>Ga0056133_10000472_pt1 | contig 10089 bp, 8 predicted proteins | sample WorMetGr2BELIZE1_FD_67351 | JGI IMG/M metagenome (GOLD analysis project Ga0056133, IMG submission 67351) | Marine gutless worms symbiont microbial communities from Max Planck institute for Marine Microbiology, Germany - Inanidrilus... ... | reverse complement strand
TGCGAACTCTACCAAAAACTTCAGCAAGCATCAGTTAGCTTGTCTGACAGTAACTGCACAAGCATGACACTTGCCTCTATCTTTGACTTCTCTGGTTCAACCGGTCGTCGCTGCATTGATCTGACGCCCATGCGGACACAGTTCTGCGACGGTGTAACCTTTCTGTTGCCGGGCAGTTTCTGACATCCACCGATGTAACGTGGACTGTCGGGAGGCGTGTCCAGTCCCACAATGCTCGACGCTGTCGAGCTGTGTTTTGACTGATCTGCGTTGCAGTTCACCGCGAGCTCTGTGCTCTGTGACAGGTTGCTGCCACGTCCAAGCAGCTTCGGCGAGGACCCACAGCTCGGCAGAATGGCACTGTGCCTTGCCTGTGAATGCTCTCTGACCAAAACTCCCCCACCATCTGTAAGACACTCATTGCTCTGCGACGGCTTCCGACCCTTCAAACTGGTGCAGATCCTTTGCTGACTGAGAACCGAACGTCCTGGACTGTCGCCGTGGTTGGCCACCGTGGTTGTCCGACCTGCCACAGCGGACGGGCTTCTGGTATCATTCGAGTCAGCAACCGACGTCAAACTATATGACTTCTGTATGACGCTGCTGTCGAGGCTTGTAGCGGAGCCGACAGCCGACGGCCGCGACGATGACGTCTTGTACCCGAACAGTGGATTGGCAAATGACAGCGGCTGTTGAGACTGTAAACCATTTGACCGTGCATCGCCGACTGTAAACACAACCATCCGCTGACGATCGGTATCGGCAGAATCAGCGCCGACCGGGAGATGTCCAAGCGACGTGTGACCGATCTCGTCCGCGCTCCAAGTGCTCTCGATGACCGTCTCGGCAACGTGGACAATCTGCTGCCACTCTTTCTCGACGTCCGCCACCGGTGCCGGCTGTCGGTGTCGGACAGATGTCGTTGGCGGACACACGGGCAGGTCGTTCGTCACTGACACGTAGCCGTTGCTGTCGCGCATCTCGTGCATCGCGGTGCGTGTGCGCGGCGGAGCTCCCATCACGGCGGGTGACAACACGGCCGGCGACAACATCACCGACGTGTTCGACACAAATCGCCCGTTTGCCGACACTTCTGAGTCGGCTGACACGTCCGGCACGTCGAGCTGCGAGCTAGACGTCGACAGCGACGTCACGTTGTCATATTCACAGCTGCGGGACTCCACTGTACCTGTGCTATCAGCGTCCTGTGAACCGGCGTGTGTCGCTGCCATGCTGATGTCAGCCAATATTTGCCGCAGCTTGTCCACAGCATCGACCGACTTCTAGCAAAACATTTTATGCAGACGTACATAGCAAAGCCAGAAGTAATGTACTATAACGTATTGAAACTAGTAATACACGTAACTATTATTAGGGTTCTAACACACCATGAAAATGGATGGTACAGAGACAGTGCAGGCAATAATGTTGACGAGAACTCTAGCATATTGCCGGCAGCAAGGATGTGTGGGCAGTAACACTTTGCCACAAGAAAATCCTTCAGTTCTTAACTGGGGATGCTGGCTGACGTCGGCTGACCTGTACAATGGGTTAAAACGGTAGTAGTAGTAGTAGTAGTTAGGGTACTAACATCATAGTGCTGGAGAGTCAGCACTGTGCGATGTCCTTTGCCCGAGGAGTCACTTGGTGATCAAGAAAACGGCAGTGGGTGATTTTTTTTCTGGCTAAGGTCAGCGCAGTTCCCTTCAGTAGTGTGACACTGTTGGCTGGGTGACTGAAAAGCACATCCAACACCACCACACAACTGTTTTACGGCCCAGGCCCTTTTTCCGGGATGGCGGGACCACCCAAGTGAGCCGGTGCCAGAAGAGAACTTCTGGACTTTATGATGCAAGGTATGGAGACGGTGCAGGTAACACTGTCGAGGAGAGCTGTAGTGTCTTCTCCCTAATCCAAATGTGCTGGAAAGCGCATCCTTTATGTAGAAACTCGTGCCAATTATCCCCACTACTATTACAGATTCTGTCCTGGAACAAGTAGACGAAGAAAATCAGAGAAAATGGCTAATGCAGGTGCACCTGAAAAATGGCCGTTAACACAGAGCAGAAGAGGTTGATAGCAGTCAAACTGACACAAAAGTAACACAGGACGTAGGAGGTAGGTACGTCACATTAAGAGGTTTTAAAACAGAAATACATGTAAAAAGAGTGTCTGATGTCTGCAAAGTAAACAAAATATTGCTTTTACACCTTTTTACACCATCTGAAGACTTGCTGTTTGCAGTGACTTGTGTATGGCTGTGAAATATGACTGAAGACATTGGTATGTATGATTTACTGCAATGCGACATGATGATTTCACACGTTTTTTTGGCATGTCGTTGGCATGTAACACTGTAACATTTTCCCACAGTCTTGTAGGGCATATGAGACAGTAACTCTTTCCTAGAAAATTATTTAAGAGTTATAACAAGTAACAATAGTATTTCTGCGTTGCAGTTAGTTGTACATTAAACAGACAAACACTTCTACTACTACTACTACTACTACTACTACTACTACTACTACTACCACTACTACTACCATTTTACAGCCATTATACAGGACAACCTGTTAGCTGGCACCTGAAGCCAATAATTGGGGGATTTTGTTGGAGCAAAGTTTTACTGCCCGCATGCCCTTGCTGATGGCAACTAGCGCATTCGGATTAGGGATACGACGCTAGAGTTCTCCTCAGTGGTGTTACCTGCAGCATCTCCGAACCATCATTAAACAGATACACACTAAAACTAAATCCATCAGTGTCCTGCTACACTAACAGGCCTATGATGAGGTGCCGCAGGTAATGCACTGAATGGTACCTTATTGTCGACTTTATCAAGCAAGTCAACAAGGATCGAGTGGAGCTGTGATGCCTCCTTGCCGTAGTCAATGTGACCGCTGAATGTCGGCGGATCGTGACATCCATCCAACATCTGCAACACAGACAGACACCTGTTAATGGCCTCTTTCCAGGACAACCTCGGTAAGCTGGCACCAGAAAGGCTAAACCAATCTGATTTTACTGCAGCAAGATATGTTGGGGTGGCAGTGGCATCAGCTGAACCATACGCAAATAATTTGCACCTCGCTCCAGACAGATAACCACGCCAGTACATCATCCTTCTCCTTCAAATTTTTTACAGGCCTGATGCTCTTCCTGACAAAATCTGTTAAGAAATGCCATAATGCAGCCTGCATGGCTGGCAAATAGTGATCCACACCCATGAACTGTCACCCACCATTACCAACTCACCACTAAGCCAAACGGCCACCTAGGAACTACAGAATGCCAAAACACAAACCAGATGCCCTTGCCTTTGCCATAGCCAAACCAATAATCTCCAAGTACATGAAGCAAAACAGGTGGTCAATGTAATCTGACATGGGGCTGCATCGCCGCTGCACACGGACGGTTCACTCATATTCGCCAGGTTGCACCAAAGTGCACCCCCCATCTAGTACACGACAAACAGCATCCGTACCATGCTGGTGCTGGCCCCTGCTGAGTTTGAGTATACCGACTGTCAGACATGTCTGAGGATGACCTGGGCCAGCCTCTTTTGTCCCTCAAAAATTGCCCCTATATGATTGGGGAGCTGGATCTGCACCTAATATGTGGTTCCTTGGGCCCACCCGAGTCCATATCCCAAACGGCATTGTGATCGGTTCAGCCGCTTTTTCAGGGCTCACGTCATGACAGAGAGACCTACAGATCTCGCTACTCTGTCATCTAGCTAGTGCTGCCATGCAGCCTAATAATGTGCAAAGCCAGCACAATTGAATTATCACACAGTGTATCAGTCCGACAGTTAGCATAATCTTTTTTTAGCTCCATTAGGTGCACTGTGACTTTTATTTTTTGCGCTATACAAATACACTTACTTACTTACTTACTTACAAATGCAATGCAGTATTCATCTAACCAGCCTTCTTTCCCCCCAAGTTACTCCAGGCTGTGTTGAGGTCAGTCAAAGATAACCTTTTGGAATAACTAGCACAGGTTCTTTTACAGGTCAGACGCCCTTACAACAACAGTGTCAAATCACTGAAAATATACCATACAGCAGACACTAAAGTACTGAAAATGTAACATATCCTTGTGATATTCACTAACTCCATATTGAAACAACTTACAGAAAGTTGATCCAGGAATTTCCTCATTTCAGGCGTATGCTCCTCCACAAAAGAGTTCATGAATGTCATATAACCTTCCTTGCCTTCAAACCTTGCCAGACAGCACAACAAAGCCACATTTTAGCTCAATCTGCAGAATAACTTCTTCACAATTCTGCAATGTAAGCGATAAGCAGCTACGTTAATATATGGGGTAATGAAATATTCCAACACTTTTAGTGCCAGTGACGGGCAACTGTTGGTGCATTTGTATGCCTTGTTGTCCTGTCATGCTGCTTCTGTCAAGTGTTTTATAAATCATGCTTTTTATGGCAAATAAATGATGGTGATAATGATGATGAAAAACTCCTTTAACTTCACACACTCCTTTTCAGCACAATGACACTGCTGGATGGGTGACAGTTAGGGCATCCAGCCTATAAAACCTGCAACACTTATCCCCAAAGGTCGTCTTAATGCAGAAAGTCAGACAGAACCACTCAACACAGGTTCAAAAAACTGTGAAAATTGAAAAGGCAAATTCTGGTTATGTCATGAGGGCGTGGTCACATAGCACCTGAGTAAATGACCTTAGTAAAACCATTGATGACTCCTTTAGGTCTCAGGGAGAATAAACAGGGGTTACTTTAATCAGTCAGCTGTAATCATGGCAAAACAAATGCATTAAACACTATATTCACATCGAGTGATGAAAGCTCAACTAGAATCTTTCCTAGCCATCACATGACTGCTTTCTATTCTGCACTTTTATGCATCATTTTATAAAGCACGATCTATCTAATGGTTACTGTTGTCCAGGCAAACTCTGGTCATCCGGTTGCTCCTTGATCCCATTCAGCGACTGCTGCGAAATTTATGTACAGTCTTCGATGCCCTTTCCATCACCAAACAGGGAAATTCGCTTACTTGATCTTACTCCCATTTTCATGCCGTAACTCAGTTATGAGCAAGAGACATTGCTTCCTTGATGTCAGCTCTCCCAATGACAACACAGACACCCACTTAATGGCCTGTCTTCCAGGACAACCTAGGTGGATTTTAATGCAGCAAGACATGACAGGGTGGCAGTGGACCATATCCAAATATGGTCCAGCTGATACCAAAACCGACACACATACATTGAAACAAAATGACAAATCATAAACAGTTAACTTGATGATACCTTGTGAAGTTGGCAAGTCCCTGGATGGTCTTGGCGACCAGTGTGAGGTTCCGCGAGACACGCTGCTGCGGCAGCATCTGCGAGAGACCAAACAGACTTGGAGACAGAATCGCTGGGCAGAGAAATCGCAGGAAGATGCAGGAGCTGATGAGTTGACGTCCGACGTCGGTGTCGGCGTCACTTCGGTGCTGTCGATAACGTTCTCGCAGTGACATGAACACGTGACGCAACTCGCTGTTCACATGCACAGTCAAACCCACTTAATGTCACTCTATAAGGTTGGTTTGACTGTATATACACACGTGGTTGAGCACATGACTACAGTCAATGCAAAACCACTGATGCCACAGTAAGGAAGTAACTACTGGCAACAACAGCCGATGTACGGGTAAGTGACTTTGACGTCCCTCAGCAGTCAGCTCATGCATCAAGAAAGAGTGCTGACATTAATTATATACGTCGTATTTTGTCGCCAGTTTTCTACCGACATCTCCGCAACTGGTTGTCACTTAGGTTAGTGCAATACACTGTCTGCACGTATTCAGTGATTGCATTATACTGGTGTAGTTCATTACGACAGTGACATTTGTATTCAAGAGAAATCAGTTAAAAAATATAACAATGGCACAACCTCTAGCATCAAAATATGCCATGCAGCATCGACCAGCAGGGCAGATGTAATCACTTACATGCTGCAGCAGCAGTCATTATTGGTTCACGGCCAAGTGACCATTATTTTCGTAGTGTCTGTTGGTTTGTATGTTTGTTTGTTTGTTGGTTTGTCCAGAGTTTTTCTCAGCCGTCTTTGATCCGATTTCGATCAAACTTGGACATATGTTACATGTCTGGGTCTAGTTGTGTCCCCTGGCTGTGCGACCCCTGGGGGCTGGGTGACCCCTAAAAACTTGTATTTTTAGGGGTTTTGGGGCTCAAAAAATTATCTCGTAGGGCGATGCGATTTTCACCATTGGATAGCTCAGACGATTTCATGGGGCGAGGTGGTCTCCGTTTTTCTCTATCTCTTATAGTTTCCGAGTTATGATGTCATCAATGAGCTTTGCGGATTGCACCCCCGGCCGTGAACCACGTAGCACAGCCGCTAGCTGCTACAGCTTCTGCCAGCAGACATAGCGTGACCTCTGCACCCTTGTGAACAGTGTGAGAAGGGAGGTGAGAAAGAAAAAGAGGAAGAAGCGGAAGGAGACTGTGCAGTGTGATAAGCTCCTAGAAGGGTCTAGGGGGTGAAGTGTCTAGCAACAGATAAAAGACCAGACCTGGAGACAGAATCACTGACAGGGAAACTGCAGCCCAGGAAAGTGATCTTTCCTGGCTAAGGTCAGTACTTTTGAGTTCCCTTCAGTGCTATGATGATGCTGGCAGGGTGAAATGAAGGGCATCCAGCCTGCAAAAAACCTGTGCCATTTATCTGCAAAGGGTTCTGTTTCAGAACAACCACCACACCACACCACAACCACAACCATTTTATGACTCTTTTTCCGGGACCACCCGGGTGAGCCGGTGCTAGAAGAGAAGAGAACTTCTGGACTTTATGGTGCAAGGGAAGATTAACAGAGGCAGACACACCGACCATCCGGCTGGGCGCCACTCCATCCGGACTAATCAGTGCCCACCTCCACCATCCCCCCACTTTTTTACAGGCCGGATGCCCTTCCTGCCGCCAACCAACAGTGTCAAAGCACTGAAGGCAACCTGCAACCCAGTAAGTGATTTTTCCCTTCAGTGTTTGATGATGCTGGGAGGGTGACACGAATGGCAACCGGCCTGCAAAACACCTGTGCCATCCATCTGCGAGGGTTCTCTTTCAGAACAAGTGGAGTAAACAAATCAAAGGGGCAACTGGCAAATCCACACACGTTCAGCTGAAAACAGGCCATTAAACTGCCGTGTATGTGTGTGTGACTGTGTGTATGTGCCCGATGCAGAAGTGAGGATCATCATACAGAGGCAGTTGAGCCTGTGAGTTGACGATCTTGTACCAGATGAGTCGACATGACTCCGTGAGGCGGCCACGTCGTCGCTGCAGGTCCGAGCTGCTGCAGCTGCTGCCAAGCACGCTCGGGTCCACCTCAAAGTTATCAGCCGACTCCATCACCATCTGAACGTACTCGCCCAGCGTGTCGTTGAGGTACTGCCAAACGACAGCAAACTGCTGCTACTGACACGTCAATATTAATCACTACATCCTCATGAAACGTACTTAGTCAGAGAGACGAAGGCACAGGTAAAACCGTTCAGGATAATTCTAGTATCTTCTCCCTAATCCAAATACACTAGTTGCCGTCAGCAAGGGCATGCGGGCAGTACAACTTTCCTCCAACAAAAATCCTCCACGGGGTACCGGCAAATGCAAGTTGTCCTGTATAATGGCCATAAAATGGCAGCTGTAGCTTTTGGGCGACCGTTTGTAAAACAGTTTGCCCTATGCTATCAGACAGTTGTCTGTGTTGTCTGCAACATTGGAGTACTGTGGCCAAATGGTTGGATGGATCAAGATACCTCTAGGTACGGAGGTAGGCCTCGGCCCAGGCGACATTGTGTTAGATGGGGACTCAACTCCCCCCTTAAAAAGGGGGCACAGCAGACCTCTTGACTTTTCGGCCCATGTCTATTGTGGCCAAACGGCTGCACGGATCAGGATACCACTTGGTATGGAGGCAAGCCTGGGTCCAGGTGATGTGTTAGATGGGGACCCAGCTCCCCCAACGGAAAGGGGCCCACTTTGCTCTAGCATGGTCGCCCGTCTCAGCTGCTGCTGAACACGTGTTCTGCATTATATTAATACACAGACTGAACAGCCAACCAATGATATCAAAGCATACACTCTCTTGACCTCTCATTAAATAATACTTCAACTACAACAACCTTCTGTTATTTGTCTCACAATGCAATTATGAGCAGGTCATCAGTTCATTCTCACCTTTTCTCCAACCAACTTCATGTAAGCTTCCACTGCCTTCGTTGCAACACTGTTACCACGGAACAGCGTCTTGTGATTGTCTGATCAAAAACATAAGAGATGCACACAATTAATACTCACAGTTTTCAGCTCTCATCATTTACATTATCACTGCTATTAGGCCGCATCACAGTACTATGTAGAGTGTGTGAGTGAGTAGTTTCTTAACGGCACATGTATGTAGATGTGGCCTATTGTCAGAGATGGATTATCGTGGTCTGGCAGTCTGTCACGATTGTGCACCCTGTAAAAACGGCTCAACCGATCCAGATGCCATTTGGGATGTGAACTTGGGTTGATCCAAGGAAACATGTATTAGATTGGGGTCCAGATCCCCACACACGAAGGGAGAAGTGGCTGGCCCAGGACATGCCCAGATATGTCTGGTGGTCCATATAAATCAAAGCGACTCAGCAGGGGGAAGCACTGGTATGGTGCGGATGCCGATTGGGGAGTACTAGATGAGGTGCACATTGGCGCCACCTGGTGAATCATGTGCGGTGGCTATGTGGCCTTATGTCAAATTACTTTTACCACTTCTAAATTGTTACTACCAGTTACTGGACAGCTGGCATAAGGCAGCAACATCTGTTCTCTCAGGAATCAGTTGGTGGACCAAAATGGATCAGGTTCTATCTATGAGTGACTTTCCCTCACTGAAGCCAGCGGGACAACCAGATAACCTGAGTTCAGCTTGAAAACAGCTGTTGAAGCAGAAAGCATAGTGGCGGCGGTATGAACATACAACAGGTTGTGTCGAGATAGAAAACACACATGACAGTTACCCTCGTTCTTCACTTCGTCCATAACAGTCTCAACCAGGAAGTTTCTGGCAGCATCAATGCTCTGAAGAACGCTGACAAGAACGGTAGCGAGCTCGTCCTTAGCTCTCACAGTGAGCACTGGCTCCAGAGCTCGTATTACCGACGTACAACCACCACTCTGTATAAACTGCCGACACAATCAACAGCAGTCAACCTCCACTGCACACTACACCAATGTTACTTTCAGGTTTACCAGTCGCTCACTTTTCTACAGTTACTCCAGGTAAGTCCAAGTTACAGACACAGATACAACTAGGCATACAGCGAGTACAAGCATGTACTCGCTAACATTTTGCGTTCGCGTTATGTTGCCCGAACGCCACCAGTGGAAGCCCGCAGTCCAGACTGCCGCAGTGATGTTGAGAATGCCCCCGTCGACGGCTAGTCACCGGCAAGCCAGCCACGCCCACTTCCCATATGGCGCGCAATTTTGAGAATGCCCCCCATCAACCGCCAGTCACCGGCCAGCAGCGCGCGCAGACCCCGCCCAGACGGCCGTTCGCACTATGTCATCATATCGTGGGATGGACGCAAGCTTGTAACCAGGGTTGGCATTATGTTGCCATAGCAACGCAACCCGTGCCCCGATTGCAAATCCGCCCAATAGTGCACAACTAGGGGACAGCCTCTACCATGCCCCCAAGTTACATCCGGATCCATGCAGTAGTGCGAGCGTACGGCCGCGGACAGACAGACACACAGACGCACGTGACCACAATGCATTTTGCATCGTCTACGACTCACGCAAGTTAGTTAGTTGGAGTTTAACGTCCCTTTTCAGCACAAATATGGCTATATCAGAGACGAACGACTCACGCAAAATGTAAATATTAATTTACATTCTTGCGGCATGAAAGCCAGATAACTGGATACATAGAGAAGTTTTTATAATAACAACAAACAATGCACACAATAAATCAGCATTTTGCTCTTTTCAATGCCCACATAACAGTTCACAACAGGTTTCTCGATGGCAACCATAACCCATAA
>Ga0056133_10000471_pt1 | contig 10090 bp, 7 predicted proteins | sample WorMetGr2BELIZE1_FD_67351 | JGI IMG/M metagenome (GOLD analysis project Ga0056133, IMG submission 67351) | Marine gutless worms symbiont microbial communities from Max Planck institute for Marine Microbiology, Germany - Inanidrilus... ... | reverse complement strand
CTTCCTCACATATCTCCAAGAAAAATAAATAATATGACTGAAAATTTCACATAATGTAGCTGACAAAATGTTGACGATTCTGCTGTTTGAAAATAATTCATCTTCTGGTTAATCATTTCTAATAGTAGTAATTCGTACGTTGCTGCGGGTGGCGCGAAAACGGGTTATTGGACACTGTGGGTCAAAAAACGTGCCACTACATACACTCTTGCCTGTAAATCTGCTAAATGCTGATCTATTTTGAAAATCCTTTCACCTTGCGACTCAGCAGAAAACTGTTTAATATAGTCACCACTGAAAGCCACGCCACACCTAAAACTTCTCGCTACACTACTGCGAAAAATTTTGGCAGCTTTTTGACTCACACTCACCAGGTCCCTGCTTTTGCGTCACCCTGTATTAATATATCAACCAGGCATAGAGCGAGGACAAGCACTCGCTGACATATGTTGACATATTAATGAAACCCGTGCACCGATTGCAAATCCGGCCAACAGTGCACAACTAAGGGGCACCTCATTCATTCCTTGACTTACATCTGGGGATGCACGGGCATGCGGCCGCGGACAGACAGACACACAGATGGCCATTACCACTATACATTTCGCGTCGTCTACGACTCGCGAAATGTAAGTTTTTTCCGGTGTATAGAATAAACGTGTCCTCAGCTACGTTGCCGAAAATTTTCACCCAAATTGGTTATTTTTTTCTGGGATCTGTGCAAGAAAATAACACATTCTCCTTTCCGAACACGGTGCAGTTATGTAGTGACTTTTCGACTACACGTTTCGGAAGCACGACAGTCTGTAAACAGCTCATACGTAACGTGAAGCATGTGTTTTGTGGGTATAGTTTCTACTGATTCATCTGCACGTATCACGCACTCTGGACTTCAATAGTCAATCACATCCATCGCACATACGGATAGAATGATTTGTCGACGACAAACCGGAAGTCGGTAGTCATTAGCGGGCGACATCAATGAGTCGTGACGTCAGTCGGTGCGACGTCAAGTGCGCTGGAGCGTCTGTCCGAGCAAACAGGTCGCGAGATGGCGCCCATTGTGCGGATGCGTCGAGGCGAGCGATCCGCTGTAAAGTCGCCGTTATGAGCGCCAGGAGCGGTCGCAGCACGCGTCCGCTACCCGCCGCGTGAACGGAATTGAACCGAGCCGGCTACAAAGTCGACGAGCGGCGCCTCGATCGACGCCGTCAAAGAGCGGACCCGGCTCGACCACAGCGACTCGCCGCTTTGAACGTCACGTCGACGTCGCAGCGCGCAGTCAATGATGCGTGCACTCCGGTCGAGAAGTCGCAGTCAAGAATTCAAACGTAGACGGCCGCGCGACGCGCTAATTCCGACACTGTCGCTCACTGCGGACCACTGACTAAAGCCCGAACTCCACTTGTTACATTTCGCGAGAGTCGTACAAGACGCGAAATGTATTGCGGTCACGCATGCCTGTGTGTCTGTCTGTCCGCGGCCGCATGTCTACACTATTGCACGGATCCGGATGTAACTTAGCGGAGTGGTAGGGGATGCCCCTAGTTATGCACTATTGGGTGGATTTGCAATCGGTGCACGGGTTGCGTTGCTATCGCAACATAATGCGAACGCGAAATGTTAGCAAGTACATGCTTGTACTCGCTCTGCGTAGTTCGATTTGTTGCGCGAGAACAGCAATCAGCAACAAGTCCGCAACAAGTTGAAGGTTGTACAGCAAATCCACAACAGGTGGTCAAAGTAATTTGACAAAAGGCCGCATCGCCGCCGCACATGCACGGTATTCCCTATACTTTACAACGGGCCGCCCTCCCCCTCAAAATTGTCCCTTACCGTGGGAGATTTAAACTTCCATCTAATACATGGTTGGTTCCTTGGGCCAACTCGAGTCCACAACCCAAACGGCATAACGATCGGTTCAGCCGTTTTTGCAGGGCTCGCGATCGTGAGAGACAGACAGACAGACAGACCGATAGACAGGCCGAAAGACAGACAGACAGACCACGCTACTCCGTCTCTAACAAGAGGCCGCATGTACGTACGTAGTACTGGGATGCAGCCTAATTAGTGCATAAAATTCAACAATTCGTTTCGTTCAACGGGTTGTACAACAAATACACGTCGGATGGAACAAGTGGAGTCTAGGCTCAACATCAGTGGCAAATTACGTCGAAGTTAGTATAGCGGTTTAAGCCTTCTCTACGAGAAAAACGTTGAACGTTCGCGATATGCTGTCAGATGAGTACAAGAAGGCCAGCATCCGCTGACAGGACAGCGCGCCACCAATTTCAGGCTACTGGCCAACCAGTGAGCCGAATGCAGGCTAGTGACGCAATGACGTCACGGCTGCCGCGCTGAGGCGAAGTGTGTGCAACGCAGGTGCTTCCAATGCGGGTCTGTCCCTTTGCGTTCAGATGTCAAGGGAACGGAGCTACCCCCTGCCAATATATTGATACCACTGGAAAGGTAATTGATTGCGCTACAACTTTGCCGCTGAGAGTTTTTATATAATGAAACTTTGCAGCAGACTTTTCGTCCTTTATTGTCGAAATTGTCCAAAAGACGACAAATTTAGGTACTTTATCTCCATTTTGAGGAAGTTAGGGTAGGCGTAGAACCTTGGTTGATAACTCGTTGGAAAGCCCGTGTCGAGTTCTTGTTAAGTGTAATTGAACTTCTTTTTCTATCTCTTACGGTTCAGGCGCTACAAGGCAAAACGTGTCAAGACTTGCTACTGTCAGGAGGGGGTAGGTCAGTTCGAGCCAAGATTTAAGGGGGAAGGGGTCGTCTCTGGGGAATATTTTTTGGTTTCTACAAAACTAGACACATTTTGCTACATTTTGCTATCCGACAGTGCAAACTGCACCGTGCTACGTGCCGTCGTTTTGACACAACACCGGCGTGTGACAGATGGACAGACAGACAGAGGGAATTGCTATAGCTAGTACAGTGCTTGCAATGCGAGCATTGCAGCGGCATGCTGTAAAATGGAATCAGTTTATGGGCATGTACAACGCACTGTCAAATTTTAGCTGAACTTCAAAACTATTAAGTGTGTCAAACGTTCAGTGTTTACTGTTTAGTGCATTAAAAATACCAAAGAGCAACAACGATGACTTGGCCCAGACACAAAGTATTGTATTGCACCCAACCACAACAACAGTAGATACATTACATACTCAATGACATACAGATATGTTTGTGGTCATTAAACTGTTTTTGCAAATTTAGGAACAATACTAATCAACACTTAAATCTGCACATGAAAAATTAAAGCAGCACTGTAGTTAATTATTTAACACAATTCTAACCAGTATATATCTTACTGTCCTATTTCCAACTACAGCCATGACATGCATTTAACAAAGTGTTCAGACAAAAATGTCAACATTTTTGGCGAGTGCACAAATGGTTAATAATATATTGAAAAATATTGGCAGCTGTTAAAATGCATAATTCCTAATCACACTCAAAATTTGCACGCACACTAAATTTTTCAGTGCAGTGGTAGCTACAATGCAATTATAAGTAATGTGAAATCAGAACGCTTGCTCTTGACTTATATTTATTAGCATCAATTCCAGTTTAAACTGATGTTGAGATCATTGTCGTCATGCAAAGATTTCAAGCTTTTTTTCTGATAAACAGCATGCAAGGCAGATGAGGTCACAAAGTTCGAACATTTGAGTACTAGTGTAACAGCAAACCATAACAGCCAGTGTCACGTGCCAAGCATAATACTGCTATGTGAGGGTCCACTGATATGTGCAATGCATTCATCTGCTACTCTATAGAGTTTCATCAGGAAAGTGGACTAGCGTAACATTGAGAATTTACGTGTTTACTACGATTCAACGTCACAAAACACAGAACGATGACAAAGAAGCTTTGCTAATGTTACTGAACAGCGATCACTGCAGACGTCATCATCACCTGCACACGACAACAGCAGACAAACTTGACTGAAGGTTTTACATCTCGCTCAATATCTAGGTCATTTTGGGGATGCTCTTCCCAGCCAATCTCTTGACTAGTAATGACAAAACAAAACAGGAGTGGGTGAGCAGTTTCTTAACGGCACATCAGCACGAATCAAAACAGGAGAAACAACCACAAAAATATAGAATAAACCTAGGCTAATGTGAATAACTGAATTTACTACAATGCAAAATAACCATGCATCAGGAACACAAGAATACTATAACTCAGAATAAACTGAAACTACTTAAGCCCAGACTTGGTCGCCTCGTACGACCTCCGGCCTAGAAACGGAGCAGGCCTATTCTCAAAGGAAAAGGTAAGTAAGGAAAAATAAGTAAAGAAAAAAGGAATTAACTTGGGAAGCCAAGTAAACAAGCAAACAATGTATACAGCGTCGAAATCGACAAATGAGTCAAGGGCGCATTATGCCCCCGGAGCCCAAATGGGGCAGTGGAGATGAGACAGTTACTTACTTGATCAGCTTCAGCTGATGTGCAGCGAACGACACCGTGCTGCCAAGCAATGCCACAAGGCCAACAAAGCCGAACGAGCCCCAAACACGCTTCTGTGGATCTGAGAGCACACAGCAACCAGTCAATTATGCTGATGGCACACAGCGACAGATTTACAATTTACACAATGAACAAGACAATCGTAGATGTCAGACTTCGCCCACGCCATGCACTCCCATCACAGCCTTCCCGTTGCCTGTACTCATAATTTTCCAGACTCCTATTTGTGCTTGCTTGGCACACTGAATGATCCCTGCTGCTGCATGACGCTATTGGCGACTGAATAATCCCTTCTGCAGCAAACACAGCAGCGATGGCTGCAGCTAAGATTGCCAATGCTTTTGAATGCCCTGGACAACCCCCGAAAACTACCTCTTCCCATCGGGATCTGCACTCCCATCTAATACATGGCTCTTTGGGCCCACACACGTTCATCCAAAATGTCATGTCGATTGATTCAGCCATTTTTGCACTGCTCACAGTAGAGTGTCCCATTACTTTACAATGCACAGCTATGTTTTTCCCCAAAATTGACCCTTCCCTTTGCGGCATCGGGTCCCCCATCTAACACATGGTACCTACGGCCTACCGGAGTCATCATCCCAAACTGCATGTCAATCGCTTCAGCCGTTTTTGTATGGGTCCCAAATGTACAATGCATTATCAGTGGGGAAGAAAACCCCCCAAAATGGCCCTTCCCCTTGGGATTTCATCACCCTGCTTGAGAAGGACCAAGCCACGGCCATTTGGTCAACATGCACAGAAAAATTGGTAAAGATCGCACATGTAGTTCGGGAGATATCCCCGTGAACAGACAGACAGACACACAGACGCGCTCATCGCAATACTTCGTCATCGCTCCCAGGGTCACTGTGAAGTAATAATTTAACAGCAGCATTCATAATGCACATTTGTAATGTAATGCACATTTGTAATGTGCACAAAGTCGCAACTGAATTGCAGTCACTGTTACAAGCTAATTATAGAGCCAAATATGTTTGCAAAACTGAACTCCAAAGACCAAGTGTTTTGATGCTGTTGGTTGGGCATGCAGCCTTAAAACAGCTTTGCTCCAACACCACCAATGTTCTCATTTTGAAAACTGTTTGGGGGGAGTGAGTAGTTTCTTAACGGCACATCAGCACATTATAGGCTATTCAGTGCCATAAATGCTGGATAGTAACAGAGTAAGTGCATAAGAATAAAATCAGATAATACGTAACAAATAATAAAAACTTGAGTGTAACATCAAGGCTATAGAGCTAATATAAAATTAAAATAACAAATATTACAGTTGGTGGTAAAAATGGGTTTCCTTGATAAAATCAATTACAGTATGATTGTCAGCATTTTTAAACAAGTCTGCGACAGAAGACACCGTGAAGTGTTTTCCACTAATGTTCCCCAAGTTGGCACATTCCACTAATATGTGTTTTACTGTGAGTGGAATTCCACAAGATTGACAGGTTGGGAGTCCATCACCACACAATAAGTATGAGTGAGTGAGACGAGAATGACCAATTCGGAGTCTGTTGAGTAGGACGGAATCGTAGCGGGAAATATTTTTGCTATGCTTGACAATGCCAACACTGGGGGTAAATAGAATGAAGTTTATTACCCTCACAACAGTCCCATATATCTTGCCATTCGTCTAAAGAGAACTTGGAAATGCATGGTATAAGTTCACGTGCTGGAAGCTTCATATTTGTAATGGGCAAAGAAAGAGCTGATTTCGCTGCAGTGTCAGCCCTCTCATTGCCACAAATATTGACATGACTGGGTATGCAGCATAAAATGATTGTTTTGCCACTGTTAGCAAGATGAGTGTAATCCTTTATAATATTTTGCACAATATCTGTTTCGAGGTTAAATCCACTTATAGCTTCCAGGCATGAGATGGAGTCCGAAAAAATAATAAAATACTTCTCTTTACTACGGCGAATGAGAGACAGAGCAAATGAAATAGCATGTAGCTCTGCTCTGAAGATGTTGGTTTTATTTGGCAGTCTGGTAGCCTTAGTGACATTTCCATGAACTACCGCTGCTGCCACTTGGTTCCCCATCTTACAGCCATCGGTGTACAGTCGAGAGAAATCTTTGTAATGGTCACAAAACTCAAAGAACTTATTTTTGTAGATTTCCGGTGAGGTGTTATCTTTGGAGGAACAATGAATATTGTAGTTTATATGGGGTCGCTTTAATAACCAGGGAGGAGTAGCAGGAATTGAATATATTAAGGTGTTCCCTTTTATGAAACCAACAGCCTGCAGGTCTGGTTGGACTCGAATACTTAGAGGAGGAATCTGATTCGGTTTTCCTTCAAAGAGAGCTTTAAATTTACAGTCGAAGACTGTGTTATGTGTAGGATTTTGAGGAGATGATGAAAGTTTTAAGCAGTATTGAATGGAGAGTTTTCTCCTCCGGATGTAGAGAGGTGGTTCGTTTGCAAGTATACACAGGCTGGAGGATGGAGAGGTTCGATAAGCACCAAGACATAAACGGAGTGCATGATTCTGTATAGGGTCCAACATCTGTAAGCAAGAACCACGTGCAGAGACATATACAATACAGCCGAAATCTAGTTTAGATCTGATAAGAGATCTATACAGATGTAATAGAGTTTGTTGATTTGCGCCCCAAGAGGTGTGTGCGACAACACGTAACAAGTTAAAGAGCTTTTGTGCATTTATTTTTCAAGTAACGCAAGCGAGGAAGAAAAGAGTTTTTTGTCAAAGATTATGCCCAAGAATGTCACTTCCTCTACGACTGGAATAGGGCTACCATTCAGGAGAAGCTGTGGGTTAGGGTGAAATTTACGGATACGACAAAAATGAACGCACACAGTTTGGGAGACCTAGATGAATTTCAGAGAAGTACAGCAGTCAAATAAAAAACAAAGTAGGAAAGGCAGCAGCAAAGTTTGTAGTTCTGAAGAATCATACACAGAAATCTATGCTGCTGACATTCATTCTTACGTCAAGCAGGTGAATGTACCACAGCAAGGTTGTCATTTTCACAATTAACTAATTTTAATTTTTTACTCTCCAGGCAGTATGAAATTCCCTTATGTTTTTCCAATTGATGACGAAAGCACGAGATGAGGTATCACTGAAAAATGCTGTCCATGCAAAACAGGCAGAAATCAACCTTTCAATAATCACTGTCAAAGCTTTCAGTCTTGAGCTCTATTTTGTGAACATGTTAGACCATACAGTAGTTATTGTCAATTTCATCGCATGCAAATGGTTGGTGCTTCCCTTGTCTACTTTTGTCCACATTGGAAACTGCTGTAGACATCGACCACTTCATATTTTTCAAAGACTGCGCTGGACAGACAGTTATCATACAGGCATTACCAAATAGTGACAAGATGACTGGAAGTCGGCTTCGGTGGTAAACTTTTCCTACAACCAGGATTTGACCTCCCACAATGTCAGTGGTCACTAACAAGCCACTTCTGGACTAGCCACTATCACGGCGCGTGGCGCAGCGGACTAGCGGTAACGTCGTTGGGTGTATCAACGAAGTTACTCTACGTCGGGCCTGGTTAGTACTGGGATGGGTCACCATCTTCGGCAGACAAACCACCTTAGTATTTCGTCAAGCCACCCAGGCCAACTCAGCCTTCTACCCTCAGTGGGATGGAAAATGAGTACCAGCCAAAGTGTGGTGATGCTCTGTGGCTGGGGAGTAAAGGCAGGTATGGTTCATTCCACTTGTGGATAAATGTGTGGGTGGCAGGTAAAACTGTGTGATCTCTCGTTAACATGTGGCATACGTGAACGCTTTAGAGATGAGTCATGATAAAGTGCTATACAAACTGACGGATAATTTACTTTACTATGCATCCTGCTACAAAAAGTGGAGCCTTGTAGCTATTCAGTGGCTGATTGCACATGAATGCATGAAGACAATAAACCAACATGAAATCTACATCCATCAAAAATCCACATTTATTTTTGGAATAACTCAGTCAAAAATTAACCAATTTTAATATTTTTTTTGTATTTGCAATCCTGAAAAATTTCGCTTAAATAGGTTACGAAATTGTGCACTGCTCCAGAAACATGCGTTGCACTGCGATGCAAAATGCAGAACTTCTTTGTCTGACGGAAGCTATAATGTTGTCCTCAAAAATGTAGATGGTATAAAAACAGCCAGTATGCTGTATGGCAACTTGAATTTCTGGCAAGCAAATCACAAAAAATGTCACAAGCGACAATCTTCTATTCTGCTTGCTTGCAATGATCAACCACATCATCCACCATGATCTGCTGTCATTCAGCCCACGATTCAACAAGCCTCTACTGCAACTTGTCCATACATCAGATTATTTTGTAATATCACAGAGGAGCAACAGTGAACACGTTTTGCGACAGTGGAAAAATAAACCCAATTTCTTGCTCTGTGATCTTGTTCAGTAGCAGCTACGAATGCTCAAGACAACTCGTTGAAATGACTTTCTGGAATTCACAAGGTAGTGTGGAGACATTTTTGGGTGCAGTGGATAATTTCATAATTACTTCGGACTTCGGTCAAATTTCTCCAGGATTCTGTATACCAACAATTATTAAAATCACTTCAAAAAAATAATGTGTGGGCGTTTTTCCGGACACCGTGTATTACAATATACTGATGCAACTGTGCAGTTTCTCTGTTAACATAGATGAAATCAGAACCAACAACAGGCAGTGACAGCCAACTAACCTCCAGTAGAATAGCCAATAGCGTATGCGATGCGACCAAGGAGATAGACAACGCCACCAACTGCAGCCACTCTCTGTTACACAACACAGCATACACCTTCTTTACTGTCAGTTCGACTTGTCACCATGCAAGTAAGAAAACGATGCTCTGCTAAAGACTGCTAATATACTATTCCATGATACCTGAGCTACTTTGATCAAATCATACTTGTTGATTTGCAGCATAAAGGCCTTCCCAAGTGTGCTAACAATTCAACACATGCTACAACAGCAGATTAGCAAAAGTCAAAACCAGCTTGCTACATTTTACAGTTACTCACCTCTTCCATGCCCAATTTCACATTACACAGTGCATCTTGTTGTATGACCAACTATGAGCTGCTACGGTGATTGGTCGAAACGCGAACACGTGACATTCATCATTATACAAATGATGCACGGTTGCAAGTGGAACATTCAAATATGTTGTCCCGAGGTTGACATGTCATCACAAGGGCGCAGCCCGAGTGATGACATTTCAACCGAGGGACAACATATTTGAATGTTCCACGAGCAAGCGTGCTTCATCTGTTTTGTCGTATGACCAACCACGAGCAAGTACAAAATCCGGGGCCGTATGCATGACACGGTCTTAAGCACTAGTCTGAGACTAAAATCGACTTACGCCTGACTAGCCACTATAGGCCGGCATGCATGACTCCGACTTAGCGCTAAGCCACGGCTTAAGTCCTGGCGTAGCCTAGTCCACCTTCCTACCAGGCATAAGTGCACTACGCCTGGCGTAAGTGACTGGTTGTCAAGGTAATGTCAACAATAGCGTAAAAATGTCAGCTGTTATTTTATTCGCTTGGCGGCGCCACTCAACGTTGATATCGCGTTATTATTAAG
>Ga0056133_10000470_pt1 | contig 10092 bp, 8 predicted proteins | sample WorMetGr2BELIZE1_FD_67351 | JGI IMG/M metagenome (GOLD analysis project Ga0056133, IMG submission 67351) | Marine gutless worms symbiont microbial communities from Max Planck institute for Marine Microbiology, Germany - Inanidrilus... ... | reverse complement strand
ATTGTTGATTTTAGCTCTTTACACCGTTTTAGAAACTCACTTGATAAATTGGATGTAAATGAACTTGCTGATGGCTGTAAGCTATAAACAAAGCCAATTTTAGAATGTATGTTTGTCTACTTGCATCTATGTCATTAGTCATTAGTTGTGTGTTTTATTTTATTTCAGTAACTTAGTTATCTCAGTAACCTTAGTTTGTTTAGTTGTAGCAACTGTAAGTGCAGCTTCGGCTGCCTTGTTCTCATGCCGTGTACGTTGCCCTTACAATTGTATTTATCATTTACTCATGGCAAATAAAATGATGATTGTATTACCAGCTCGCTGAGTCCGCGGAACAAATTCTGGAGCATCCACTTTCAACACTGTGGGCATCGGCCATCTTTCAGGCGAGTATTTCGTCCGCATCATTGCACGTTCTGGTGATATCTCAACTGCTGAACTGTCACCAATTGCCTAAGTCAAAATGACATGTTAACAAAACAACACAAGTTACAGTATATCCCCAAAATTTCTTCCTATGAAGATCTTCAACAATTGCAGGAACTGGATACTTTATAGAGCTTCATGATGCCAAAACAACGCGAAACAACGTTTAAAAACATTTATTTCAACTGCGTTTTCATTTTAGATGGTCTCTTCATGTGCACTTAATCTGCAACACACTAAATGTAGCATTGAAAAAATGGCACAATAATACATCATAAAAATATGCACTGAAGGGTCAAATGCAATTGACAGGAACTACTACTACTACTACATCCATTTAACGGCCATTTTTCCAGGAAAACTTGGGTAAGCCGGCACCAGAAAGGTAAACCATTCTGGATTTTACTGCAGCAAGAGACGACGGGGTGGCAGTGGCATCAGCTGACCATATGCAGATCATTTGCACCTCGCTCCAGCCAGATAACCATGCCAGTACCTCACCACTCTTGACAGGAAAGCAACAGTGGATCAATGTGAAACTTCGTAAGCATGTTAACTGACTCCAGTTAATACTAGTGTTGGCATGATACGGCCGTAACGGAAACGATACGATACGATCGATATCACACAAGATATCGCGATATGATACGATAAGATACGATGCATAAATGCAACGCGCTCCGACACGGGCGTCAGTTCGTCAATGAACGTCTGGGTGCAGCAGCAGCAGACGTTCATTGACGAACTGACGCCCAGTGCACCGGCTGCGAGCCTGGCCGGTACAGCAGGACGACGATCGTAGCGAAACAGCCGACACGGGCATGTGCACAGATGATGTCAAACGTTGTTGGCTGATCAGCAATGTCGATCGGCGACAACGCGAAATCGGCATAGATGAGAATGGCGACGCCACCGTGGTTGACCAACAGGTCGTCAGCTGTATGCGGTCGCGCACGATCGACGACATTTGTATAAAGGCCTATTCACACTGTGCACGTTAACAGACGTTAATGCCCCTAAAGGACGCACATCAACGTCCGTTACCGCACTTCAACGTCCGTTGACATGCGTGAACGCACGTCGACGTCAATCTTCAACGTGCCATAGCTCAATTAAACACTCAATTTCACGATCGCTTAACCTTCTCATCTCCGTCATGTTCTTTATTTACTAACTTCAAATATTTATGGAATCTCTGACTGGCTGCGACTTACAACAACTTGCATAATATTGTGCATGCAGGTTTTTATGCTAATGAGCTCTACAATAGTTGTGCAAGTGTAGTGGGAGTTGTTGTAAGTCTTATTGCAGATGTGATAGCTTTTTGATGTAAGTTGTAGCGTTGTAAGTTGCATGCAATAAGTTTTATCGTAGTTGTGATAGGGGTTTTACTGACGACCGGGGAGGGCGCTTCACCAACGCAGTTTGCAGGATAATAATCACTTCACATGTTCGGCGGTTTCGTTCCTTGAATGAAGCAGCCGGCAGCGCCGCGTGCGGCGACGCTAATTGCCGACGACCGGCAATTAGCGTCGCCGTAGGCGGCGCGGCCAGCTGCTTCGTTCAAGGAACGTTAATTGCGGGTCGTCGACAGCGATTAGCGCGAATCGTTGTTATAACTGACTAGCGTAGTGTACAGTATCATTTTGTTCGGTGGAGAATTATCGCGATAACGATATGACACGATACGACGCTAATATCGCGATATTCGATACGTTACACTGCAATTTAAAACAACAAACCCAAACTATTTTTTGCGATAACTATGTTAAATGTTAAGTCAATTTTAGACATCTTCTGCTGTTGTAATTAGGAACAAGTCGTCAAAGTAATTTGACATAAGGCCGCATTGCTGCCGCACACAGACAGTTCAATCGTATTCGCCAGGTGATGCCAATGTGCACCCCATATATACAAAGCCAAAACCTGGTTGCCATGGCAATGTCCCTCAGTTGCAGGGCATCGGCAATCAGGGGTGCGGAGTCGGAGTCAGAGTCGGAGTCCCCGGAGTCTGGATTCTAGCCCAGGGCCGGAGTCAGAGTCGGAGTCCTAAAGTTTTAAAATCCCAGAGTCGGAGTCGGAGTCCTGCCAAAAAAAGAGGACTCCGCATAGGCCGTACCTGTTTTAGGCTGTTTTCACAATCTTACAGAATATAATGAAATAAGTATGGGATTATTATTTTTTTTAAATGTTTAGAATTTGTCTGTCTGCATTGTTCCCTCAGTACACTGTCACAATCACACAAGTTCAGCAGTCGGTGTCCGACTTTAAGCCGGAGTCGGAGTCTTGGGATTTTTAAGGGCTGGAGTCGGAGTCGGAGTCGGAGTCCCACAAAAAATGAGGACTCCGCATCCCTGTCGGCAATATCTGCATTTTGTTCGCCAACCACTCAAACGCCCCTCCATAACCAACTGCCTAGTCAATACCGTTCACACAAAGCCTGTTATAGCAATTTTAGTCCCAAAATTAGTTGCCATGGCAACAACCCTCAGGCACTCGATCTCGGCTATGTCTTCAATGGACAGCTTCACCCCGAAAACCCACCGTCAGAATCAAACAGCATGTCGCTAGCTATGATACAACTAAAGTTATAGCCCATCGAAAGCCAATAAAATGGTTGCCATGGCAACATCCCTTAGTTGCAGGGTATCAGCAATATCTTTATTTTGTTGGCCGACCACTCAAACCCCCTCCATACCAATTACCTGGTCGCTATCATTCACACAAAGCCAGTTATAGCAAATTGTGTCCCAAAATTGGTCGCCATGGCAACGTCCCTCAGCACCTCTGCACCCCCATCTAATACATGATTCCTTGGGCCCATCCAAGCCCACAACCCAGACAGCATCTCGATCTGTTCAGCCGTTTTTGCACAGATGACCGCAGAGTGTCCCTATACTTTACAATTGGACACCCTACCCCACAAAAAAATTGCCCCTTCCCATGGGGCATCTGGACCCCCATCTAACATGTGGTCCCTTGGGCCCACACCCAAGTCCTCAATCCAAACGTCATCTCAATCGGTTTAGCCATTTCTGCTCACTACTGTGACAGACCGACAGACAGACAGACCGTCAGACGCTGCTCGGTCGATAACAATAGGCAGTATCTAACTTACGTAGTACGGATGATGTGGCCTAATAATTTGCGTATAAACTCAAAGTTCTCACCACACCTTAACTCTGCTGTCAGATTATGTTGTTAAGCTGTGTATATTGGACACACCTGACATTTACTATCACTAATTTGGCTATGCAGTTGCTTATGATAAGTGCTAATGTGTGCTGTTTTTACTTATTTATGAAATTTCTTTGTTATCCAGACAAAATGCTACAACATACTTTTTAATGAAGAAAACAAGTGACTAAAGCACACTGTGGTCTGGAGAAGTGAATTCTTGATATTACAATCTACAAATGCTGCAAGACTGTATGCTTTCAGTATGTGTGTGCACAATGCAGATGCACCGAAGCTTGTGGCATCTGTAAACAGCTTTGACTGTACTTAAACAACAGCTAACAAAATGCATAAATAATGGTAGCTATTTTCTTCATTTACTGTACCTTGTGAAGTTAAGGGCTTGTAAACGTCACTTTTATCAGTGATATTATTGTACTGTTAACTTTCTATGTGTAGTAAAAACGTTGATAAGGTGTGGTGGAAAATTTTGTGGTAGGTTTTCGTGTAAATCATTCTTGATCACAACGATCACTACAGTACATCTGACAAAGTTAACATGCAAATAAATGTGGCTCAGTTTTTTCATCACAGCATAGTTCTGTCGGTTGAAAGATACAGTAGCATATAGTAGCCAAGACCTGTATCACTGCTTCTTCATCAATACTGAGCTGCCTCACTCGTCTGAACCCACAAACTACTTCGACAGGAACCCAACCGTGTACATCCATGCTGTGTCGTAGAAACGTGTCACATTTCAGATTCTCAGCGCTGAAGTAATATTCACTGAAAACAGCAAGAACAGTACATAGCAATTGCAAGTTGTCAGTAGACAAGTTAGCCAACATTCCATGCCAAGCTAAGATACTAACAGCATTACATCAGCTGCTTACCAAAAGTATACAAAATACAAGCACACTCGAGCTTTTGTTAAACAGGCCAAGTCTCCCAAAACACAATCTTTGTGGATAATTAAAGGAGGTTCTTACAAGCCTCTCTGTCACCAAACCAACAGCATAACAGCACTGAAGAGAACTCAAACCACCAACTCCAACAGGGGAATATCACCTGATGGACTTATCCTTTCTTGTTACAGTCACCACACCAGAACATTCTCTAACGATTATTTAAACTGCACATCTGGCATATAATATAGATGTGAATGAACATTTACATGCAAATTGCAGTATGGACAGTAACAAATTGATGTAAAGTTATAGACTAATTTTGCCTGTTAGTGTGCATGAAAAGTGCATCTACAACAACTGCCATGCAGCAAGAATGACACACGTGTCTCATGCACATTCTTTAATGCATAATTTTCAATCTGAAACTCATCAGGTTTGAACCGTTGTGTGTACTTCAATTTTGGAACTGCACACATTTTCGTGCAGAGCTGCATAATATTTTAGAACTGCACATTTTGTGTCAAAATGAATGTTAAAAGAAACCCTACAGCACTCTAATCACAGTATACAATTTGTGCAACAGTACTGAACAATATACAAAAGATAAAGCTCAAACAATGGCTTACATATAGTGTGATAGGACTACTGAAATTTACAGAAATATTTACAACTTTATGAGCACGTTGTCAGCTATTTTACAGAGGCACATGACTCACCTTAATTAGGTTCCCAAAGTGTCCAATAAAACGGTGGCCAAATTTCGAGGCAAATTTCGGGTGACTGCTGAAGCGTTACTTTTGCAAACTACCCTTTCTGATGCTCAATCAACAATATCAAACCAATGGAAGAAAATTAGAACCATATGCACAGGTCGCAAATCAACAGTCTCAAGTACTGCAACAGTATTGCTCCAAGGTATAAAGGATACAAATTAAGCTAATCTGGATATTTAGAAGTTTTGTGCATACATTTGATGGCGTATCTGTTCATCAACAGACTTAAGTGGGCGTTCACCAGCATCTCCATCACCTTCATTTGCTTTCTTGTCACACTCTTTATCAGTCTCTGTACATACAAAGCAATCATTTTATTTATCACAACACTGCTGTAGGCTTTCTGTCTGTCCATCTGTTTGTCACACATTGGTATTATGTTGAAATGACTGGATGTAGTCACAAGACTTTCACACAAATTATATCCCAGGAACCTAGTTCTCTCACATCAAAATTGGAAGATCTATCATAAGGAATCCACTTTGGCCAAAACATTAAATGGAAGTGGTAGGGGTAAGCTGTTATTTCACACAAATGTGTGACTATATCTCGTAAACTATACTGGATAAAGACAAATTTACCACAGACCACTATTTGGACCCACATCAGCTCTAACGTGCAGCAAAGCTAAGCCCAATTTGAAGAACGCTGTTTTTGATGTGGCCCATCTTGAAAACAGTGCCACTTCCGGCCATAATTACTGTTAAAAAGTTGTACTGAAGTAATATGGCTGTCAATAAAGTGATTCAAGGACACGCTGTATAACATGCCAGTCTCAACATGTATGCAGAATGTCACAGTGGAGTAAGCACACAACATCAGTCTGGTAGAACAATATCAGGCTACTGCAACTGCTTTAGCTATGACTAATAATGCAGATATTTATATTTATTCACAGTGGTTCTTCCACCCTGCCTCTGTCACTGAGGCAGAAATTCTGATGTTTGCAACAGCCAAGTTTCACACTAAAACAGTGCTAACAGCAGGTTCTGCAAACACTTAATATAAAGTGCATGCATAGCACTCAACTTACAGTATGAATCTCCAATTTACTTACTGAGTTAAACGTTTCACTGTGGGCTGCAAAAGAACTGATAATGTAATAATTAACAAATAAACCAATGCTGTCTGAACACTTGCTTTTTTTACAAAGCCTATCCACACCTACCAGTGTTCAGTGTTGCCACCTATTGACTGCCAGCACCTCCAGATCAACTGTGATTGATGACTATGTGCTCCTCACATTATTATTACTTTAGTATTGTCACTGCAGTTGACGGTATGGAGATGGTGTAGATAACACTGTTGAGGAGAACTCTAGCATCTTCTTCATAATCCGACGTGGTAGTTGCAGTAAAACTTTGTTCCAACAAAATCTTCCAGTTCTTAACTGGGGGTGCCATGCAGGCTATCCTGTATAACGGCTATAAAATACTAGTAGATGTAGACATAGAGGACATACTGGCACAGGCGAAATGCCTTTTTGCCAGCCTCACAATTTATACTCGAATAATACTATAAAATATACTATAACACTCATAAAACTTTACTATGACTTCCAGTTCGTTGAATTTGTGCACGGAAATCATAAATAATATCCTGATGTTGCCAATACTGGTCAAGTCTTTTTTAAATGATTTAATATTATCAGCTGTAACAACCCAATTTGGCAGACAATTCCAATGGTCAACAACCCTGTTAGCAAAGTAAAACTTATGCATGTCATGTTTAAAATGAGACTTGTGAAGTCACAAATCGTTACCTCTTGTAATATGTGCATTTGACACAGGCAGGGTTGGTGTTATCTCACTGTCATACTTACTAGAAATTATCTCATATGTTTCAATCATATCCCCTCTTATTTGTCTGTAATGTAACGTTGTTAATTTACATGCTTTGAGAGGGTCAGGATAAGTAAGATGTCTGAGTGCTGGCAAAAATTTAGTTGCCCTTTTCTGAACCTTTTCTAATGCTTCTATATCCACTTTCTTATAAGGTTCCCAAAGAGAACAGCAATAATCTAGATGGGATCTAACCATAGTCTTATATATCAACGTAAATGTGGTAATGGTGAGATGCCTAAAATTACGTTTAATTATACCAAGCATCATATAAGCTTTATTAATTTTATCCTGAATATGATCTCTAAATAACAACTTTTCGTCAAACCAAACACCTAAATCTAGTAGTAGTATTTTTATTGCAATTGGCAGGGTCCTTGCTGTGGGAAGAAAATGTGACCGTGACAATACGTCTGCATTAATGTTAAGCAGTTCTCAGCTCAACCTCTAGCAGCACAATCTCGGCCTCAACTCGGCGTGGAAGCGTGCGCAGGAATGTTCCAAGTGGCGTCAACTCGTGGAGACGGCTATGTCCAGTCAAGGACGCGCCACTTGATGATGATGATGATGATGAGTTCTCAGACTGTTAGTAAAAGGCACTAATATGAGCGTCCACTTGTCTTCACTCTTTTTCATTATCATTTACAATCACCACAAGTCACAAGCCTACTGGAACTATCTTATCTAATGAGAACACAGTCAGGCTCACAAAAAGCAAACATTCAAAACACATTTTTTGAACGACAAAAAATGAGATCTGATAAAACAGAAGTGAAAATGTATCAGCAACAGATACCCTGCTTTTTAGTGTCATCTGTGGCATTCAGTCCAGCACCATCTTCACTACTCCACTCATTCTCTGCATCATCAACTGTCTCCTCGACTTTCACCTGTTTTTCATCTGACGTCATTAGTTTGTCAGTCAAGATTACGTCACCTTTCTCTTCTACAACAGTCATCTGTTGTAACCCTGCAACAGCAATACAGCATCAGTGACAGCAGCTGGATGGAACATCCACTGTGAATAGATATAAATGTCCATGTTATCATACAGACTCAGTACAATAAATTCTGCAGTATAATATGCACAACTTTGACCATTATTACCCCTCTAAAATAGCGGGTGTTTATTATACATGTCAACTAATAAGGCTGCAAATTTCCTCATCCCACAGTGACAAATGACGACAGAGGTCACCATGAACGTCCACTTATAGCATTGATCTCAGTTGCTTGTTCACAGCATGCAGTGACGGAGTTACAAATGAGACACTGAGGCCCACTTCACATTCTAGATATACTGACTGCTCGACTTTCACGTTGCTATTAATGCCCCTGCCATGACTGACCATGGCTGACAGGGGAATGGTAGTGAACCATTGTGAGACACTGCTGTGGTCATGGCCATAAATCATGATCGCTGTGACCACAGCAACTGGTCAATTAACAACCTGCTTATTGCAGCACAGAAGGAATGTAACAACGAAAAATACAGATGCATATTATATGTAAACTACAACGTTCCCTTCAAATCAGTGCCAAAAGTTTGCCTGTGTATAACACACAAGTGTATATTATACTGAAGATTTTATTTATGTAAGACCACAGTTACTGAATGGCAAAGCAACAGGCAAAATGTTAATCACCTTCATAACATGTAAATAGTACAAAAGATAGAATAGCAGAATGAAATCACGAAATAAGAAAGAATAATATACACACAGATGCAATATTATGCATCATGCAGAAAAGGGAATAACAAAAATTAATATTAGATATTAGTATAAATTCAAGGTTATAACAGGCAAACTGTGCCATGCAAACATCTGCTGTACATTCCTGCTGCTTATCACTAATACTAACACATGAATTACACAATCAGCACTATCAAAATCATAGACATTTTTTCTAAAGCAAATACAAAACAGTACAGACAAGAACTCATCAGGAGATGAGATAGCAAACGTGAACTTTTATACGACCAGACCGTACAATACTTCAAAATATAATCCGTTGTTGAATATTCAACATGACGCAGCCGTGGCGCCGCGAGTGGGTATGGCCTCATGTTATTAGTGCGGAAGGCCCTTAAGGCGAGACGTTTGGCAACCAGTGAATATTCATGTAAGCCCCGCAGCCGGGCACAGCACAGCCACAGGCTGCTGCCTGTACAGCAGAGCCGAGGCAGGGCAACATTGGCGGATTAAACATACTCCCTCCACGGCAAGTGAATACGTAAGTGAAAATCGCTATACTTGTCTACCCCTCTTGTGTTTAACTCCCCCGGCGGAGGGGTTCCCCTGGGACGATCTTCGTAAAATTTTATGTGGATGTCAACGGATGGCCAGGGTACCAAATGCCGTAGAAATATTGCCGAAAATTTCAACCGCCTGAGTAGGGCGCACGAGCGTTACAGACAGATGACAGACGACAGACAGACAGATGATAGACAGACGGATGGGTGACAGCAAATAGCGAACGTTAATGTGAGTTCACGTTCGCTAAAAATTGCCAGAATTCAATGCATCATACTCTGACACAATTCAATTCTTGTAAAACTTTAACATGCACACAGTTTTTCTCAGCTCGCAATAAAACAACACTTACCTTGTAATTTCTCTTCAGTGCACTGACAACTCAACTCAGTATTGACGTCTTCATGTTGTAATTCCTGTACCAGCACATCAGCAGCATTTGCATGCTGTGCCTGGTCTGCCTTTATCTCAGTACTTTCTTCACCACATTCAGAGGTATCTTGCTGTTCGTGGTGTGCACATTTCTCATCCACTCTGCCTAAAACTGTAACAGAAAAGTAACACAATTATACATTCATACACAAAAATTAAACAAACACTATTTGACAGGCATTACTGGCATCTTAGTATCTAAAAATTAGTCCCGGGCGGAACTGACGGTCGACTCCTCTTGAGTGGCTTTCAAGCAGTCATGACCTTGACCTTGACCTTG
>Ga0056133_10000469_pt1 | contig 10102 bp, 8 predicted proteins | sample WorMetGr2BELIZE1_FD_67351 | JGI IMG/M metagenome (GOLD analysis project Ga0056133, IMG submission 67351) | Marine gutless worms symbiont microbial communities from Max Planck institute for Marine Microbiology, Germany - Inanidrilus... ... | reverse complement strand
GCAACATAACGCGAACCCTAGTTACAAGCTTGCGTCCATCCCGCGATATGACGACATAGTGCAAACGCTCAACGGGGTGTGCGCGCGCTGCTGGCGGGTAATGGGGGGGCGTTCTCAAAATTGCACGCTGTATATGGGAAATGAGCGTGGCTGGCTGGCCGGTGACTGGCCGTCGACAGGGGCGTTCTCAGCATTACTGTGGTGGCCTGCACTGCGGGCTTCCACCGGTGGCGTTCTGGCAACAATGCGAACGCAAAATGTTAGCAAGTACATGCTTGTACTCGCTCTATGACCAGTTGTTTTTTGTCTCTGCAAGGGTGACATGTTGTGGCAATGATCAATCAAAGCGCAACCTGGCATTTAAGAGTAGACTGCAGCATGTGTGCTTGGGACCTACCAGACTGCAAAAATAGGATTTTTAATATTTTTGCCCAGCAGGGATGTGATTCTTATGAAATTTTCAGGGTTTATTCACATACCTGCTGTTGGTGTGCAATGCAGACCGGATCGTTGGAAGGTCAACATTTCCGTAAGACTGGCAAACTGGTGTCACTGAGTGAACAGAACCTTGTTGACTGCTCCACCAAGTATGGCAACCATGGATGTGAGGGAGGGCTGATGGACCAAGCATTCACGTACGTTAAGGACAACGGCGGCATTGACACTGAAACTTCATATCCATATGAAGGAGTGGTAAGAAATGTCTTTTTGTGACTGTGCAGTTGTCTTGCATGACCTCGTTCAGCATTACTGAATGCTGTAAACTTTGCAGCTGTCACTTACAAATTGCTCTCAGTCACACAACCAACTTACGTGTACTTATTACTTACTTCAGCACTACCAGCCAGTTCAGTGTCTTAGTTCAGGCAAAAAGAATTTGATGGTTCTACCTTTAACAACGTCTAAGTTTGGCAGACATATCTTCAGCATCTTGCACCTTCATTATGTAATGACCGTTATCCATTAGATCTCTCCAAACTTTTGATCTCTTCAAATCGCGCCTGAAAACCTGTCTGATTACTTGTACTCGGTGTTAACGTCTACTGTCCCTTTACCAGCTAGCAACCACCCACGCTTCAGATTAGGCTCTGTGGTTGACTGTTGTGTACATTATAAGCGTATATACGTACGTATGAAGCTGGTTCTTCTTTCATATGCACATGGTTTGGAGTAACTGACGAGTGCATAGCTTGTCTGTATGATCCTGTCTTTTCCTTCGGTGCATTTACACTTTGATTAGAGTGCTAGGAAGCAAAAATCCCACAGTAGCAATCCTTAGGGAACTCTGAAGCCCATCCTGACCTGTGTAAAGGCAGGAAATGGGCAAGTTTAACAAAGGTTTGCGTTAATTATAAATACTTGTGCAGTCAGAATAAATGAGTCTGAGAAATTTGTATCCAGAGAAATTTGTATTCATTCTTTCAAATTCTTAGTAAAGAATATGTCAGACCGTAGTTGGTGTTGCATTAATACATATTTACTAAATGCGTAAGGAGTTAGCTTCAGTGCTTTGACACTGGTTAAGCGATATGAAAGACAGCTGGCCGACAAAGAAAAATCCAAGCACTTGTCCCCAGAAGTTCTTCTCCGGAATTAGTGGAGTAAGAAAACCGAGGAGACTGGCAAACTCAGGTTCACATGGAAGATCATAATTAAAATTGAGATGTGGAGGTATGCATTAGGTGCCGTGGGTCAGTGGTCAGAGTGAGAGCCATCACTTGGGTAACCATGGTTTGATTCCTTTATAGACATATGTGTTATTTGTGGCATGACAAAGGACATCTGACAGAATAACTGTTCTGCTTCAAAAGTCACCCCACTTTTTAGTTAAATGTTACACTGCATTGGTAGTTCGGATAAGTAGTAAAAGCATTGTGCACATCAACGAAATTCCTCAGTTTCAAGCCTCTGTAGTACCGTGGTGGATGACCATTTTGCAGGTATATTGTCTTTGTATTTAAACCAGCTATCCCGTCCACTCAGTCTGGTGAACATCGATGGGTAGGTGGAATGAGTACTAGTGATGGTGTCAGCCACGATAGGGACTGCATGTAGTTTGTTAAAGGCACTGCCTGGCTGTTAACTGAGCCAGCCGTATGGCTAGTGTTGTTTGCATGCTAGCTCAGTTGGGTTCAACCTTCGCCGGCTAAAGCAACAAAAAGGGTATGAGCTTCCTCACAATGAACCTCACTCTCTTAGTGTGAAGAATTCTTGTTTGACATCATGTGACATCAGTGTGCTTTCATGTTTAGTGCATACTTGCATGTGCCTCTGTGACGTGACAGGAGGAGACATGTCAATACAAGGCAGGTGCATCAGGCGCTACTGACACTGGCTATGTCGACATTCCACAGGGCGACGAATCCAAACTACAGGAAGCTGTCGCCACAATCGGCCCCGTCTCTATTGCCATTGATGCCAGCCATACATCATTCCAGCTGTACAAAAGTGGTTAGTTTTTCGTGTTGGCACATTGTGTTTAGCAACAGTGGGATGCTTCTTTGCAGTTGTAATGTCTGTGTGAAGTTATGCTGTGCCAGTGTTCGAGTGATGTTCAGGGTGGGCCAAAAAAGTAAGCCCCACACTTTTACTTGTATAATGTTAATAACACTAATACATGAGAAAAACAGTGGTGTTCTGGTGTATTCTCAAACAGCAATAAGTATTTTAAGCTGTCAAACTCTTTGTCCTGTTATTGTGTCAAATATTCTATGCTACACTATAACAGAAACTGGGATGAATACTTATCATCCACCACATCGTGTAAAATTACAATCTTTGCCATCATTAGAAAAGATCTTCAAGTCCACTTCTGTAGACCACCATTTAGCAGGGAATTTTTTTTGCATTTTCTTTGTGCCCTGTCATTTCTTTGGAGAATTTGATTAAATTTTTGTTTACTCCATCACTGTCTCAGCTTGCCATCACATGTCATAGATAGAATTTTCAATTAGTGGAATATCTTAAAACAGTTTGGAATATTATATGCTTGTGTGCATTATGTATATTACACTCATATTTCACAAAAACTATCTTTGTTGGCATGTTATAGTATTGTTGAGAAACCAGAATAACTAATGGCTTACTTTTTTGGTCCACCCTGTATAGACTGATGAATATGGCATCATGTCACCCGGGATGGCCTGCTTTAAGTTGGCTGTTGTTCCGTTTTTGCTAGCGATGCAGCTGTGTAGTTGGTTGTTGGCTGGTTACAGTGATGCTGGATCAAGATGATGTTAGGCTTGGCAGTTATTGTCAACCACGGTCATTTTGTTTTGCAGCCATGACCTACCTTAACTTCCAGCTGTGTTATTGTATTATTAATAAGGTATTGGTATTGCAGAGCTTGCAAGAAAGGAGGATACCGGCGAAAGGTCTTTCCCTATTTGGAGCCAGTGCTCGAGTTTATTTTGATGTCTGTGAAAAATGTGGGCTGCTTATCTCCATTTGTTCTCTGATGGAAAAAGTGCAGATGAAAAACAGCCATAAAAATGGAAGAGAATATAATGTATTATATTGAAGTCATTGTCCCTAAAATTGGGAATTCTGCAGCCACATTTTGCCTTTATTCTCTCCTGTGATGTGCACTTTTTGCCAAATGTTTTTGTGAATTCTTGTTAAGTGCTTCATATTATACACAGTGAGTCATGATCTAAGTGGGCCAATCTGCATTTTGAAGGTTCCATGCACAAAGGTTCTATCTCAAAAAATCCAAATATTTCAGGAAACAAGTTTTTGTGTTTTGCAAGTTTTACTTCTTGATTTTACCAACACGATCTGGCAGTTGTATATTGATTTTTACACCATTAGAATCGTCTTTGAAAGTTCTTTCCAGCTGTGTATTTTTAAAGTTGCTAATTTAAAGAAACTATGGCAATTCTGGCAAAAATCTGTAGATAGAACCTTTGTGTACGTCAAACACGGCGCAGTGTAGGCCCCGTATTACTGATAGAACCTTGTGACCTTGAGCAGCGCGAGATAGGACCTTTGTGCACTGAAAGAACGGATTTGAAAGATTTAATTTTCGACAAAGTTGGCACATAGGACTTTTGTGCCGGAGCGAGCTGCAATGCAAAGAGCAATTAACATCTCCACAAAGGTTCTATCAAAGTGTTAAATATTTGTACAGCCAAATATTGTAGTGTACAAAGGTGCTATCGCTGCAGATAGAAGCACACTGTAAGATTGGATTTGTGATAAAGTAGGCACATAGGACTTTTGTGCTCAAGTGATCTCCAATGCAAGTAGCAATTAACGTCTGCACAAAGGTTCTGTCGAAAACTGGTGAATGATAGAACCTTTGTGCACACAGAAGATAGGCCAAGGCACAGATAGCCCCATTTTTAGAAAGCTTATAACTTTTTTCTGTGTTGCGAAATTTAAAAAAACTGATGTCACAGGCTTGTCAGGCTTGTTGGCATCTGTCAGATGGTGTAAAAAACCAAAAGCCAGAAGTAGATTGAGATAGAACCTTTGTGCACGGAACCCTCGTTTTTGTTCGGATTTATTGAACTTAGTTCAACCGAACCTGGCCATCCTTCTGCAGGTAGGAATGATGAATACCGGCAAAAACTGGTGCATGAATGGGCACACCACACAATGCCCAAGCCATGTATCCGTGGTGTTGCAGCATAAGCCGGTGTCTGGCTGAGGTCTACAGAAGCAAAGATCAGCACTTCCATATGGTTTCCTTTGGTCCGGAATTACTTTTGTTTTTAAAGTTTTACATGCTTCTTGTGGATATTTGATAGGAAAAGAATGACTCAAGCATATGAATGCTGTGTTGATAGGAGTATATGATGAACCGGACTGCAGTTCTAGCCAGCTCGACCATGGCGTGCTTGTAGTAGGCTACGGCAATGAAGACGGCAAGGATTATTGGCTCGTGAAAAACAGGTTTGTAGTAAATGGCAAGGTTATAAACTAGTCATATATCAGTTTGCTGTCATTGTGTGACAAAGATTGTAGTCTTTAAAACTTTACAGATGTAGTGGGAAAAGTGCTGTGATTTCATGAGACCATTTTCAGAATTTTCCCTTCTTTAGTCATTCATGGTTTTAAGGTACAGAGATGGTACAAGTAACACCACTGAGGAGAATAATTGTAGCATCTTCTTCATAATCCAGATGCACTAAGTGCCATCAGCTGGTGCAGGTCGTCCTATATAATGTCTGTACAACAGTAGTTGTAGCAGCAGCAACAGCAGCAGTTAGTCATTGACTTTACACATAGTGAACTGTTGCGGGACTTTCTCAAAACAATTTGGCCTATGGTAGTGGCAGTGGCTGTATGCTAGAGTTGTCCACCATTGGCAGGAACACAAGCACGCAAGTGTGTCGGTCAATGCGTCATCAATCAGCAACTACTCCAAGCCTCGCCACACATGCAGCAGATGCTGTCGCAGCTCATCAATGTCATGAATGTGACACTGATGTCATGTTTACGTCACGAGTAAAATAAGTAAATAGCTTGCTTGCAGTGGGCATTCATTCCCGTTTCCAGCTATGTAAAAGAATTATTGAAATCTATCAAGATTTTCCAGAGTTATGACAACAAGTGTACTGCCATGTTTTGTTATGACAGTGTATTTACACCGTGTCTCAAAAAAACGTTCCGCCTTTGGCTTGCTATAACTTTGACATGCATGAATGGATTTTCATTTTTTTGTCAGAAATGTTACCGATAAAACAGGCAGTCAAAAGACATCTTACTGTGCCACCTCAAGTAACTTGCGCTTCTGTACTACCCGGCAAAACGGGGAAACACGAAAATCACATTTTCACTCAGTTGGATTGTGTTACACAATGCACGTGTGTGCTGTCTTTCTGAAAGAAAAAAATTGTCATCTGTGATGTGTTTGATAGCATCTAACATTTGTTGAGATAGTAAGACATCCCATTAATACTGTCCATTGACTTTCACTCCAGGCTTGACGAAGAAAAACTCCCGTTTTTGCACAGTGACTGACATCGTGACAGGCTTGGTTAACACACAGCATGTGGGTAACAGGCAGCAGGATGCTCTGCTCCTTCTAGGTCCTGTGTGGTGCACCCAGTTGATCGCTTTGACAGTGAACGGTTGTTCAGCTCTGACCAAGTGATATTTTTAACAGTGTTTCATGTTTTTTGGTAAAAAAAGCATGCAGCATTTAAGTGAAAAGACGCAATTTCTGGGTTTATGAGTTGAGAAAATAGAGAACTTTTTGGTTGCCCACTTTCTCAGCAACATTTTTGCCAAAAATTGTTGCAATCGAACCGTGTATGTAAAGATTATAGCAAGTCAAAGGTGGACGTTTTTTGAGACGCAGTCTAGTAGTAGTAGATGCATGGTTGTGGTTTGTAAGTGATAAGCAGCCCGTTTTTAATGTAGACACCGGCATCATGTGCATTAATGTCAGAACTACAGAATTATGTATACTGTATTTGGAAGATTTCTGTCATGTGCTTTCTAAATTATATAGCAGGACGTTAGTACTTTGGTAAGTTATTCATAGGTGGCATAGTCTGCAAGACTTTGTTGACTGATGATCAGTTAGTTGAAGTCCTGTGAATTACAGGAGTGCTTTAGCAGGATGTCAGTTACTGTTGATCTATTGTTGATGTTATTGTTTCAGCTGGGGAACTACCTGGGGTGAGGAAGGCTACATAAAGATGTCCCGCAACAAGCAGGACCAGTGTGGCATTGCTTCAATGGCCAGCTATCCACTTGTGTAACGGCAGCTGCTTCATCATTCCATGTGTCAATTGATAATTAATTTCAGTCCGTGCAGCACTCAATTGCATGTAACCTACATTTAATTGGCACTCTTGCATACTCAAAACATGGTCTCGTCAGTTCTGATTGTAACCTGTATATTATATATAGTGTGCCTTCACTCGCAGTGATGCTTTTCTTGTCGTTAATTGGTTATGTTACTGTTTATTTTATCCAGCATATCGTGTGATTCTTTTCTTATGCATTAACTGCTTTTCATTTTAGTTGCTGGCCGTGGTTACCTGGATTCGGCTTTTGCATCTGTGTCCGGAACGTTGGTGTATTGTGGCGAAACATCTAAATGGATTTAGTCGGTTTTTGTTTCTTTGCCGCCGAGGACAGCTGCTTTGTGTTAGATGTGGGTCTGGATCTGCCCATAGAAAAAAATAACCTTTAGAGGTGGAGTGTTGGACTTTGAGGTGGCATCCCACAAATGGAAAGACACTTGTCTGCAAAGGGCAGTTACTGTACCCACAAAAACCACGGTTGGCCATCTGAGCACTTTTTTTTAGCTTAGTTCTGTTTCAAAGTACTGTGAAGCAATTTTTACTTGTTTTTATGTAGTATTGTAGTCAGTGGTATTGCAATGAATTAGCTCAGTTCAGGAAGGTGAGAAGAAACATTTGTATGTTTATATGGAAGTAAATAATGATTAATAACAGAAGAAGATATTGATTTTATGTAGTGTAATGAGCGATATTGGTTTGCTTTTAGTTTCAGTTGTTTTTAGCGAACGTTGCTATCGCCCGTCCGTCTGTCTGTCGTCTGTAACGTTCATGCGCCCTACTCAGGCGGTTCAAATTTTTGACAATATTTCTACGGCATTAGGTACCTTGGCCATCCACTGACATCCACTGAAAATTTCACGGAGATCATCCCAGGGAAATCCCTCCGCCGAGGGAGTTAAACATAAGAGGGGTAGCCAAGACTATAGCGATTTCGGACCTATCGCCGGCTATATCTCGGAAACGGTGCAAGATAGGAGGTAAGTTAGTATTAATTACTACTAGGAAATCGTATATGAGCTTTCGATTGGTACCAAAATCAGTGACCTTGAATGGTGTTATTTCAGCGAATTCGGGTAGCTCCCGGGCGCACTGCGTAAAAGTTCACATTCGCTATCTCATCTCCTGATGAGTTCTTGTACTAATTAGAGTGAGTGCCATCTATATGTAATTATTGCATTCTTAAAAGGTTATTTTTAATAAAGTTCATTAACTGTTTTAACTTTTGTTTAATAAATGGCGGAAATTAATTATTAGTAGAATTATTGTGCGAGAAGGCAGCATTAAAGTGAGCTGTTTCCATAAGTTCTTGCTTAATGTAAACTTGCAACACAGCAGAAAATTATACACTTTCCACTTGCAGTGAACCAAAATATGCAGTATTACCACTTACCTTGAAACCTGTAAAAGTTAGGAAATTAGATTAAGGTAGGTGAAAATGTCAATGTCAGTCAATTTGCAAAGTTACAGGAAAACTACAGAAGTGTTGAAAGTGATGAAACATTAAATGTTGGAATTGTATTAGCACATTTACTGTGTTTCAAAACAGTGTCCCGCCTTTAGCTTGCAATATCTTTGACATGTGAACAGATTTTGATATTTTTTGGCAGATAGTTACCGATAAAGTAAGCAATCAGAAGACGCTTTACTGTGCCACCTCGAATAACCTGTGCTTATGCACTACCTGGTAAGAAGGGGAAACGCCAAAAATCGCATTTTTCACTCAAATGATGTGTTAATGCATTGCCTGAATTGCACCAGCTGCTTGATTTCTTAAATCTTTTATGGCCGCCCTGTGTAGGAGATGTGGACATTATATTTTTGCCCTGTGGTTTCTTTTTTTCTTTCCTCGTTGATTCACAACTCATAATCGTGCTGCTGTATGACTCCCTAAATCTTGTAGTCCGTGCATTCAGCTCAGCGCTGTTGGGGGGATGGTTCAGGATAAATGAAGTGCAGAGCGCTGCAGAAGTTGGACTGTGTTGCACACACAATGCACTAGTGTGCTGTGTTCTGGGTTTCTATTTCGCAGAAGTACTAGATAGGTGAGGTGGGAAACAAAACATCTGATTTCTGACTTTTAGTCTTTTCCCAGTAACACTACTGCCAAAAAATATCGTAATTGGATCATGCATGTCACGGTTATAGCAAGTCAAAGGTGGGACGTTTTTGACACACAATGTAGTTGCGAGGCTATATCATTGATGTGAACACTTGAGCTAATTCTACGCGATCTTGCGAGGGTAGTTAGTTGGAGTTTAACGTCCCTTTTCAGCACAAATATGGCTAGGGTTGTTCAGAAAGTTTTGCAGCATCCATTGCCGGCGCACCCGCTGTCAACAGAGAAACTTTAGACAAATTATAACTAGATGGCTGTATTATGTGGAATGCTTACAACACAGTACTCGGCTCGAAGCGCTTGCCTATCTGTACGTGTCGTCTAACAATGTCGCCTGTGCTGAGGCCTACCTTCATACCAAGTGGCATTTTGATCCATGCAGCCATTTGGCCACAATAGACACCGGCCGAAATTTAGGGGGCTGCTGTGCTTCTTATGGGGGGGAGCTGGGTTCCCATCTAACATAATGTGGTCTGAGCCGACACGTACCGCCATACCAAATGGCATCTTGATCCATCCAACCGTTTGATGACAATGGACATGGGCCAAAACGTGGGGGCTGCTGTTCCGTGGTTAGCTCTCTTAATCTGGACAGTCATAAAGTGGACAGTCATAACTAACCCTAACCGTAGCCCTGACCCGGTTTTGACTGTCCACGTTTCAACTATCCAGATATCGCGGGGGAATTTTACAAAACCCATGCGAGCAGCACAACTCGCGTGTGTCAGCTCCTGTGCACGGCGCCTCTTGAAATATTTCAGACGCAAGTCCTTACAAATTATCTGGGACGCAGACGACCGACAAATACCCGTCTCCCGTGATATCTCACGGACAGTCCTGTGGGTCTGCGGCTTGTCCCTTTGACTCAGGACTAAGTCGATAACTGTCTCAACGTTTTCTTCAGTGTGGGCACAAATTGATGGTAAAACTGAATAAGCAAAAGAGCAGTGACACGGAAAACCTTATTTACAATCAGTATGGAGAAAGACTCGCTATTTTAAACACCGAAAATATCCAAATATGTGGATGAATAACAAAGTTATTAGAGGCGATTAAAAATGCAATTTGTTTGCATTTTCTTTTACATCTGCAGAAAATTTGAATTTTTACAGCGTGCGCAATGCTCGCATTGCAAGCGCTGTATTAGCTACAGCAATTCCGTCCGTCCGTCCGTCTGTCTGTCCGTCACACGCCGGTATTGTGTCAAAACGACGGCACGTAGCAC
>Ga0056133_10000468_pt1 | contig 10103 bp, 10 predicted proteins | sample WorMetGr2BELIZE1_FD_67351 | JGI IMG/M metagenome (GOLD analysis project Ga0056133, IMG submission 67351) | Marine gutless worms symbiont microbial communities from Max Planck institute for Marine Microbiology, Germany - Inanidrilus... ... | reverse complement strand
CTCTGAAACAAACTGTCATTTATCAGTGTAGATGTGACGAGCTTCCAGCGGGTTTTGTTCTACATTCTACAAATGGTATCACTAATAAACAGATGCACCACTGAATAACAGTGACTTAATAAAGACCCTGTCATTGCCTTCAGTGCTCTGACGCTGTTGGCTTGGCGTCAGGAAGAGCATCTGGCCTGTAAAATACTGAGTGATGACGTGCTACCATGGTTACCTCTCTGCAGTGAGGTGCAAACGATTTGCATATGGTCCAGCTGATGCCAGTGCCATCCCATTATCTCTTGTTTCATTAAAATCCAGAATGGTTTAACCTCTCTGGTGCCGGCTTACCCAGGTTATCCTGTAAAAACAGGCCATTAACCAGATGTCTGTCTGTCTGGGTAATCAGATTCCGTCAGCGATGAATGACAAGCTTCTGCGAGACCCAGAATTATCAGTTTCCCCAGCAACTGTGACATCTGTCAATGAATAAATAATGATAAGACACACAGTCGGACTACTGCGCATAGTCATCATCAACAACGTTTCATTCATCAACAGCCAAACAGACGACAACGAAACCACTTAATAAAAAGGTGATAACTAAAGTAAGTCATCAGTCAACAGTTTCAGTGGAAATCAAACAAAACTTCTATTCGTCTATAAGACGTCCTCATTGAGTCTCAGTAACTAGGAACAGTCACATGACACATCACCGCAGACAGACAGATGGACGGTCAAACAGTCAGACAGTGACTGGTCCAACGACACAAACAGTAATCCATGCAGGGATGACAGCAGTACACACAAACAGTGGATTAATGATAATCAACACATCAACAAAATGTACACTGTGGTCACAAGCACATGGCACTTAAAATTGAATGAATGACAGTTCTAGAAAATTTTAACCAGTTTTTATAAAGTTCACAGTTTCAACCAGAAATAAACTCCCACACACTTGTAGCAAAATCTTCTTCTCCCACTCAATTGTTGTAGTGATGCACAGCACATGTTGGTTGTCACAGGCAATGATTTCAGCTCATAAGAAGATGGTTCAATGATCATACTGAAGTAGCAGTGATGACAATGACACAATGTCAGCGTTTTTGAACTTAAGTCACATCAGCTGAACTGTCAGTGATAACATTTTGAGAGTATTATAAGACTGAGCCAATTTACTAAAAAGACTACTACATAGTGGTTGAAAGGGTATTTGAACATATAATTAGACATGCACACAGTTTGGTGAAAATGGTAAAGGAATGATTGATGCAATGTTTGTCATAAGGCAGGTGCAGGAGAAATTTAGGGTGAAAAAAACAAGAAACTTTATTTTGGATTTGTGGATCTGGAAAAGGCGTTTGATAGCATACCAAGAGAAGTGATCAGATGGGCAATGCACAACCTGGTGTTGAAGAGTGGCTAGTGTCAGCAGTAATGTCACTTGGCTTGGTCTGAGGGTTGGCGGCCACCCGGCGCTCAGTCTGCATTCATCAAATGAACTGGGTGAACTCTCACAGTGACCATGGTCATGATGACAGCACCATAAACATTAGCGTGTGTATTGTTATTTTTATTATTATTAATGTCTACGTACGTGGGTAAACACTTGTTAGAACAGTCCACAATAAGAGTGATAATTTGGAGTAAAAGGCTGGCATGCATCAATGGTCGGCATTAAGCTCATTGTTTTTTGTGATAGTGATGGAGGCTATATCCAGAGAATTTAGAGATGCCTTGCCATGGTTGTTGCTATATGCGGAGGATTTGGAGGGTAAAGGTACTAAAGTGAATACGAATAAAACTAAAGTTATGATTAGTGGAGAAAATGGATATGGAATACTTCCAGATCACCATGCAGTGTTTGTGGTAGAGGTGTTGGTAGAAACTCAATGCAGTGTACTACGTGTCAGAAGTGGGTTCACAGGAAGTGTAGTGCTGTAAATGTAGCATGATTAAAGTGAGCAAGTCGTTTGCGTGTAGAGGCTGCACAGATCAACGAGTTAGTGTGGATAGGACCAGTATGGATATTGATGACGGTGCTAGTCTGGAGGTAGTGGACAAGTTCTATTACAAGGGTGACATGTTGAGTGTAGATGGTGATGCTGATGCAGCTGTGAAGGCCAGAGTATGTAAGAGATAGAATAAGTTTAGACAACTTGTGCCTCTGCTTAGCCATAAGTACGGCTCACTTCTTACGAGAATGAAATTATACAGACGTTGTGTGTCAGTAGCTGTCACATGTCAGTGAAACGAGGCCAGTGAAGGAAGAGAACAAGCTGGCCCTTCACCAGGCTGAGATAGTCTGTAGTAGGTTCACAGTTTGTGGTCGAAGCAGTGAATTATGAGTACATCCAATCCAAATCAGCACAGGAATGGTTAGTGTAACAGTTTTCAAAATTTAACTGAAATTTTAAAAATTCAGCATGGTGGCAAGTACATCATTGGCAAGTAAAGTACAAGCACAAGTAAATGGATCTCTAGTAACAATTACCCGAAGTCTGTACCACTCAAGTACAAGTACAGGGACCAAGTACTATAGCACTGGTAAACCACGCTCATGTTCTGTGGATGCTGCTACTTACTTTGTGTTCTGTGACCAGCTCTCAAAGTGATCTTGCCAACACTGCCTACAGGAATATGATGCATAATGCTGCCGGTGACAGGAATCATCCTTGTAAAACTCCCGTGACTGCCTCAAACCAATTTGTTGCCATTTACTTTGGGTACCTAAACATCTAACTACATTCCATAGTTGGAAATCATTCACAGTTTATCAACAGAACGTTATGTCTAAACAACCAGCAACTACTGGCGTCTAGTGCAACAACCACATAAAGAAGTTTCTTCACAAGCTATATTCAGTACAGTTGTCTTCTGCACCAGGGTGCTCCACTCGATTACGTCAACACTGCATAACCATGTCACTCATTCACTAGATGACAGTATACTACAAGTGTGTGGGAATTTATTCCTCATTTAAATGACACAAAACTTATTCAGATCCATTCAACTTTACCGGAGTTAACACTGAAAGTAAACCATGGTGTCTGGCACGGACCACAGCGTAATAAGCCGACAACAAATGATCAACGAACGACTGTGACACAGCTAACAACATAATTGGTGCTGTCCACAAACAGTCAACTGAGGTCACTCACAAGCACTCAGAAACATCTACAGTGACACAGTTCGATGGCAGGCAAGTACTGTGATGAAGCTATGGACCCCATCAGATGCTTGGACAACAGTCTTGGACATCATGTAGCTAATGATTCCTACAACAATCTACCACCACACACAACACACAACCAACAGTCATCTACACTGTGTATAAAAAAATGACACCCAATCCCTGACATTTTTAGCTGTAACTTGAGCAAGCATTGTAACATTTTAATAATTTTTGTTTACTTTCTTGCTTCACATAACTAATGTTCTGCACCACCTATGAAAACCCAAGTAGTGGTCATACACAACAAAATGAAAAACAGCATTCAACGGAAGACCGTTCTGTGTATGTAAAGGATAACTTACAGAAAGCAGTGCAGAATTAGTCAACGCAGAGTATTACCAGGATGTCTTACTATCTCAGCACATTCTGTGCTATCAAACACATCATGGACAGTGCACCAGCATATTGGGCGTGTGACACAATTCAGTTGCTGCAGTGCAAAACTTCCCAATTTCATTTCTGGCATCTCCAAACAGCCTGATTACAATATCTGGAGGGTCGCACATTGCACAAAGTGGAAACTTCAAACATATATTGCAGGCAGAGGAGCAGCTGAAGTAAACTGTCAACAGAACTATGGACAATGCGTTTTTGTGTCTTTTGGCAAAGCAATCATCTTTCATTTGTGTGAAAAGACAGTTTTTGTATTTGTTTGTTTGTTTCACCAGGCAGGGCAGAAACCAGCTTTCAGTTGCCTGATTTATAAGTAACATTTCTGCCAAAAGCACATCAGGATACATTCCAGCAAGGCATTCACTCAACAGGCCTATGAATCTTCACTTAGCTGCAAAACACTTCAGACCCAATGTCCATAATGACGACAACATTATCAAGAAATATTTCATGCAACAGTCAGCATAAAAACATATAAGTCATAATTTAGTTCAATTTGTCATAATTTAGCTATTACGTCGTGTAACGTTTGAGTCAGAATGAAGTAAAATGTTTGCAGTGTCATCCATTGGCTTTGAGGCATGTACAAAGACGTCGGCGCCAGGTGTCAACAACCTCATCAACAACATGTTGTTGTAAACCAGCACAAACTGCTTCATGACAGGCATCTGCTACACACGCTGCGGTATGACGTCCCACATGGCATAGTCCATAGGGCTGCTTGGTGGTCTGTATTCCTTGGAATGTGGCCACAGATCACGTCCTATGATTACCAGCATTTCATGCATTAGCAGTGCCAGTGTCTCTGACGCACATTCAGCTGGCACACGGCTCTCGTGGAATACACGCAGTATCACCAGTGTATGCTCTGCAGACTTCAATGCCCGGCACCACGAAGACCTAGTACCCGATTCATGGACACTGTCCTAAAATTTATCCTAAGACATGTCATAACATCATCTTATGACAAAAGTTAAGCTGTCATAAGATGATCTTACGACATATATTAAGTCAATTCACAAAATTTGTCTTAGGCAATCATAAACTTTTCTGGATGTGACTTGTTACCATAGTAACTGCAACTTTCGTAAGCCTTTTGTCACTAAACTGTGCATTTTGTTTACAGTTGTGTATATGACACAGGCACGCGTACCATTTCACGTTTTTCAACCAATATCATGAATGTGACAGTAATACTCAACAGACAGCAAATGTGGGACAACATGACTACTACGATACTTGCAACAGTTAAATACTTCCAAGTGAATGGCAACAGTGCCAGTGCAAATCTGGAGGTAGTGGATAAGTTCTGCTACATAGGTGATATGTAGAGTGTGGATGGAGATGCTGATGCAGCCGTGGAGGCCAGAATCCGAATCGGATGGAATAAATTCACGCAGTTGGTACCATTTGTGATTTTTAGCCTTCGGGCTACGATTCTAATAAATCTGAATCTGAATGAATCATTGCTTACCAATAGGGATATATCATTGATTAGGAGAGGGAGGCTGTATAGCAGTTGCATGCGAAGTAGTATGATACACGGAAGCGAGACCTGGCCTGTCAGGAAAGAAAATGAGGTGGCACTTCAGTGAACAGAGATGAGAATGGTCAGATGGATGTCTAATGTTAAAAGATAAAAGATAGAGCCCTAAGTAAGGAGTTGAGAGAAAGACTAGGAATAGATGATATAATATTGATACTACAGCAAAACAGGTTGCGATGGTATGGGCACATGTTGCGAAAAGAAGACACTGATTGGGTGAAGAAACGTATGGAATATGAGGTGGAGGGCACCAGACCAAAAGGTAGACCAAAGAGGACATGGAGAGAGGCTGTGCAAAAAGATTGCCAAGCACACAGTTTGAACAGGGAGGATGCTATGGATCGTGGTAGATGGAAGAAGCTGATAAAGATTGGGTGATGATCATGATGGTGGGTGAGTGAATGTTTCTTCTGATACTGGCTCATCTGGGTAGTCCAGGACAAAGGGCCGTAAAATGGTTGTTGTTGTTGTTGAATGTCAACAGTCCAGTGACAGATGACTAACTTACCAGAGCGCGTCATTGACGCCACTGTCTAGTGCCGCTCCAATCATGCTGATGCACAGCTTATTGAGGCTTGCATGAAGGTCCTCATTTGCTGCGGCGGAATCACACTCTCCCACTACAGCACCAGAACGTCACTACTATCATAACATCAATCCAATACAAAGCAGCTGAAGCTCGATAAACTAGATTATTACACTATAGGAAGAAAAGAAAGGGGCAATCGGTCAACCCAGGTTTACCTGGAAAATGATCAATAAACTGCAGCGTGCAGATGTGTGTTTTTGTAGTCACTCAGGATTGTTATGCATAACTCTAAAATATTACTGCATACAAAACACAATGCGTTATTCAGACAGTGACTTCAAAAAACACAGTAATTTCGTAATGGGTACCCAGCACTGTCATTCTCTCACAACGATATTAAATAACAGACAGCCCCAAAATCATCACTGTCCCAGGCTAGAATAGGTTAGTTGTTACATTTCGCATAAGTCGTAGACGATGCAGAATGTATAATGGTCATGCGTGTCCATGTGTCTGTCCACGGCCGCATGCCCACACTACTGCATGGACCCAGATGTAACCTCGGGGAATGATAGGGAGTGCCGCCTAGTTGTGAACTATTGGGCGAATTTGCAATCTGGACACGCGGAGTCTGCATCAGAAGCTGGCTGCTGGCTAAAGGGAGTGACATCAGACGAAAGCCTCTGCAGTTAGGAAGGATGTACCATAGCAACAGGACACTCAGGAAGACGAAAACTGCAGGGAAGGCAAGTGGAAACCACCTTGGCAAATACATCATACGTGAGACTGTGAGTATGCACCTGCACCATTCTGCGGCGTAGACATGCCATCATCGCCCCTCACCCGAAGTATCACCCCTAGACACGACATGTCAAAAATGTCATAAACCTGCTGCTAACATCAGAAGACTAGAGAGGGATATGATGGCTCTGTTGACTAACCAGGCTGATCGGGCACAGACAGTCCGGTCTGGTTGGATCGTAGCGGTGCCGACTGTGTTCGTCCGAGTGGTAACTTGCCCTGACAATGTCACAACAGCCGTACCATATACAGTAAACATGACTAGTACAGAAAGTGTAATGGTAAAAACGGCAGCATGATTGAAGCAAGCAAGTCTTGTGTGTACAGATCAACCGGCTAGTACGGCTAGGACCAGTGTGGATACTGGTCATGGTGCAATTGTGAAGTTAGTGGACGAGTTCTGTTACTTGGGTAATGTGCTGAGAATTGACGATGCTGATACAGCTGCGGCGGCTACAGCAGCAAAGGGATAATAAATTTCAGCAACTTTTGACTCTGCTTACCGGTAAAGATGTCTCCATTCTTATGAGAGGCAAGTTACCAGAAGTTGTGTGTGAAGTTGTATGTTACATGGCGATGAAACTTGGCCTGTGAGGAAAGAGAACAAAGGTGGCACTTCAGCGGGCTGAGATGAGAATGATTAAGTGAATGTGTGGTATTAAAGTAACACATAAGTTCATGTATAATGAGTTGAGAGACAGACTGGGAATATATGATATAATTACAGTGCTACAGCAAAACAGGTTGAGATGGTCTCGATTTGTTTCAAGAAAGGACAAGAATGACTGGCTGGATTTGACTGAGTTAAGGTTTTACGTCCCACTTGACACAAACCATTACCACCACAACCATTTTACGGCCCTTTTTCCGGGACCACCCGGGTAAGCTGGTGCCAGAAGAGAACTTCTGGGCTTTATGGTGCAAGGGGAGATTGACACAGGCAGACACACTGACCATCCGGCTGGGCGCCACTCCATCCAGACTAACCAATGTAACCATACCCCGTATTTTTTAACGGGCCGGATGCCCTTCCTGCCGCCCAACCAACAATGTCAAAGCACTGAAGGCAAATGACACAAAATAGGCCATTTATAAAAGGGCCACTAAATGGGTTGCTGCTGTTGTTGGCTAAGGAATAAACAGTACTTGAACATATACAGATGGATGCATGGACCTCACTGGTTCATCTAGACACAGCCAACCTCAAAACACCAGCAACTGTTATGGCTAATGTAATTCAGACAGTGTCAACAGTAAACTTACAGCCATGGCAGCAGTCTGGTTGAGATGAGAAGGTGTTCTCCACAGTAAGTTAGCAGCAGCAGCGGCGGCGGCGGCAGCAGTAGCGGTGTTGTGGGTGGCTGGCTGCCAGGTCAATGCACTGTGTGTCGGCGCACTGCTGCCCGCTCCAATGAACGTCCACGACGGCTGCTGCTGCTGGGTGGCTTGATGTGCAGCCGCCGGCGACTGGCCACGCAGCGCACGATGAGTGCCGGAACGAGGCTGGCATGGCGGCAACGACGCCGTACTAACACACGACAAACACGACTTACTTAGTTGGTTGCGTAGCACAGCGGTAGAACATCAGTCTTTCGCCGGCGAACTTTCGCTGTCCTGCGCTCGATATATAGCTGATGGGTGACCACTTATGTGGGTAAGCCATCCACTATAGGTCAACCAACCAGGCCAACTCAGCCTTTCATCCCTTCGGGGTCGATAAATGAGTAGTAAGCTGCAATTCGATGTCTGCTACCTCAGTTAGGGGTAGCACCATCTGGTGAACGCTTATGAAGGAAAGGCAGGCATGGTGTAATTTGCAGTCTAAACTCTGTGATCCATGTCTGAGCGCTTTGACAGTATGCGTGAGTACTAAAATGGCACTATATAAATACTCTTCCTTTCCTACTTACATCTTCACTGCTGGCATCCAGCATGACACTTGTTCACTGTCAATAGTACTCATGTACTCACGTGCAACAAACATGTACAACAGACTGCCGCAACTTCAAGCTAATTTCTGAATTAATCCAGAAATCTATGCAAAATGTGCTGATTATGGCAATGTTCATCAAAACTGAAAGGCTTACTTGTTTTCTTACCTGGACTAGAGAATCTAGGGATTTTTTACTATGTGCCAAACAAATACATTCATTACTATTACTATTATTATTAGGCTGCATCACAGTACTATGTATGTAGATGTGGCCACTGGCCTATTGCTACAGATGGAGTAACGTGGTCTGTCAGTCTGTCACAATTGTGAGCCGTGCAAAAACTGCTGAACCAATCAAGATGCTGTTTAGATTGTGGACTTAGGAAGCATGTATTAGATGGGAGTCCAGAACCCCATACAAAGCGAAAATTTTGAGGGGGGAAAGGGGCGGCCCATTGTACAGTCTGAGGACATTCTGCTGTGAGCTGTGCAAAAAAGGATGAACCGATCAAGATGTCATTTGGTATGCGGACTCAGGTTGATTGATTGAGCATGGTTTAACGTCCCACTAAACACATTATAGGTCATATCGGGGACCGGTTTTTACAGGTCAAATGACCCAACCAACAGTGTCAAAGCACTGAAGGAAGTAGTAGTCCTAAGCACAGGCTTCAATCCCACCAGGTCCACCTCACCATACTACAAACTTATGCATGCATGCAATATACAGTGATACACAATACAAAAATGAATCTAAGCACAGTGAAATTGGCCCAGTGAGACAAGACCCAATCCAGAGAACTGTTAGGTCTGTTCTTATGTGTGTGCATTGCACTGTGCACAATTGTTGCACACATATTTGACAGAACAGACCTGATAATTTTCCCTCTTACCCTCCAGACAATCACCATTGCTACGATGACATCTACTTGAGGGAAGGGGGGGTTGACTCAGGTGGGTTTAAGGAGCATGTTAGATAGGGTGCACATTGGCGCCCCCTGGCGAATACGCTTGAACCGTTCACGTGCGGTGGCGATGTGGTCTTACAGTCAAATTACTTTGACCATTTGTTCCTACAGTGTGCAGTTTGTTCATGTGGATGTCCGTGTACCTGCTTGCTGCACGATGCTGCCGCTGCACCTGAAACTGTAACACTCGCTGAATCTGCTGTCTCCAAGACAACATCTTCTTCCTTTGTTCAGCTGTAAAAGCCTGTCAAATGCATCAGAAGCCAATGGTAAGACTTCATCAACTTGACTCCATGAATTTGTTAATTCATGACTAACAAGCCAAAAACAACTTGAACAGTCTTTCAACAAGTCGAAGACACATATCAATTGTCCTTGACTTGTCAAACGGATCCAAATTCTTTAACTCACCGTCGACTTTGCCAACAAGTTGAGAATGTACTCGGCTCAATCAACCAATTCTTACATAAAGTGTCGTGCTAAGAGCAGCACGTTAACAGAACTTGACAAGACCAGTCACTCATCAGCCAGTCACAGGTACGATATCACTTCATGGCGAGGAACAAAAAATGTTTAAGAATCACAAGTTCAACACCAAAACCAGCATACATGGTGCTTAATGTGCACTTCAAACTTGCACATAACCAACTTAGTTGCTTGTATAGAAACACACACACACACACGCACACACACACGCACACACACAC
>Ga0056133_10000467_pt1 | contig 10108 bp, 8 predicted proteins | sample WorMetGr2BELIZE1_FD_67351 | JGI IMG/M metagenome (GOLD analysis project Ga0056133, IMG submission 67351) | Marine gutless worms symbiont microbial communities from Max Planck institute for Marine Microbiology, Germany - Inanidrilus... ... | reverse complement strand
ACACTAAATAGCCTAATATGTGCTGATGTGCTGTTAAGAAACTACTCACTTACTCTGCCGTGATGTGGCAAGCTCTGAAAAATGTTTCTTACTGTGATGTTACTTTCTTAGTAAGATAATGATAGTATAGACATTTTATTAAACCAAGTAATTCAATTTTTTTCGAACAACGCTACAAATCTTCACTACTTAACTTCATACAGTATGCTGTGTTGTCCCACAACATAGAGATCATAGTGTGGCCACAGATTACTGTGACATCATTTCACCCTATGTATAGTCCATAGTAAATTTGTGCATGATTTACAGTTAAGTGACAACTTCCAACGTCGTGATGTGACTGCGTCTGTTCTTGTAGCTTGGCTGTGTCTAACTTGGTGAAGACATTGAGTTGTTACCGTGTACCACGCTGTTGTAGATCTGGTACTGGCGATAATGTCCGTCATCTACCAGCATCTCTTGTCGACCAGGGACATGCTGGTTTGTGTGTTGCTACTGCAGCTCGTTGAACTTCGAGCCAGAAACTGGCGGTCAGACTCGTCGGCCGAGCAGTTCTATAACTCGCAACGTTTTATGCTGGCTCATCAGCAGGTGATTCCTGGAGCTGACTTTGTATTAGAGTAGTGTGACACTGAATGCATAGCTTGCGCTTAAATGCTAATTGGCAGCACTGACATGCAAATTGCGGATTCCTCCACTAGTGGAGCAGAGTCCACACAAATTTTAGCAACATGTGGATGATGTCAGAGCATTCTTTGACAATATATATAAACGTTTGAGTTTAATGTGTTTATAGCCTATTCATTTATACAAATAGAAGTATGCATAAACTAATAGTGCAAACATTTCTGGTACCCATATAGCATTGGGGTACCAAGGTATTGAATAAAAAAACGGGTCCCTGTCCTGTCACGAGATAGTTATGGGTGCATTGTGGAGATGGAGCATTGTCCTACATTTTTTTGCGGAGTGGTTGTGGACATGGATGACACATCGGTGGATGCGTATTGTTTGTGGATAAAATTTTGCGGCTTCCATACATCTGTGATGGGTAGCCAGCTTAGTCTCTCAGTCAGTCAAAACACATCTGTGTAGTGCCATGTGTTTCCAATGAATCAGAGTGCATGGAGTGAAACAAAAATTCAGAGAAAACTAGAGGCTAAAGATGTTATACCAAACATAAACCACACAGGCCGCGAAGGGCCGAAAAATGCAGTTTTTTTATCCTGGTGACCTTCAAACTCGTCCGAACGAGGGACCAAACGTCTTCCATGTGAATTTGGTGCAAATCCATTCAGCAGTTCCGGAGATATTTCATATACAAACAAAACAAGAGCTCAGCAGTTGCTGAGAAAGGCGACCGTTTGGCCACAATAGGCATGGGCCAAAAGTGGGGAGGGGCTGCTGTGGGGGGCTGGGACCCCACTGGGTCCCTAACACAGTGTGGCCTGGGCCGAGGCCTACCTCTCTACCAAGTGGCATCTTGATCGATCCAACCATTTGGCCACAACTAGGAATGCCACGCTCCTCCACGTAGGAATACGCTTACGGGCTATTTTTATCCCTAGCTTAGTCATCAAAACATTTGCAGGATGCGTGCACTGAGTTATTGCTCGATACCAATTAAACTCGAGTAAATAATGTTTTAGAACTATCAGGGAAACATTCTAAACTATAGGAAATTTACACATTAATTTCACCATTGTAGTTTATTCTCCCACCAACATTACTTTCTTATTTTATCCCGTTTCTAAATTCTCATATTTTTGCATTTGCGATACTCCGTTAAATTGCTACTGTTTTACCAATCAGAGTCATCCATTTGCACATTTAACGTCTTTTCGCCGCAGTACAAAATTCACTAAAAATACGACTAATTACTAATTCGCAACTCCTACTTCAGCTATCTGCGCTATGTGGTGCAACTGTGCATAGCAGAGTACGATTAAACTTTTTTCTAAAAACAGAATGCATAGAATACTAAAACTTGAACTTGAACAAACCAATAACGACTGTGCATTGTGCAGTGTTCTAACGAAATCACAGTAACTATAACTGGCGGCTATGCTACGTGGTTCACGGCCGGGGGTGCAATCCGCATCGCTCATTATGACGTCATTGATGACGTCATAACTTGGAAACTACAAGAGACAGAGAAAAACGGAGACCATCTCGCCCCATGAAGTCCTGTGAGCTATCCAGTGGTGAAAACCGCATCGCTCTACGGCAACTTTTGCAAAACCGGAAATTACGTCATTTATGACATCATAATTTGGGTTCAAGATGGAAAATGCAAAAAATGGCTCGAGAGAATTTTAGTATTGATTCATTCTACAATATAACCAAAAATCAGCACAATCCGATCAAAACTGTAGGACGAGATAGTTTTTTGAGCCCCAAACCCCTCAAAATACAAGTTTTTTAGGGGTCGCACAGACCCTATATTCTAGGGGACACAACTGAACACCTTTCATTTTCAGAAACCATTGCTTGCTGTGACTGTGAAATTATTTTGTACGGCTGTTCAGTGGAATTCCAGTCTGCCCACTTGTAGCTCTAGGTTTGTCATGGAAACTGTGATGGAAATTGAACATGCTCTGATCGGAACGGGTATGTTATCGTTGATGCAGCGGTTTCCAGCAGTGAAAACGGTGTTCACAGTACACAGTTTGCTGAGTTTGCGGGTAACAGTCACTGATAACTGCATACCTGTACTGAAAACCATGCAGTCTGAATGCAGTTAGACCACAGCTTAACCTGAAGGTTACAACTGGAAGGTGAGGCTGGTTAAACAAACCCGTGGTAATGGCTCAGTGGAGGGTGGTGTTGATATGTGGGCTGTTTATTATGTCAGAATGCCGATAATGTAATCTCCCTCCTCTCCAGTAGACAACATCTCAGCAATGATGATTGTCCAGAGGATAAGAGAGAAGATTATCATAAGTGTTCTGTGCTGTATTGTGTACAACAGTTGTACACAGTGATATGCAGACACACATGAGCAGTTCTTAAAGTTAACTGTTGGTTTGGTTTAGGCTTAGGTTTTTATTTTAGATTAGGTTTGACACGGTTGGTTGGGTGGCAGGAAGGGCATCCGGCCTGTAAAAACTGAGTTGTGAGGTACTGGCGTGGTTATCTGTCTGGAGCGAGGTGCAAATGATTTGAATATGCCCAGCTGATGCCACTGCCACGCTATCATCTGTTGCTCCAGTAAAATCCAGAATGGTTACCTTTCTGGTGCCGGCTTACCCAGTTTGTCCTGGTAAAAGGCCATTAAACTAATGTAGTAGTAGTATTAGTTAGATTAGGTTTGCGTTTTGTGTGTTTTTTGCCATTTTGTCCCAGCATTGTTTGCTTTTATTATGTCAGGCTTGGTTTCTTCAGTACGAAGCCAAGAGATTGATTAGGAAAAATGTCTCTGAAGCTATCTATTTTGTGTTTAGTGCGACACAAAACTCAATCAGTCAGTCGATACTGTAACACATTTACGTCGAGCGATAGGGCTTTTTTCTGCAGCAAATAATAATTTTATTGTTGTTCCCCTGTGTGGTGAAATTTGAGTATTTTTTGCACACCTTTTTGCAGTAGTTAGCTGAGTGTCAGCCGGGGCATTCTTCCTGTAAAAATCCTTCTCCAGCAGTCCCCAGTGGTTTCCTTAACAGAGCCGGCCAGATGCCCTTCCTGCCACCCAACCAACAGCATCAAAGCACTGAAGGCAACTAGCGACTCAATGAACCACATACTGGCTCATCTTGGTTGTTCTAGAGTAGGACCTTGAGTTTATTGCTGTCATGTTCACACATGTATGACTGTTGTGATGTGCTGTTTTCATTGACTGCACATAATGTGATTTACTGTTGCATGCAGGAGCAATGCAGACTAGCCAGTGGCAGTGGTTGCTCTGTGAAACTAGGACGCGAGATTGTGAAAACGAGCGTTTATCCACAGAAACAGGTACAGTGGCATGGCTTAATATTGTCGCAGGATATGATACAACTGCAGTGGGTTGTTGTTGTAGCTGTTGATGTCATTGTCGTTGAAAGCTCACCTCGCCTTGTCACCCTTCCCTCTAGTAGACAGCGTCTGAGCAGTGATGATTGTCTAGAGGATAGGAGGGAAGATTGTCAGAACTGTTCTGTGCTGTATTGTGTATGACAGCTGTGCACAGTGATATGCATACACATGAGCAGTTCTTTAAGTTGACTGTTGATTATCGCTGCCCTATGTAATAGGGCAGGCCATTATGTTTTTGCCCTGTGGTTTTTTCTTATTTCTATCTTTCTATCTTTTTTCCTTTCCTAATCTCAGCCATCGCAGATTGGATGTCTGCCATAGTTCCACACATGGTGTGGCCTTAGTGCGAATTTAAGATGCAGGTCTGAAACGTGCTGTACGCGGCTCGCTGAAAATACAGGACGCAAGAAAGTCGCCAAAAATCGCCATCTGGGCACCAACGCACAACTTCATTGGGCTATATCTTCACAACTAAGGCACGTATCGACAATCAGAAAAAAAAACTTATTAAGCATCAATGTGTCCTCCAGATGTCCCCACAGTATGTTGAACTTCGGCCCACTAACGGCTGAGATCGGTTTACCAATTTGGGGCACCACAGCTAATTTCAACGGCTTTCACGTCTTGGCAGCGTTACTGCCCTGCAATCAAGTAGTGGGCGTCAGCCGAACTTTGCGGCATTGAACAGAGGGCGCCACCTATGTTCGGCAGGGCGGCCATCACGTTGGGCATTGGCCCACATTCTAGTTTAGGTTTTTCTTTAGATTTAGGTTTGCTTTTTTGTGATTTTTTTGCCATTTTTCCCCTGTTGTTTGTTTTGTTGTGTTACTTTAGTTTCTTCACTACTAAGCCAAGAGATTGGCTGGGAAGAACGTCTCCGAAATGACCTATTGTGTGTCGTATGGGACATAAAACCTTAATCAGTCACGTTGTTTATCATGCAGTGCTTTTTTATCAGGTATGAAAAAACCCCCAACACATTCACGTAGCTTTGAAATGTATCTGTGATTTCCCTGCACCTGATCTAACCAAAGTGTGAAGTTTTACTTTTCATTTTGGGCATGACAGAAGTGGAACATTATTATTATTATTATTATTAAGTGCATTTATAAAGCGCACTTTCGCGGATGCCACATTGTGCTCTCTCCTCCCACTCGCCACAATGTGGACAGATTAGAAGGAGCTGATGGTCACTGATTACGTGTCAAAAGTTTTGGAAAACAAGTAGAACCTTGCACTGTAATCCACCAAATATGTAACTTTGTCCGATGATGTAGACTTTCTAAACAATGCTAGTCTTTTTTAAAGATAACAGCAGCCAGGCGTGTTGCCTTTGGCATTAGTGCATTGTTTGACATCAGTTTGCTAAGTGTGTATTATTTTGTGAATTTTTCACTGCTTCCAGTTTCCGTACTGTTGACTCGGCAACAGAAATGGCATCTGGCTGTACATTAATCTCACTATGGTAGTACCTAAAGGTTCGGCTTTGTGTGCCTGTTAATGTGCGACCAGTAACACTGTCCATTTGGCCTTACAGAAGCCAGTATGTGAACTGTAGTCCACATTATTAACTTTAGCACCAGTTAGTTATTAGTTAACTGTTAAAAATCTCACTATTACCATTTTATAGGCACTTGAATAATTGAGCAATTTGTTACTTGACACACTGGCCTACGATAGGTGGGTTTTTATGTATTGTACAAGAGGAGAGGCCTGGGAATGTGAGCACACATCAAGTCCCCATCCCACTGTACAAAATGTAACAGCCCAGCCACTAAGGGCAAGTGTACCAGTTAAATATTTGATATGGCACTATAATTACCACGTTAATGGTCCATGTATAGCGATCGGTCTTGTGTGTTTGTGTGTGGATCCAGACAATAACTGTTGAACAAATTAACCTTTGGCCTAGATATTTGCCGTGCTGGTTCACCACAACACTGTCTAGGTTAGGTTCGAATGTGAAGGTCACAGGTTAAAGTTCATGATCACAGGAGGAAACAATAGATCGGTGGTATTAATCATATGGTTGGGATAAAAACCAGCCGAGAACTGCAAATAAGTAACAGCAAGACAGAAATTTCCCACGATTGGCTAACAGATGTTGCTAAAGTGCAGTGCGTCCTTGGGTGAGGGCATACTAGTTAACTACTGTGGTGAGACAGGAACCAAGCCATGGGGGTATGCAATCCAGCATATTCCTGTGCCTGTACCAAGCTGGGATAATTGGGAGGGTTGCATCAGGAAGGGCATCTGGTGTAAAAATGGGGGGATTGATGGAGGTGGATTGCTGATTAGTCCGGATGGACTGGCGCCCACCCGGATTGTCGGTGTGTCTGCCTTTTGTTATCCTCCCTAGCACATAAAGTCCAGAAGAAGCTTTCTTCTGGCACCGGCTCACCCGGGTGGTCCCGGAAAAAGGACTGTAAAATGGTGTGTGGTTTGTGGTGGTACTGTAGTGAGATGGGACATGTTGGTGTGACAGTTTCATGGAGTTGCTGGCGGTGTTGTTGCCGACATCCAACAAGCAGCTGCCCCACTGACTCCTACCAGTGTCAACCAGCGAGTGCAGTCTGTCCCGCAAGAGATGATTGAAAGTTTCGACAGAGCGATGATGAACTCGACAAGGAAGCTGGCATTCAGACCTGTGCTCAAGGCTGTGGATGCCCCAGCTTCTCCAGTGATACAGCAACACCACGTTCAGGCCGACCAGATCTCCAGTACCAGCAAGGAACTCTGGCAGTCGCTGGCACAGGCCACATCCCAGAAACGCAGTCCCTTGTACAAAAAGCCACCAGACTTGGACAATGAGAAGTCTGACCCAGATGGAGTACTGGCAAATGGTGGTGAGCTCGCCAGCATTGCCAAAGATGACAGCGAAGCTGGAGATGGGTCGTGCAACACTTCGGCAACTCTCGATGCAGTGGTGACAGAAAAGATCAAGTCTGCCATGGAACGGAGTCTCGAGACCGGTGCCGGAGATGCGAAGTCTAGCACTCTCGAAGAGCCGGCAGCCACTGTAAGTCACAGGTGGGCCAGCTGGCATACAGAGGACAAAGACTCAGTCACAACGCCAGAAGAGAAGAGCATCGCTGATACCGTGGAAACTAGTGTGTTGGAGGAGGAAAGCTTCGTTAGTACAGGAGAAACTGATCTGGACATGAGTGAAATTGTTAGTGGTGAAGAGTCATTCTACTCCGTCACTAGCGGTAACCATGCAGCTGCTGAAACAGCTCAAGATGATGATAATGATAATGATGCTGAACCTGCTGATGATGACTCAGCTCATGTGAACACAGCTCAGAACGGTAGAACGTTTCTTGTGCCCACACACACACACATACACTACTGATTTAAAGTAAGCTAGAATGTGGGCCAATGACCAACGTGATGGTCGCCCTGCCGAACATAGGTGGTGCCCTCTGTTGAACGCCGCAAAGTTTGGCTGACGCTCACTACTTGACTGCCATGCAGTAACACTGCCAAGACGCGAAAGCCGTTGAAATTAGCTGGGGTGCCCCATACTGGTAAACCGATCTCAGCCACTAGTGAGCCGAAGCTCACCATATTGTCGGGACATCTGGAGGACATATTGCTGCTTAACAATTTTTCTCCGATTGTCGATATGTGCCTTAGTTGCGAAGATATAGCCCGACAAAGTTGTGCAATGGTGCCCAGAAGGCGATTTTTTGCAACTCTTTTGGGTCCTGCATTTCCAGCGAGCCGCGTGCAGCACGTTTCAGATTTGCATCTTAAATTCGTACTAAGGCCACACCATGTGTGGAAGTATGGCAGACATCCAATCTGTGACTGCTGAGATTAGGCAAGGAAAGAAAAGAAGAAGAAACCACGGGGCAAAATATAATGGTCTGCCCTATTCCATACGGCAACCATAAAAAAGTTACATATACCTTTCTCCAGCTCATGTTTTGCTCTCTCATGGTTTTTTCACACGGTTGGGTGACACAAAGGGCATCTGGTCCTTGAAAATCCTGTGCCACTTATCCCCCAAAGGTTCTGCTCCGGACATATGAAGAACTAAAGTGTGGGCCAATGCCCAATGTGATGGCCGCCCTGCTGAATATAGGTGGCGCCCTCTGTTCAATGGCGCAAAGTTTGCCTGATGCCCAATACTGGAATGCCATGCAGTAACGCTGCCAAGATGTGAAACCCGTTGAAATTTGTAGGGGTGCCCCAAACTCGCCAACGGATCTCAGCCACTAGTGGGTCGAAGTTCACCATATTATGAGGACATGTGGAGGAGATATTGCTGCTTAACAAGTTTCTTTCTGATTGTTGATACATGCCTTAGTTGCAAAGATATAGCCCGACAAAGTTGTGGGATGGTGCCCAGGTGGCGACTTTTTGGCGATTTTTTGCATGCTGTATTTTCAGCGAGCCACACGCAGCACGTTTCAGACCTGAATTATAAATTTGCACTAAGGCCACACCATGTGTGGAAGTATGGTAGACATCCCATCTCCGACCGCTAAGATTAGGCGAGGAAAAAAAAGAAGAAACCACAGGATGAAAATATATATGGCCTGCGCTATTACATAGGGCGGCCATAAAAAGGGGGAAACTGGCTAATCCTGGTTCACCTGGAAAATGGCTGTTGCAGCGGAGGTGTGTAGGTAGGGTAGGTAAATTACGCACTGGAGGCTTTGCAGTTATGTGCTATATAAGTCGGTGATTGATATTGACATTGTATTTGGTATTTTGCGGGGTAAGTTTGTTAGCCGCCACGCAGAAAAATACACTTAGACGATACCAGAACAGAAATGTCCGTAGTATGTAGTAGTATCACAAAATATTAATCAGCAAATAAACAAAGGCGCATATGATGCTGAGGAACACACATAGTGTGTGACTGTTCTTTCAGTTTACTTAGTAATGTCAATAAAATCTGTTTCGTCCATGGAGATGAATGCAAACATTCAATGGAGTATTTGAACTATTTCAGACTGGTGTGTTGTGTTGGCAGATACCACAGAGAAGAGATTACTCAAGTATGATCGTGCTTTTCTGATCAACTGTGGCCGCCAGGTGGATGCAACGATGCTTCAGACGAACTGGGCAAAACTCTGCTTGCAGTTCAAAGATGTCTGCCTGTCCCCTCAGGTTTACATTTACTGTGTATAGGGGCACACAGAGCCTCCTTTGGGCAGAGTTGGTCAGAAAAATGAGGCTAAACAGCACTGTCCTTTGATTGTGGATGGGTTGGATATGCCGTCCCTGGGTCTCCTTGGAAAAATTTTAAAATTGTAGACATTGAAGGTGCAGTCTGATGCCATTTGAGCTTTAAAAGTTCATAACATTAAGGAATTTTTCGCAAATTAAAGACAGGTGTGTTTATAGCATGCTTGAGAACAACAACACAAAATAATAACCGTTTTACGGCCCTTTGTCTGGGACTACCCAGGTGAGCCGGTACCAGAATTAACACTCATCCACCCACCATCCTGATCATCATCCAGTCTTTATCACCTTCAAACAAGATCCATAGCATCCTCCCTGTTCAAATTACGTGCTTGGCAATCTTGTTGCACAACCTCTCTCCATGTCTTCTTTGGTCTACCTCTTGGTCTGGAGCCCTCCACCTCATATTTCATACATTTCGTCACCCAATCAGTGTGTTTTTTGCAGCACATGCCCACACCATCGCCACCTGTTTTGCTGTAGTATCAATATTGTATCATCTGTTCCTAGTCTTTCTCTCAACTCCTTACTTGGAACTCTTTTGCCTTAACATTACACATCCATCTGACCATTCTCATCTCTGCTCGCTGAAGTGCCACCTCATTTTCTTTCCTGACAGGCCATGCTTGAGAAATTTTTGATAATGCTTGAATTCACTCTTTAAAATTAAGCTGCAGTACTTAATAAGGTTTTGGCACTGCTAATATTTCTGAAGGCTGACGTTTTATGTGTAAATGTGTAAAAATTTTGAGTCATGAATCCAGAATAAAATGGGTGTTCCACTATGCTTGAAATTATGATTGAATTTGTGATTGAAATCGGCATACGTTGTACCATTATGCTTGTGCTTTGCTGACTTTTCAACATAGTGGAACAGGGTACATTGAAATAGCCA
>Ga0056133_10000466_pt1 | contig 10131 bp, 6 predicted proteins | sample WorMetGr2BELIZE1_FD_67351 | JGI IMG/M metagenome (GOLD analysis project Ga0056133, IMG submission 67351) | Marine gutless worms symbiont microbial communities from Max Planck institute for Marine Microbiology, Germany - Inanidrilus... ... | reverse complement strand
CCCCGCCCAGCCGGCCTTTTGCACTATGTCGTCATATCGCGGGATGGACGCAAGCTTGTAACTAGGGTTCGCGTTATGTTGCCATAGCAACGCAACCCGTGCCCCGATTGCAAATCCGCCAACAGTGCACAACTAGGGCGCAGCCTCTACCATGCCCTCAAGTTACATCCGGGTCCGTGCAGTAGTGTCGGCGTATGGCCGCGGACAGACACACACACACACAGACAGACAGACACACAGACGCGCGTGACCACAATACATTTTGCGTCGTCTACGACTCACGCAAAATGTAAATAGTGTTCTGCACAGGATCATATTGCCACACACCATTTGGCAGCCGTGCGAGACCACACATTCGCTAAAACCATTAAACCCCGTTTATACGATACAACCGGTTGTCAAATCGGTTGTACAACCGACTGTATCGTGTAAGCAAACATCCAACCGGTTGTCAAATGGGTTTGACAACCGGTTTGACAACCGTGTTGAACGAACAGCTGTTCGTTCAACCAGTTGTCAATCCGGTTTGACAACAGGTTGTATCATGTAAACAGGGCTTTAAACTTCCGGAGAATGCGTTTCAGCCCTTCATCGAAGCAAGTTTCTTAAAAATTCTTCAAATTATAAAATAATGATTTCATGACGTACTTCTGCCACTATCAGAGGTATGTTATTAATTGACAGAAAATTTATACCAAATTCGCCAGTGCTCCTTAAGTGTCGTACAAAGCTACCATACCTGGCTTTCAACATTTCGTTTATAATACCTTTACGTATATTTATGGTCGCCCTATGTAATACCTGCAACCTGTCAGCCATCCTATCTTTATAATCTCCTTCAAGTATACCACCCATCACGAGCTCTCCGTTCATCAACCCAACAACTTCTCCATGTACCATATATGCCTACTGATTTTGGTCAGCGCGCGTTCAGCTACAGCTCTCCTGCAACATGGAACTCCATTCCTATCTCCATTAAAACTGTTAGTTTCAAGTGCCACTTAGTCTTATAGCCCAGCTCATAAACAATTAACACTCCATCTAGCCACTGCCCGTGCCTCCGATTCAAGCTTAATGCTTGATTACATGTGTGCATTAAAAATTTTCATATCATTATTTGGGTCATTTGTTCACAAGTGTTGCACAGCCACCATAAACAGTATTGAATCAATATCACTGGGTTTCGTTGATCGACAAATAAAGGCTGAAGCCAGTGAGAATGGGACACAGTGTATATTGGATTATTACCTGGATGGAGTCAGTGCTTGGAGTTTCCTTCAGTAGCTTAGCACTGTTAGATGGAAAACCGGAAGGGCATCCAACACAAAAACATCCGTTCCAATTATTATGAGGTCTTCTGACTGAAGGACCACCTGGCCAAACAGACGGCCTCTTTTCTAGGACAGCCTGGGTAAGCCGGCACAAGCTCTATGTGGCTGACTGGGTGGTCCAGGGGCCTAAGCAAATGATGCAAATCACAGCTTAACGCGACTGTCAACTGAGCGACTCGCAGTTCAACTCCAGCCAAGATTTGCGTAAATCACTGGCATCATCATAAAGTATGCTTAAACAAAAACTGTATGTGCACCTGTGTGAGTCAGGACTGATGGAACATACCTCAAGCTGTGTCTGTGGCATACGGTAAGTACTTCCATTTTACTGGCAACCACATCTCAACTCTTAACGCTGGGCAGCAGCAAAACTCAGCATTTCTCTCCAGTCCTCTGCCGTTGGTCAACAGGAAGGCCATCTGGCTTGTAAAAAGCGGCTCTACAAACGCCCAGGGTTCAATTTTGGGAAACTTGGCCCAAATGGAAATAAGTCCGGAAAACAAGTGCGACTAACGAAACACCTGAAGTAGTAGTAGTAGTAGTAGTATTTAGACTCCAGAAAAGATTAATCCATTATCACGATAATGATAACCACAAATATACACGGTTGTTAATGCTGCACTAATGCAATACTTTTTCGATACTGAAATTGTATTGCAATACTTTTGTTCTTAAATTTGATTCTATATTTACAGAGAGCAAAAATATATTTGGAAATTATTGGAAAAAGTACTCAATACTTTTCATATTTACCACTGACAATGATACCGCAAAACTTTTTTTTACAAAGTATTGCTAATGCTATTGCTGGAATATGACATACAGTTTCAATGTCATTCTTCAGGAACAGCAGCAGCTGCAGCAGTAACAGTCAATCAACGAAAAAGTGAATGAAAGTAAGTATGACTCTATGTCTTCTTCTTTATCTTCTTCTTCTTGTCTGCGTCCTCTATGGAATAAACAATGGACGGCTCTGTGAACTGAAACAGGTCTTTGTCAAAGAATTCTTCAGGTAGTGGTTCTTTGACATCATCGGCATAAAATGTCGGCATTGGAGGCGCTGATGCCATTTCCAGCCGTCGACCCATGTGCCCCGTGTCGTAGATTCTTGTGAAGCAGTGTGGAGGGCCGGGCGTTGCCGGTCCTTGAAGATACAGCACGTTGTATTTAGTGTTGATTCGCCAGATCTGTAGCCAACAACAACTACTAGAGTGATAACCGGAACAAACTACTAATTTCAGTTTGTGTTGGATGACATACTTAGCGCATATGTTTAGGGTGGTACACGTTATAACCTGGCATCTATCTATTTGTCTGTCACAAGCCATGTTCTATCAATGGATTGAGTTAGTTTTCACCCTCAAATTACCCCACAATGTGTCATAATGGAATTAATCCATCTCCAAAAATAACGGTACTTCCCTCTGGAATCGTGTCCCAACATTTTTTACCTTAGCCAATTTTTCTACTTTTTCACCACGGCACGTTGACCATCGTAAGCCTTGTCAACTTAGTTTGACTGTCGCGAGTTTATCATACTGAGCGTCCACATGCTATGATGTTTAGAACATGTTGGTTGCCATGATGCACAGCTTTGTACAGTTCATATGCTGATCAACCGGCCTTTTTTCCAACAGTTATTCCAGCTTTCCTAAAACAGAATCGTCGAGGATAATTGCATCAGCTTTCCCATAGGTCGAATGCCCTTCCCAGAGCTCAATCAACAGTTGTTGGTGTTGTTGTGTGCAACCTCTATGGGCCGTCACAGTCGGTCAGCCACGCAACAGCATCATCATCTGCAGAGTGCAGCTTCGACAAGCCACCAGCCAGCTTTGTCAGAGGACAGGAATCGACGATGTGAGACATCATTTGTGGCTCTCCACAGGCACACAAGTCAGAGTCGGCTTATCACCATCTCTTCCGGCAGGTACCACAATGACCCTGTGTAGTGTGGAAGCGATTCAGTGAGAGACCATTGTTGTCGCGGGAGGTCAAAACCTGGTTGTTGGATTACTATCGAGGCCGAATTCCAGTCTTTCCTATACCAACTTGTGACGAACAACAACAGTGCCAAGCTCAGACTCCATCCATGGAAAATCATTCAATGGCTCTCATACTCAGTCCTTAGCTCCACCAACTGACGTCCAATGGAAGTGATGCTGCGCCCTTTCCGCTGGCTTTTTGAGGTCAAGGGTAACAACCCGAATGACGTGCATATGTCAGAAATTCATGTGCTGAGTCAACAAGTTCAGCAGGCACAATTGTTGTCACTGTCTGCCGTGTAATGTACCAGCCAGATGAGTCCTCAAATCCGGAGTTAAAGTTGTGAGAAATGTAACCTTATTCGTGGGAGACATAAACCCCATTTTTTACACAATGAAAATTTGGCCTAGACAAGAATTCATGCAGCTTACTAATGCCGACATGATCTGGCTGCAGCTCACAACCCCGCATGACCAACCAGTCAATGATCAATCAAATGTGCAGCTACATCAGTAGCAATATGGGTACTTTCCTGTTAATTCCAGTATCCCTATGATGTCACAATAACAACAAAAGTACAGTTTCCAACATCAAAGATCTGTTTGTGCAAAGTTGCTCAATAACATCAAACACAAGATAAACAAGTGAATAGGACTGATGCAGTCGCCGCATGGTATCGTGGAATCCCCGGACCAAAGTTCACAAAATTCGGGGAATGAGTTTCGTTTGTGTGCGAGATGTATGTATGTATGTATGTATCCTTCGGGCAGGGGCAGCCAACTCTGGACCCATACGGTGAGGCGTTTATAGCAGGCCCATTGCGCTAACCCAGGAGGGGAGGAGTCAGGTTGATGATGCATGCGAGTGTGTGCGTGACTGAAGGGTGAGGAGGGGTGAGTAGGCATGAACAGCTTGTCAGGTATTTATAGCGCGCTCTTTCTACGCGTGGCCTACTTTGTGTGCGAGATATCCGCTGTCAAACATTTCTCAGCCTGTAAAAGAAGTAGGCCAAGTTCACCAAAATCATTTAAGACTTGCCACGCATCAGTGCCCGTCATCATGCCAAATTTCATCGCACTCGGCCAAACGGTGTACAGCAAAAATGCTACAAATTTACTTTGGCATCCCGGTTGGGCGATGGTAATGGCATCCCGCCCGTAAAAAGCGTGCTACAATAATCCCTACAGGAGTATCACTTCAAAAAAGAAGGCTAGCTAAAAAAACCGAAAAAAACAGAGTATGATGTACATACAGAAACAAAAGTCTGTATATGTAATATGACAGCAGCTGATTATAATGACTGTAGTTCTCGGTAAGCTTCTTGATTATTATTTCGATGAAATTTCTGACTGTTTACTGTTCTTGTTGCTGTTACTCTGCCATAAGTATAGCTTCACAGACATTGCTGGCTGGGTGACAGAAAGAACATCTGGCCTGTTCCTCCGACCGCAGCGCCGATTCTGGTTTTTGCTTGGACTGACTGGCGCGTTACAAATTGGTTTTGTATGTGTATTTTATTCGAATCATTCCAACAGTTCTCTTGTGGGGCACACAACCCAGAGTGACTCAGGAAAAGAAGTAAACAAAACCTGAAAGCACTGACATGCTGTAGACCGATGACTAGTTATGGCTAGCTGTCAATTCCCGAGAACATAATATTGAAACGCAACTGTTTAACAATTGCAGGTGGTTGTTACTTTCAGTCTGTCTGATCACCACTTTTGCCAAAATAAATGTATTACCTTTAAGGCCTTCGTTAAGCGAAATCTTCCACCCATGTTGCCCGGCATCTTCTTGCCTTTCAGAACTAAAGCTCGATCCTAGTCAGAACAACAACGTTTCACCATACAAAATGCACATATGTAAATGAACATTAACAAATGATAATGGACTACAGGTGGTGCAGAAGTACTGGACCACTGTCTCTGTTCTTGCCTGTGATACTAAAAGATGCGAATAATTTCATAAGATAGTGCAGGGTGGGATCTTCAGTGACAATTTTGTAACAAATTTATTTACTGCTCAATCTCAAGGTGAAAGAATTCTGAAACTCAGTCAAGTCAGCATTTGGTGAAGTTATGCGCACAAGTACAGAGGTCCCTCGTTTCACACAGTGACAAATAGCCATAGGCGGTGGAAGGTCATTTAAAGTGTGAGAGAAAGAATGGGGGACTGGGAGGCCGTGCCCCCAGTGGTTTCAGGGGCAAAGCCCCTGGTGGGGGACCTGGGGGTGAAACCCCAGTAGCCGATGACACCGTTGGTGAAAATATGCTATTTTATCAGTTTTAACAATGACACAGCAATATTTGCATTCAAGCCTACAAAGTGTTCAGCATGAAATGGGAGAAAAATCAATTTGGAGGCAAAAAAAGTGTTAGGGCAAACAACAATGCTTGCCCATTGGGCATAAAAAGTGGGCAGGCAATTGCACGCCGTGCCCAATAGGCTCTGCTGCCAGTGTGAATAGCCTAGTTTTTTGTGCCACTATATATAATGCAAGAACAATTACATCAATGACAGTAACAACCAAACACTTCACCTACATTTACCACAAGCAAGAACACAAGATTTTCTTCTAAGTCAGTTAACTTTAACCATCAGTTAACTAAACTACTTTCGAACACTGCTATTGGCTGATGTGTTGCATGATCTGCCATTGTTATTGCCCACACCACCAAGTTGCAGGTTGCAGTGGTCGCGTGGTAGCATGCCTGACTGCTGTGTGAGAAGACCCAGCTTCATATCTCACCGTGGGCAGTTGTGTTTATCATGACAGCCAGTGCAACATACAGCCTTTGGCACAGGCTGCACAGTGCACACCCTTACTGCAGTACCTAGGTTGACTTGGCTTTCCACCCTCTGCGGGACAGTAACGTAAGTATCAGGTCTTGGGCTGAGTAATAATAATAAATGGCAATGCTGGATGTGGATGGTAGCAGCCATTTACTGGCGGACTCAACGCTCCAAGTCAGTTGGCTTGGTCTGTGGACTGGCCGCCACCCGGCGCTCAGTCTGTGTTCATCAGAAGAACCGGGTGAACTTTTGCAATGGCTATGGTCATGATGACAGCGACATAGACATTATCATAATATTATTACCATTATTATGGCCGCCCTGCGTAGCAGATGCGAACATTATATTTTCATCCTGTGGTTTCTTCTACGTTTCTTTTTTTTCCTCGCCTAATCTCAGCGATCGGATGTCTACCATATGGTGTGGCCTTAGTGCGAATTTAGAATGCAGGTCTGAAACGTGCTGCGCGCAGCTCGCTGCAAATACAGGACACCAAACATCGCCAAAAAGTCGCCATCTGGGCACCATCCCACAACTTTGTCAGCTATAGCTTCACAACTAAGGCATGTATCGCCAATCGGAAAAAACTTGTTAAGCAGCAATAAATCCTCCACATGTCCCTACGGTGAACTTCGGCCCACTAGCGGCTGAGATGGTTTCATTACTTTGGGGCACCCCTGCAAATTTCAACGGTTTCGCGTCTACGTAGCGTTACTTATAGGCACTATACAAATAACTGTATCTATCTATCTATCTATCTACTGCACGGCACTCTAGTAGTGGGCGTCAGCCAAACTGCGGCTTTGAACAGAGGGCGCCACCTGCATTCGGCACGGCGGCCATCATGTTGGACATTGGCCCACATTACTAATTACTATTATTAAGTTAAGCAACAATTGAAGTTAACTGAGCTTAGTCAACTGGATCGTAGTCAGAATATGAAACAACTGGTTAAGGACAGATTTGTACGCATGCATAATGCAGTTACTTGTGGTAACTGTACTCTGTTAATGAAATGAAGGTAAATGTCTCGCAGGAGTTTAAGTCATTTACAAGATGGTGCTGAGCCTCGTCTCTCTGAGTTAACATATACAGGAAAGAGATACACGGCTAGTGTACTTCAGCGCTACAGAAACAGCCAACGCAGAGTTGGTTACACATCGAAATGGTTTACAGGGACTGTTGACAAAGGCAGTTCTTTATATCAGTTCTAACTCGGTTTGACGTAAAAAAAAATTTCAGCTGATCAAGACGACTGTGTTGCCACTAAACTACAAGGGGCATTCAAAAAGTTCGTAGCCTGACACGGTTAATCACAAGATATCTACACCATATTTTGTCACTTTTCAACATAGTCTCTTGCAACTGCAATGCACTTGGTCCAGCGTTTCTCTAAAGCTCGGAAGCTGTTGATGAAGAATTGTTGATCTTGCTCTTTCAGCCAGCCATTTCCCATGCAGGTAACTTTTTCCCGTCAAAATTACCCCGTTGCATGTGGTGATGTGGAGCCTCATCTAACACATTGTTCATTGGGTCCACCCGAGTCCACATCCTAAATGGCATCTCAATCGGTTCAGCTGTTTTTGTAGGACTCACGGTTGTGACAGAGACAGACAGAAACACCACGCTACTCAGTCTGCAACAATAGGCCACACCTACATAGTAGTGAGATGCAGCCTAATAACAAGTTGTGCAATACTGTAGTGACAGATGGTACTAACCAGTCACACAATATCAATGAAATTTATAATGTCCGTCTATATCAGGCTACAAACTTTCTGAATGCCCCTCGTAAGTTGCCATATTTTAATGCAGCTGCATAAAATTGTCAGCTCGGGTACTGGCATTACAGATGCGATATAAAGACATCACTTCCATCAGGATTCAGTACATGAAGCAAGGATGCGTGTAATAAGTGAGTTCCTGGTTGGTATTCATCATGCAGCAATGATACAAGGGGAAACTGCCTCACTCAGATTCACATGGAAAACTGTGGTTTGTCGGTGTATTTTAAACATTTTTCACTTTGCAGATATAACCAAAAGATGGATTGAACCTCTAGTGAGTACAGAAATATGTCCAGCAAGTAAACATCATATACACAGCAACAGCATGATAGACACACTGCCCATGATGGCTGAGCTGTTACATCTGGTACATTCAACCAATCAATGACCAGTGTACCAACTTCACGAGCTGTTACACAGCATCTATGCACGAGCAATTAAGCAAGTATTTGCCAGTGAAGTATCAACAACCAGAAATGTGGGCCAATGCCCAGCGTGATGGCCGCCCTGCCGAATATAGGTGGCGCCCTCTGTTCAACGCTGTAAAGTTTGGCTGACGCCCACTACTAGAGTGCGTGCAGTAACGCTGCCAAGACGCGAAACCCATTCAAATTTGCAGGGGTGCCCCAAACTCCCGAACCGATCTCAGCCGTTAGTGGGCCGAAGTTCACCATATTATCAGGACATGTAGAGAAGGTATTGCTGCTTAACAAGTTTTTTTCCGATTGTCCATACATGCCTTAGTTGCAAAGATATGGCATGACAAAGTTGTGCAATGGTGCCGAGATGGCAGTTTTTTTGCGGCCTGTATTTGCAGTGAGCCGCGTGCAGCGCATTTCAGACCTGCATCCTAAATTCGCACTAAGGCCACACCATGTGTAAAAGTATGGTAGACTAGGAAAAAAAGATACAAGATAGACAGATAGATAGAAGAAACCACACGGCAAAATATAATGGCCTGCCCTATTACATAGGGCGGCCATAAAAATGTCAATATTCATTCAGTGGAAAAGATTAAAATACACAATACGATGTACTGACTCGGCCACAGCCGATGCATCCTGGTCGACGATGCCACTTGGTCGTGCCGTGTGATGCTGGGCCGCCCTTGAAGCCCCATCTCCTCATAACACCCTGAAACCCACGCTCTATCCTGAAAACATACGTAAAAAAGGTAAAGGCTACCCATACTCGATACCGAGCGTTGGGCCCGGAGCTGATCCAGGTTTACAGGCAGTCAGCCTGCAGGTCACCGTTAAGTCATCCACCCGGCGGTAGGCTGCCAATACTTTCTGCCAGGCCTGCAGTTACCTCCCCAGCCGCAGAGCATCACCGCCCTTTGGCTGGTACCAAGTTATACTGCTTGGTGACACAAAGGTGTGAACAACTTGCCAAGGTTGTTACGCAGCGTTGCCTCGAGCAGGATTCGAACCTGCGACCTACTGATCGCAAGCCCAAATGCCTTACCGTTACACCACCGCGCCACCTGCAAAACCTGAAAACATACGTACACTACACAAATAACCATTTTATGAGATCGCCACTACCATGGTTGAGTTAGTTCGCCAGTGATGCCTAAAGTTTCGTAACATACCTCTGGAGAACTGCTGGGGCTGCATTTCTACCGGATGTTCATCTCGACAAGTGATACATTTGTTAATGGCAGCTGAGAAAAATTATTAATTTCAGTTAACTGTAGTGCTTTTGACTTCAGTGCTTTGACACTGTTGGTTGGGTGGTAGGAAGGGCATCAGGCCTGTTAAAAAATGGGGGATGGTGAAAGTGGGCACTGGTTAGTCCGGATGGAGTGGCAACCATCCGGATGGTCAGTGTGTCTGCCTCTGTTAATCTTCCCTTGCACCATAAAGACCCGAAGTTCTGTTCTGGCACCGGCCCACCCGGTTGTTCCCGGAAAAAGGGCCGTAAAATGGTTGTGGTGGTGGTGTAAGTATGACGAAAATAGAAATTATTTTAAGAACGATGAATTAAATAAAACTAAACTTACTCGCCAAGAATAAAATGGTAATTTGAAATTACTGTCAAATCTGAACGGAAACAAAGTATGTGTCACTGCCACGTGCTTGTCAGAATTAATTATACATGAAGTGTCACATAGTTTCTCTCTGACATCGGAGCTTATTTTATAGTGTTGTTACGGTTTCAAAATGTTTCCTGTCGGTCGGTTTCGGTAGGTTTTGCAGAAAAAACCTCGGTTTTCGGTTCGGTTTAGGTTTTCA
>Ga0056133_10000465_pt1 | contig 10134 bp, 13 predicted proteins | sample WorMetGr2BELIZE1_FD_67351 | JGI IMG/M metagenome (GOLD analysis project Ga0056133, IMG submission 67351) | Marine gutless worms symbiont microbial communities from Max Planck institute for Marine Microbiology, Germany - Inanidrilus... ... | reverse complement strand
TCTGGTTGCCAGGATGCGGGCACAACTGCCTTCACGGAATTTTGGAGCGGAAGGTCGGTTGTGAACGTAGACGCAGCCGTTAAAAGGGCTCTGCTTCAAAGTAAGGGGGGATATGAGCTGACAGGAACGTATTCGTTCTCGCGACAAAACACGGCCCTCTCTAACCCGGTATTCCCTATAAAGGTCGGCTGCCGCTCAAACTAGTCAAATAAAGGGATCATATGACCATTGCAGCAAGGCTTGGCGTTGACGCGGACGACAAGAAACGTCACCAGGTTCGCAATTCGCCTTGACTTGTGCCGCGTGTCGCGCAAACGAGCGCCAACGCCTAATCTGTTTGTCATCAACTTCAGATAATCGCCGCCCGAGGTAGTATCTGCAATACCACTGAAACCAGCCACGCGGGTCTGGCCCATATATCCATCCCTTTTGCCGCCATACTGACAATGGCTGCCGGCTTTTCACGCCAAAGCAATTTAGTAATTAGGTCTGGCTTGTTGCTGAGCTTTGCATCCGTAAACCAGGTTGATGGAAATTCGTCCTGACAATCATTAAGATATTTCCCTTCAAATACGCCAAGCTGTAACATCTCTTTTGGAGAAAAAAACGGTGTAAATCTTTCATCGAAATTGCTGCCAGCCGGGGCAATGAGTTCGTATTCATACCCCGATTGCATTTTATCATTTACCGCTATCATGTCCCCTATAGTCATAATGCTTACCTGGTTCAAAATTTCCAACAAAACAGCTTTTTTAGATTGTTTCTAATAATTTACACGTCTTTAGTCTGTGTTGGTATAGCTGTATCTGCATGTGCGATTCTATTTGAAGTTAGAGACCTTCAAACGCCTCGTTGATTATTTCCTCAAGGTCTGTGACCTCCTCATCGGTCAATGCCTCATATTCTCGTTCTCTGCGCTTCTTAGAGAGCGTTCCATCATTCTGCCGGACAAACAAAATTAGTTTTTCGGCGACGCGGTCGGGCATCTCAACGCGGCTCATAACAGCAGACATTGCTGCATCATGCTTTTTCAGGTACTCGGCCTCTTGCGGCAAATCTTCGTCTATTGTCCGTCTGACGCACTCAAAGAGGAGCTCCGTCTGAGGCGTAGCGTCGAAATAGCGATAAAAATCTGCCGTATCGTTTAAGACCTCAACATTTCCTGAAGGCGTTGACTGCCATTCAATGAGAGGGAGCAATCTCTCTGAATAGGTCTCCAGGACCATACGGTAACGATCAATTTCGTCGAGAATTGCAGACGAGACGGGAAAGACGACGCCGGGTGGATTAAAACCGCGCTGCCCCAAAACATGATGAATCAGATAGCGATGAATGCGGCCATTACCATCCTCAAATGGGTGCATGTAGACAAATCCAAAGGCGAGGATTGAGGCTGCAATCACGGGATCAAGTGCAGTCGCCGCGCCCCGATCAAAATCGATCAACCCATCAATCAGCGAAGAAAGATCATCGTGCCGTGCGCTGATATGAACGGGAAGCGGCGCTCTCGTTTCCCGGTCGTGCGTTCCAACAAAGCCCCCTTCTGTTCTGAGGCCCATATGGATAAAACGCTTATCGCCAATGACGATGTTTTGCAGACGCAGAAACTCATCCAGGTCGATGGGACGGCGACCAGCTTCACCAATAGCCCGGCCCCATCTCTGAATCCTGTCCTGCGGCGCGTTTTCGCCTTCTATGACATAGCTGGCCTTGGAATCCTTCAAGAGTAAAAAGGCCGCTGTCCGGGCCAGGATATCTTTCGGTACATCGGCAACAATATCCTGAGCTCGCCCCTGTAAATCCATATCAACGAATTCGGTGAGCGCCGGTGTCTTGAATACGAGCGGACAAAACTCTCTTGTCCCTGGCAGGTTGTTCCTCACCCGCTGCCTGGATACCGTTTCCCCTTTCGTAGCCCATTGCTGCTTTGGGTCTACGACTGACACATAGGTTCCGCTTTTCGCATTCGGGAGTGACAAGCGCTCACCCAGCAGCCATTCATATAAAAACCACAGACGCCTTGCGTACCCTCCGGTAGGGCTTCCTTTGACGATTGCTTCGATTGGTTCGGAACCAACAGCCTGAAATAGGCGCTTTGATATGGTAAGGTCGAGCCCCTCGTATTTGAGGGCGAACACGAGGTGACCTTCCAATGTGGCCTCGGGGTCATGGCGGGGGGTGAGCAACCGCCAGTTATCCTTTTCCGAGACGCGATGATGGGCACCTATAGCGCTTAGCGTGATGGGAAGAGGAACAGAGAGATCATAGGCATCAATCAGGGCCGCATAGCCCACAGGTTTTGCCCTTTCAGGAAGGCGGCGCTCCTGAAAAACGATAACTGGCTCTGAAAATGGATTTTTCTGCTGCCCGTCCATGAAAAATAATTCCGATCTCTGAATTTCGATTCCAACTTAAAAATATCATGAAAAATGAACACAAACAATGAAATTTGATAACTATTTGCCTTTTTCGTGAAAAATGATATTAACCCTGTCGTTTAGGGCTGAAGAAGGCAATCTTGGAATATCCATGCGTATCCGGCACATGCAAAGGATTGATGCGTGGGAACTTCCAGGCGAATGTCAGAAAGGTCGGTTGTGAACGCGAACACAGTCGTTAAAAGGGCTCTGCTTCAAAGTAAGAGGGGATATGAGCTGACAAATGCCGGGGCCTTTTTGCCACAAATTTGCCACAAGCCGAAACAGACCAATTCAGAGAACGGCGGATTTCTGCGGGTTACAGCCGCCACATATTTTGTGGCAAAAATCGCCGAATTCCGCGATCTTATTCCATAATACCCTAAGTCATTGATATTTAATTGGCAGGGGCAGCAGGATTCGAACCCGCGACCTACGGTTTTGGAGGCCTTTTAAAAACCTTAGAAATCTGCGGGTTACAAAGGATTCGCCACAGATTCGCCACATGGATTTTGAGAAATTACCGAGAGCATTCCGCCTTTGTCTTCGGCGGCGGCTTCTGCTCTTTCAATGAGATGACCATAAGTGTTCAAGGTCGTCTCAATATTCCTGTGCCCCATGAGCGTCTGAATGCGCTTCAAATTCATCCGGCTGTCGATCAGTACCGACGCGTAAAAGTGCCGTAACGAATAGGGCGTATACTTAGACTTTATCATAGTCTTACCTCCCTTTTCCACTTCCTGCACCAATCCGGCTTCAATGCAGGCAACGTTGAAGGCTCTGTTGCGCCAGTTATCGATATTCAACCAGTGCCCGGTCGCGGACGGGAAAATGAGGTCATGCGTATTATCAATGGTGTGATTATCCAGATAGTGCCCACCATGTCATAGACATCAGGGCTCAGGTCGATGAAACGGCGACCGGCCTGTGTTTTGGGAACAGATAGCTTGGTTCCTGGCCTTTCGATGGCTCTGTTGACTTCAATCCCGCCATTCTTGAGCCCTTCACCGGATACAACCAGATATTCCTGCGGACGCATGCCGCTATCAGCAGCCAGATAGAGGATGGGCCGGTATCGCTGCCAGGCTTTAGCAATTTGCTGATTTTTCGCATTGGCAAGGCGATCAGCGGCAGAGAGCAACGCTTGCACCTCGCCAAGGCTGGGGATGATGACGGGTTCATCGTATCTGGATTCAGCGCGGATGCTGATGCCAGCCGCCACATTGCTGGCAATCAAACCGCGCTGGGTCATTTCACGAAGGACCGAATGAAACGATGAGAGGACCTTACGAGCCTGATCGCGGCTTGCGCAGCTCTGGAGAAGCCAGGAGCGAAAGGCGATCACATCGGGCGCTTTGATCTCCTGAAGATAAAGCTCCCACTCATAGGCCTTCATGATCTCCGCCCGATGGCGATAATTTTTCAAGGTGTATTTGGTGACCGGGTCGCGGCCCTCGCGGCCTTCTTTTTCACAGATGTCGAGCCACTGATCTATGGCCTCTGGAACGGTCGTCCTGGCATTTTCAAGAGAGCCCGCACGCTCTCTCATCTTGCCGCTTTCAACGAACTCTCGCGCTTCTTTAAGTGTTTCGAATGTCTTGAAAGCATATCCGGATTTAGTGGATTTGCTGGGATATCGAACCTGATAAGTGGTTCCTTTTTTGCCTTTTCTTCTTCTTATATCTGCCATGTATCCACTTAATCATGGCCCGATTCGCAGGGACAGGGTGCCCCGGAAGTTATCCCAAGCTTATCCGGGCCTTAAATTTCTTGTAGCCTGCACCTGCCGCTGTACATACGCATTGATCAGAGCCTGCTTTTCTATTTTGAGCTTTCCTTCAATAGGATCGACAAAGAAGGGTAGTTTCCGACGCCCGTGGGCATCCATCTCGGCGGCGCGCTGCATTTGTCGCTCGTTGAGTTCCACCCCCATCTCGGCCAGAACCTGCCGCGCTTCTTCCAATCCAATGTAGTATGGTTTTTTCATCCGCATGCCCCCTATAAATCATAGTCCAGGCAGGACGGGCGATAGTGGTAGGTGTCTATCTTAAACACAGGTGCGCCGGTTTCCCGGAACACCCGTAACACGTCGCCATATTCGTTGGTAATGGGAATTCTGATCCGCACATTTGTGCAGTATCGGACGTTAAAGTCCTCCTGAATTGCGCGGAGGTCTTCAATTAGAGCATGGGCCAGTTCTTCAAGCGAAATTGTGCCTAACTGGTTGTATTCAATAACTAATGCGTAGTCCTTTGGTTTCTTACCCATACTAATCAATAAATAAATAAAAATTACTATCTTAAGTATATGGTAAATGGCCAAATATTAAGGAGGTTTTAATTTGCGCGATCAAGTTGTGCTGCGGTGCACAAGCTGAAAATAGTTGGTGACAGCCGGATTCCGAGGATTCATACTCTGAATTACTCCGCTTCGCTCTGGTGAGGAATCCGCGAGGAAAATCGCGGTTTTTAACCCTGACAATGGATGCATGGTTAAACGTGCATCACATAAACGTCAGGATTCCAGACAAGCAAAGAACCGTAATAAAGCGGACCACAATCTTGTCGCACTTGTTCAGTATCTTGCTGAATGGTCTGCCGAGCAGGATTTCGAGCAAGTACTAAATGACAAAAAAACTGATGATACCAACAAGCAGGAGTCACCTGAGTAACGCAAAAGGATAAAGCCATGCCTACTGTCGCTATATACGCAAGATATTCCACTGACATGCAAAAAGAAGCCTCTATCGAGGATCAAATTCGTGTGTGTCAGGAACGCGCTGACAAGGAAGGCTGGACTGTTTATCAATGTTACACAGATCACGGTCAAAGTGACGCGACACTATTACGCCCAGGCATTCAAATGCTCCTGCAAGATGCCCAGACTGGGAAGTTTGATATTATCCTGTCTGAGGCCATTGACCGCATCTCCCGCGACCAGGAAGACATTGCTGGCATCTACAAGCGCATGAAATTCGCAGGTGTCAGTGTAGTTACCCTGGCAGAAGGTGAAGTAAACGAGCTGCATATCGGCCTGAAAGGTACTATGGGCGCACTCTTCCTGAAAGACCTGGCCGACAAGACACGTAGAGGCCTGAGAGGTCGCGTGGAAGCTGGCAAGTCTGGTGGCGGTAACAGCTACGGTTATGACATTAAGAAGCAGCTAGACGCGAACGGCGAAGCAATACGCGGCGACCGCATTATAAACAAAGCCCAGACCAAAGTGGTTAAGCGCATCTTCAACGCTTACGCAAAAGGGCAATCCCCTCGGGCCATTGCCAAAGCCTTGAATGAAGAAGGCATTGCAAGCCCCTCTGGCAAAGGATGGGGGCCAAGCACCATTCACGGCAATCGCAAGCGCGGCACGGGTATTCTCAATAATGAGCTTTATATCGGCAAGCTGGTTTGGAACAGACTGCGCTATATGAAAAACCCTGATACTGGAAAGCGGATTTCCCGTCTTAATCCAGAAGAAGAATGGATTATTCAGGATGTTCCTCACCTGCGCATTCTAACAGACGATGAATGGCAAGCGGTTAAAGAAAAGCAGGGCGCTGTTAGCGTCAAGACACGCGGTAACAACACCTCTGGGTACTGGGAGCGCAAACGCCCCAAATATCTTTTCTCAGGTTTGGTTAAATGCGGTGAATGTGGCGGCGGCGTTGTAAACGTAAATGCCAAGCGGGTTGGCTGTGCCAATCATCGCAATAAAGGCACCTGCAATAACAAGCGCACCATGATGCGCGATGAGCTTGAGCATATGGTTCTTGATGGTCTGCAAAACCATTTAATGGATGATGAGCTGTTTGAGGTCTTCTGCGAAGCCTACACAGCCAGGTTAAATGATCTTCGCATGGAAAAGAATGCTTCCTTGATTGCGGCCAGGGAAGAACTCGCCCGTATTGACCGGGAACAAGACAAGCTGGTTGATGCGATTGTTGACGGCGTGCCCGCTTCCAAGGTCAAGGGCCGCATGATTGAACTGGAAGCTCGCCAGCATGAGCTTGAGGCTTTCATTGCCAATACACATGAAGAGCCTGTTCTCTTGCATCCCAACATGTCTGCTATTTACCGCGATAAGGTAGGCAAGCTTGTGGAAGCCCTGCGTGATGAGAAACGCCGCCATGAGGCTGTTGATCTCATTAGAGGGCTGATTGATCAGATCAATCTTACCCCAGTAGATGAGGATGGAAAAGCCAGCTTAGCTGTTGAAATTCAAGGGGCTTTGGCGGGTATCTTGTCTCTGGCTACAGAGTCAAAAAGGCCGCTCGATGAGAGCGACCTTAATGAGTCTACAAAGTTGGTTGCGGGGGCAGGATTTGAACCTGCGACCTTCAGGTTATGAGCCCGATGCTACACAACATCTCTCAACAAGTACCAATATTTTTCGCTATATATTTCAGATAGTTATTGTATTTTAGCCGTTGAAGAATATTGACGATTTTAGCTATTTCTTGATATCAAGTGCCCCGATAGTGCCCCTGCACGGCATTTCAGGCATGTTTAGCCTGAAGGTAACCCCGAGATATCGAGGTCAAAATGGCGACTATTGAAAAGCGCGAACGCGCCACCGGAACGGTCTATATGGCCGACGTTCGGATCAAAGGGTTTCCCCGACAGAAGAAGACCTTCAAGCGCCTAACGGATGCCAAGATGTGGGCGCAGCAGACCGAAGCGGCGATCCGAAAGGGAGAGTTCAAGAACATCATCAAGACGGCGAACACCAAGACCCTGCAAGACGTAATCGACCGCTATCGCGATGAGGTGTCCCCGCACAAAGCGGAGACCACCCAGCGCGCCGAAAAGAGCTACCTGGCCTTTTGGGAGCGGGAGCTCGGCAAGTACGCCCTCTCCTACATCACGCCGGAGCTGGTGACGGAGAAGCTCGACGCGCTCTCCACCGCCGGCGACGGCCGGCGCAAGCTGGAAGACGGACAGAAACCCAACCGCCCCAAGAGCCGCAAGACCCTCAAGCACTATCGCGACACCCTGAACGTGCTGTTCGGGTTCGCGGTCAAATGGGGCTGGACGGCTTCTAATCCTCTCGACGGTGTCAACAAGATCACCAAAGCCAATGTGGAGCGGGTGCGTTATCTGGGTGAAGACGAGCGCAAGAACCTGCTCGATGCCTGCAAGGCCAGCGACAACGACAAGCTCTATCCCATCGTCGTATTCGCCCTGTCCACGGGCGCACGCAAAGGGGAAATTCTCGGCCTGACCATTGAGGACGTGGACCTGAAGCGCGGCGCGGCCATTCTGCGCGACACCAAGAACGGAGAGACCCGCCCTGCCCCCATCGTCCATCATCTGAAGGACCTGCTTCGGGGCCATATCAAGGAGGTTACGACCTTCTATGATGACATGGAGGACGCGCCGCCGGTGCGCTGGCTGTTCCCACGTCGCGACGGCCTGGCCCCCATCGATATCCGCAAGGCCTGGGAGAACGCACGGGACGCCGCCGGCATCCGGGATTTTCGCTTCCATGATCTGCGCCACACCACCGCGAGCTACCTCGCCATGAACGGCGCCAACCCACTGGAGATCGCCGAAGTGCTCGGCCACAAGACCTTCCAGATGGTCAAGCGATACAGCCACCTGTCCGACAGCCATGTGAAAGAACTGGTGCAGTCGGTGAACGAGAAGATGTTCTGACTATGCCGACACTGAAGGAAATCGCGCCAACCCTCGAAGCGGCGAAGCAGGCCGCTATCGACTATTACCGCCTGACCGGCAAGCCGCTCGGGATCACGGGTGAGATCGGGGAATACCTGGCGGCCAGGCATCTTGGGCTTGAGCTAGCCGACGCCAGAACGCCGGGCTTCGATGCCTACGGCCCGGACAGGCGCCTTGTCCAGATCAAGTCCCGCGCTATACCGACAGAGAAGAAACTTACTGGGCAGCGGCTCGGTTCGATCCGGCTGGAGCATGAATGGGACACCGTCGTACTCGTGCTCATGAACGAGCAATTCGAACCTTACGCCATGTACGAGGCAGATCGAGGCCCCATCGAAGAAGCACTTTCCAAACCAGGAAGCAAAGCCCGAAACAAGCGTGGCGCATTAGCCATCACGAAATTCATTAGTATTGGCCGAAAGGTGTGGCCGGCTGACGAGTAGCGCCCGTCGAACGTGCGGAACATTGCCTGGGAAGCCTATTTTCAATTACCCTGTAGTCCTCCTTTTCCTTTTTCAACCCCAGACTCTAAGGATGTCTATGGTGGACTACGGAGAACTTCGGACCGTAAAACAAATGGCCTCCGAAGCGGTCTTCCTGACCGAGAGCAAGTTGCGTTGGTGGATATTCCATGCGGATACGAATGGATTGAAATCGGCGCTGATCAAGATTGGTGGCCGCGTCTACATCGACCGTCACCAATTCAACGTCTGGCTTGAGAGCCAGCGTATGGGTTCGGTGCCTGCCTAAGGGCGGCAACATCGAAACCCTCTATAAGCCCCGCTTCGGCGGGGCTTTTCTTCAGGGCAGTCTGGCCAAAGTTTCACCTTACATCCTCAAATGGGTTACGGAAGAAAGCACTGACCACTCCCAAATAGTCGAGCATTCGATATCGCCATCACGCTCGAACCAATGTGTCGCGCCGGGCAATAGATCGAAGGCGAGAGGGTGTGTCGCCTGTGGATTGTGAAATACATCCAGCTCCTGGCACCACGCTTCACCGCCCGGCCACAGCGATGCATATTCGTCGCCCAGGACATCGAATCTGAACGGCTTTGGGTCCAATGCGCCGGGGTTTCGGTCAAACAGAATGCCGTCGCGCACCATTGTCAGCCCTTTGGGCCGCCATCCTGCCAAAAAGCCCATGCGGTTGAATTTGGAGAACGTTGCCGCATTGCTGAATATGACCGCAGAAACATGTTCCATCGCCGGATCGCGAAATAGACCGGCGGGAATCTGCTGATCTCCCAAAAGCGTATGAATGGACTCCATCGAAGCATGCCGTCCATCCGGGCCTTCGCTCACACGCGGATGGACGCCGTACAAATAGCAGGGCAGTGCCTCGCGACTCCAAACCATCGAACTCGGGGCGTGAAAATCTGCTATCGCCAGTGCAAAGGGTTGGCCTTGAACATGGGATAACGTTTCGTACTCCCGCTGTAATTTGCTACGCAGTGTTTTGGCAAACCGCGCCGCAGGTGCGCCCAGCAAACGTTCTGTCCGATCCTCGGGCGCGTGAACGGGCACCGTAATATCCTGTGCACTCCGATCCTGAGGATTGGCGGTTACGGCTTCGACCCAGCAGGCATGGCCGTCTCGCTCAATATGAAAGTCAGGTGACGGATAGTCCTGCGACACCATTACGCCTTGCTCGCGGAAGCAGGCCAGCAAATAGAGCTCCCAAAGTCGGGAATCAAAATTCCCCGTCTGAAAATCGGAGACGAAGTTGTCGTCCGGATTTGGCATGGCGAGATAGACCTCGCCAATGGTCATGAGCGCCGGGATATGCGTGACTGTGCCAGTCAGTATCTTGAATTGGTCGGAAACCGCCCTTTTCCCGGCAGCGAGCAGTTTCGGCCTTCGCTTCTCACCAAGCGCAAGGTCTTCAGGCGGATCATTTGGACGCATGGCCTGCGCAACGATAGCAGCTGGACACCCGCATTAACCTCGCGTGATATTGGGATTTATGATTCACTCTCGTATTGTCGATTTTCGGGAGTGAACGATGGACCCACGAAGCCTTTTCAGTTTGCCGGAGCATTTGG
>Ga0056133_10000464_pt1 | contig 10135 bp, 8 predicted proteins | sample WorMetGr2BELIZE1_FD_67351 | JGI IMG/M metagenome (GOLD analysis project Ga0056133, IMG submission 67351) | Marine gutless worms symbiont microbial communities from Max Planck institute for Marine Microbiology, Germany - Inanidrilus... ... | reverse complement strand
CTAGGCCGATGCCTACCTCCATGCCAAGTTTCATCTTGTTTCATCCAACCTTTTGGCCACAATACACCAACGTTACTGACAGACAGGACAGGACAGGACAGACAGGACAGACAACGGTCCAATAGCACATGGGGACCGTTTTACAAACGGTCGCCAAAAATTAAGCGATAAACAAATGAACTTCACTGAAGGCTGCCGAGCTGACGTCACACGCGGCTTGCCATTATTTACTATAAGGCTGTTACGTGACTCGGAACTGTGCATTTTGTTATTGGCCGCCATATTCGTCACAATTCGTGTATCAATCAATCAGAGCTTTAATGCAAGTTGACAAACCGCAACGAGGCAGAGTGAATGAGTACATAACTGTGTAGACGTCTAGTAAACGTTTACAAATGTAAACGTAAACGTTTACAAAGTTCGCGTGCACGTTTAGTAAATTAACACGGTAGATATTTCACTAACTGCTGAGTCGGAAGTGGGTCAGGTTAGGTCACAGGTGACGTCATTGATCATGCGCACAGTGCTCATAGGTCAAAGTTGCGGTGTGGAGTTGTTGAATCATGGTTGATGGGAAGATTGATTAGGAGATATTGTGGTTAATTGTCGTTTACTATACTTCAGTTTCGTCGTTAGTTAGAAGTCACTGATTCTGCTTAGTGTCCGTTGAGTTTGGTGTCGAAAAATAGCTGCTTTACATGACTGCTGAGTTTCTGACAATGCGCATTGTGTTGCCAAGCTGGCTGATACTGGGAAATCCCAGTGTGTTCTTTCCAGAATGGTCTCAGCTTTGACTCGTCAAATTGAGCATTGAATTGATTATCTGCCAACTGAAGGAACTAAGTTGTTTTTGAAGGATTGTGTCGAACAATGATTATCAAAGATTACTTCTCGGACGGTCTGCTTCAGATCGCTATTGTCCTCAGTCTTTTACGTTCTGATCTGGATAGTTTCCTTGACGTTTCGCCTCGTCCGTCGCCGGTTCGGAGTCACTTATTGGAAACGAACGACGGTCCGTTATCTGGTATTACACGGACCGACTTGAATTATCACTCTCGAGAGTTCGTTCGCGAGTATCCAAAAGTGTTGGATAGTTACAGTAGTCGTTTTTCACCGTTTCTGAGAGACTTACATTCACTAAGCTACTACCGACGTTTTGATGGAATTAGCACAAGCGTGTACGCGTGGCTGCTGAACGAGGGTGATACAGATGGTTGTTCCTCGAGCTGTGAACGCAGTACTGGCGATGATACTGATGACACAGATACAACTAGTCAGAATGTTAGTTCTCTTCCTGCAGCTGACGAGATTTCTGTTCTCGTTTCAGAACCTGATCCTACAAATCTGTTTTTCGAGGATGAACTTTCAAAGGAGGTAGATTACAGGGCTGCTTGCATGTTGTTACTGTGATTTATATGTTAGTGAGAAACTTCTAATGCTGCAGAAAATGATTTAGAGACTTGGGAGAACTTTATACTTTGGCAAAAGGCACATTGTGTGTGATGCAGTGATAAGATCAAAGTGGACTCTCATCTGTTAAGTTTTAACACTATCTTTTCCCCATAAAAATCACCATGAATTTGCCCATGAAATTGGCTATAGTGCAGAAAAAATAAATTCTAATTAATATAGTAAATTAGTAATCCACTTTCTCTGTACTCTCTTTCCCTTGCAGTAATACAGTGTTTGTCGGAGATGTGTTCTGTTCAAGAGATGCAGAATTGAGGTTAATCTGGAAGTACTGTTGCAGGAATTTGTTGCTTTTATTGTGAAAGTATGCAAGCCTTTTGTGTTGTTAGTTGTCATGATATATGTCCTGCAGTATTAGTTGTAGACTGTATCAGCTAGAGATGTCACTAAGTTGATGCAACATGTACGTGCGTACACTTCTACAGGATATGGAGTTGATAAACATTCTGTATCTGCAAGACATTGACCTGGGAGTTGGACGCGAGGCTTTTGATGATCTAAACACAACTGCGGTCAGTGCAGTGGAGCAGAAGGAACTTGAGTCAAACAAGGTATGGCTTAGAGAATGCGGACATCATTTTGAGCTCCCTAGGTACAAGTATGATCTACATGCAAGTCTTTTATTATATGAGCATTGTATGAGTTTGTGTAATTGTGTTGGTAACTGGACAACTCGCAGATATGCCAACTCGAGGATTGCCAACTTGCGGACTGGTCAACTCGTGGACTAGTCAACTTGCAGACTGAACAAGTCGCAGACTAGAGAACTCATGGATGCCGCTGGAAGTAGTATTTGTGGTTTTAGTTTTAATTGTGTGATAACGCGGACATAAAATAACGTAACAAATCACTAGCCTAGCATGTTTATTGCTCAGAAAACATGCTGTACGATTGCAGTGTTTTATGTCCATAGAATGTAATTACAAGCAAAACTGCTACTGCCAGTGGATCCGCGAGTTGTCTAGTCCGCAACTTGTCCAGTCCACGAGTAGACTAGTCTGAGAGTTGTCTAGTCCACGAGTTGACCGGTCCGCGTGATGTCCAGTCCGCGAGTTGGCAATCCGCTAGTTGGCATATCCATGAGTTGTCCAGTAACCATTGTGTTTTGGCGTTTGTTTCTCTGTGTTTTAATTGTGTTCACTACATTTGCTAGTGATGATTAAAATTTTATTTTATCTTATATTATTATGATTCACACTTGTTTTCCACAGTCATTCACCCAATGGAACACCGGTGGCAGGTAGTATTCGCAAATGTCCACTCTGTGACTTCAGTTTTTTTTTACATTTTTGCCGAAGTTGATCAGAATGTTTATGGGCAAAATGTCTTGGTCAGGTTCTTTAACAGCCATATATCTGCCCATATTTACAGCCACCTTCAAAAAACATTCCTGCCTTTGTTTTCTTGGTGTATACTTGTTCCAAAAGCCAGCCGGTTGCATCCGGTTCGGCAGTTTATAGACCCTGGAGGCCACCAGAGATTTTTGTAATCAGGCAGTCATTGACGGTGTAAAGCATTGTCTGGAATAACATTATACGTTGATTTTTGTGTAACAACTGTTGGTGTGCAGTGTCGTGTGACCATTACAAGTATTCTGAATGTTGATACTTGACTGTTGTTGCTCTGTGTGTTACAGACATTGAGTGAAGATAATAAGTGTGATTGTGATCATGTCGCCAGCATCGGCAGTGCTCAACCAACACTGTCTACTGACGATTGTCCCACTGTGGATTCCAGTCCACAGTATGTCATCGACACAGAAACTGGTATAAAACACTTGCCACGTAGACCACTGTTTGTATGTAGTTTCTGCTACGTGTCATATCTGTTTGCTTACTTACAGGATGTGCCAGCAGTTCTCACGTTGTTTTCACATGTGTATGCTACTTTGAATTTCTGCCCCGTGTGTGGCCGGCGCACCCCTTCCCTCTTTTTCCAGCCCTTGTACATTCACCTTCCCATCTTTTACTCTTTTTTACTTTTCCCATATTTCTTTTCTTGTTCGCTTTATTTTTTTTTTCTTTCGTCCATCCCATCCCCTTTCTACCAGAGTAGTCCCACTCCGTTTCCAGGCCTGAGGTCGTAGGAGGTGACTGAACCTGGGTTTAGTTTGTTATGTTTATTTTGTGTTATCTGTATTGTTTAGTTAAGATATAGTTGAGATTTTTGGTGTTTTGTTGTTGTTTGTTTAGTTTAGTCTTGTGATGTGATAGTTGTCTTCCCCATTGTAGGTGCTAGCGTAATAATTTAAATGAGCCTCTCGATCCCTTTCCCTTTTTGGGTGGCTGCTGAACAAGAAGGCGGCCATGGTTTGGGTTAATATATCGCCAGCCTTCCTTCGCTGGGTACGGATGACTTTCCATCCCTGATCTTTCGTCTCTGATATAGCCATATATTTGTACTGAAAAGAGACGTTAAACTCCCAGCCAGCCAAACCTTCGCATTTCTAGTTGTTTATGGCAGTTTGGTGGATTTGTACAAAATGCGCCATGCTGTGTGGCATGAACTTCCCATAAATTAGCCATGAAATGTGTGTGTATGTGCTACAACTGTCAAAACTGCCGCTGGTACATTCAGGTATTTGTATACACCGAACATGGAATACTAGATAACCATTAGTGTTTTGCAGTTATAACATCTTGGTATTTCAACCAGCCACCAAAGCCAATAGATCCTCTCCATGCCTTCATGAACTGGTACAGTGGTTACTGGTGATATTGTGTTGTTAGCTACTGCTAAGTGCTAAGGAAGAAATGTCATGTTCCATGTAACAGTAGGTCCTGTTGCCAGGACAGCTGGCATACTGATCTAGTCTGTTAAAGATGCCATAGAGCCAGCCATCGGTCCGATTTCAGTCGTATGATAGATTCATTGGGTTCAACCCTCATTGGTTGAAAGTGCTGCAAAGAGGATATCTTTACATTGGTGTGAAATCTTCATCTTTTTTCTTCTGGTTCGTCATTGGGGCTATACAGCGAGGTGTTGACGGAGGTGTTTGAGTGTAACTGCTGAATGATTGACTGGTAGGTGAGCTGGTGTTGGCATCACGTTCGTCTGTCATCAGTGACTCAACGGACGATCGTTGTGATCAGCAGTCTGACGTAAGTGCTTCACCAACATCATCTTGTACTACTTTGGCTTACGGACACTTCAGTCCCAGGACACTTCGGCACTGGATTGATGGGTCCGAACTGTACGGACATTTCGGCACCAGTGCCTGAGTGTCCAAAAGACAGTTCGGACCTAAATGCTGAACCGTCTTGCCTCATTCTTGTCGTATGTTTCTGGAAATAGAACCTGAGCCTAAGCATTCTGTATTATGGGCCTAACAGGCTTAAGCCGTCATGCGTATGTACTGTGCCGATCTGTCTCAGCCGCATTAAGCCATAGGTCCAGAGTGTCCGGACTAGCTCCAAAATATATTGGTGCCGAAGTGTCTTGACTCCAAAGTGTTTAGTTGTTATTACTTTGCTGTTCTGTGCTATGGAGTCTAGTGTCCTGCTTGTGAAGATTTGTAATGCCTTGCCAATCAGATCTTCACAGGCCTGACCAGGCATTACGTTAGTCAGTAAAACACAAGTAAAATAAAATAGTAGAAATGGGTAGCAGCGGTCCCTCAGTTATGGTCCAAAGTAGTGAGTCTGTGTAAAAGTTTTGTACGAGTGTTACATTGATTCACATCGACTTTACAGTAAATAAAAGCAGTGGAACAGTTTATAAAGAAGCTTAAACTAAAATGGTGTGAAAGTGATTGAGTAAAAGCTTAATGTAGAGAATCCCGTGACAGAGTTTCGTTGAGAATAACCTGCTGCTGTTTCGTCTCTGATATAGCCGTATTTGTGCTGAAAAAGGACGTTAAACTTCAACCAATCAATTTGCTGCTGTTGTATTTTGTCTGTGTAGTGTGATGTTTCGGTAGCAGCGACTGAGGACACATTGACACAAGGTGACACTGATGACGACAGTAGTCACACTGAACACCAGCAGGTACTTGCACATTTAGACCACACACATGCGGATATGCATTACTAGGCTGTGACTTTCTGTGGCTAGAAATGGCATTTTCTGCTGCTCTCTGCAGCACTGCGAATGAAATCAGTAGTAAACTTAATATGTTGTGAGATAGAGATTAATATTGAATAATGAGCGTGTGTAATGTACCTGACAAAGCTTGACAGTTTACTGTTTATTATTTAAAATGCAGCAAGTGATACACAAGTGATAACTTTCTGATTACATCACACAACTACGATTGCAGTGTGCAGTGCAAGGAAGTGATGAGGATATGTTGCTGTTGTGATGTCTGATGACCATATCGACATGACATATTGGTGACGTAGAGGCTTAAGGGCCTTTCACACTGAGATCAGAGTGGAGCGGTGCTGACACGCACATGTGCATGTAGTGAGAATCTTGTGATTGTTTTCATTGAGGTTGATTACAGTGGACTGCATATGCATGCAGGCATATCTGCGCGTAGTGTGAACGCCCGATTAGGCTATATCCACTGAGATGAATGATGCATGTTTGAGTACACTGCGGCATCAAATCACGGAAAGTGGCCATTAAAACCATGTGTGTTTGTTTGCATGTAAATAAGAGTGTGTGTGATGATGGTAGATTATGTGAAGTTTTAAAGTTCTCCTGCAACATTTCTGCAATAGTGTCATTATAATCTGTCCATTTTACAACAGCAGCAACCATCTTACGGCCATTATATGAGTCAACCTGTTAGCCGACACCCCCAGTTTGAACTGGAGGATTTTGTTGGAGCAATGTTTTACTGCCCACATGCCCTTGCTGATGGCATCTAAGGCATTCAGATTGGGGAGAGGATGCTAGAGTCTAGAGTTCTCCTCATCGTTGTTCCCTGCACTGTCTCCATATCTTACATTTTAATAACAATAATATTTTAATAATAATAATATAACATGGGGTAGGTGTTGACTGCTGTACGTAGAATTATGATCGTCAGTCGAGCTACGATGAGAGATGGGAAGACATGATGAGCGTGCTGGACCTGCAGTCCGTGTTAGAGACGGACTCGTCGGCGTACGTGGACACTGAGTGGGATAACTTCAGTTCACAGAACAACGCCTCGTCGTCGTCGTCGTCGCTGGCACTGATGCACAACGTGTCCATGATGCAGCCCGTTGCCTCGTCGGCGGCCATTCTCTCTCCCGCTGGTGACAGACAACTCTTGTTCTCGTTGCTGATGCCCGATTGTGTATTCACTCTGCAGTTCGCCCTCCCCTCCAGTAGACGTCATCTGAGCTATGATGATTGTCTGGAGGATAAGAGGGAAAATTATCAGAACTGTTCTGTTTTGCGTACGACAGTTACACACAATGATACACGCACACACATCTGAGTAGTTCCTTATGTCGATTGTTGGTTTTAGGTTTAGTTTTTCTGCATTTGTTTAGGTTTAGCATTTTGTGTGTTGTTCTGTTTTAGTTTGGACTACTTTGTTCGTGTACTGTTTGCTTTTGTTGTGTTAGGTTAGTTTCTTCATTACTGAGTGAAGAGGTTGCCTAGGAAGAATGCCTCTGAAATAGCTTATTTTGTGTTCAGTGAGACATAAAACCTTAATCAATCACTGTGAAGTTTCTTGTGTGCACATCAGCTTAGATACCAGGCATTTGTGATTAGTAACTGAATGATGTGGAGTGGGAAGCTGAGTACCTTGTGGGCCCATGGTCTTCAAACAACAAATACAAGTTTGTTGTTCAAGAAAGGCCAGTTGGAAGACTGTTAATACATATTGAATTGTAGCACGAAGTATTTTTGCTGTGCGTAACACTACTGACAATTGGTTAATGGAAAGAAAAGCGGCGTAGTATCGTGTGGTTTATGTACGGTATGTGTGTAACATCTGATTGTGTCCAGTCGCTTGCAGAGTGTGCTGTGTCTTGTGCTGATGAGCAGGTTTAGCCAGTGTGAGCATGCTGCCGCCAGTGACCTATGATCTGGCAGTACCAGTCAGCAATGACACGTCGCTGTCGTTCTTTCAGCAGGGTGACTTTGAGATGCCGACGGCTGCCGACTTTGCCATGGCTCACGTCAACTTGACGGGTGAAACGCCGCTTGCCGCCAGCGACGGCGGCAGGTACGCCGTCGCTGGCAACGTCGGCGTGGATAACTACACGTACGACGTGTTTGACAATGCCATCTCAAGCCGCTCGGCGGCGTCGGACGACTTCAACTACAGTACGACGTTGTTGACGACGCTGGAGCACTACAGTTCGGCGTCGGCGGCGTTGAATCATGACGTCGCGCCGACTCACGTGAGCCCCAGTGATGAGCTGCTCACTCCACCTCTGAGCAGCAATCTCTCGGACACGAACGCGCTGTTTCAGCAGCTGCTGCGCGCCAACCTGCTGCTGGATGAACTCGACTTTGATAACAGCTCGTTTCTGAATCACAGTAAGTGGACGTTTTGTCATATTGTCACATCTTACCGACCCGTCTAGCGCCAAAGGCCTGCATAGATTAGTGGGGGGTATCATTAATCTACAAGCACAAGTACACTGGGCTGAGCAGTGGCTGTTGTTGGCCGCAGCCACCACTATGGTTAGGGTTAATCATTCACTAGGACGTGCTGTTGTTATCTGATTGTAGCCTTTGTTTCAGGTATTGCTTACATACCTGTGGATCTGTGGACTATAGTGAGTGGAGTAAATTAAAGACATTAGGTACTAACCGTGAGGAAAGGGAGTCCGTGAGTGAATGTGTCCAGGTTGACATTGATAAAGGGGGGCCATTAAATGGTTGTTGTTCTTGTACCTACTTACCTCCGTTTTGACTGCTGTTTCCTGGATGGGCGTGGATCAGCCAGTTCCCGTTGGTTTCTTCCTCTGAGTGTTGCAAAAGAAAACCTTTGGAGATAAGTGATTTGGCTTTTATATGGGCCAGATATCATCATGTCATCCAGTCAGCAGTATAAAGGCACTTATCTAGCTGGTGGCTTGGCTTTGTCCTTTTTCATCTACCGCTGCACTCCTGATGGAAAGGGAACTGTTGCCTTTGTCTGCTCTCCAACACCAGTGCTAGTTCCATATATTGTTTACATCATTATGTCAGTTGCTACAGCAGAAATATTAGCTTTAACAGTGGCTGAGACTGTATGCTCGCACTGTTTTGCAGTAAACCTTTACGACTTGTCATAATGTTGTTGCTTACTAGTTTTTCACAGGACAGAACACAACAGTCTGTAGTGGCCAGCGTTTGAAACTGTGAAACAGCTGCTTGTATTTAGGTCATCAGAGTACATTCTGATGAAAGGAAAGGAAGAGTATTTATGTAGCACCATTTTAGTACGCATGCATACTCTCAAAGCGCTCAGACATGGATCACACAGTTTTACCTGCAAACAACACCATGCCTGCCTGATGACTGTAGCTGTCCAGCAGACAGACAGTGTAACTGCCTGTTAACACCTTGTCATCGTTGTTGTATGTTGGTCACTCACGTTGTGACCTTTGACCTTTCATCCTTTAACTGTTAGGTGCTTTACAAGCACAGAACTGTCGTGTCTTAGCGTGATGGAAGCTGGTTGTCAGTAGAGTACTGTGTGTGTCAGATGTGCCTACATATGACAGCTGGTCGTCCGCCGACTCCGCCGTTTCGTCAATGCATTCGCCAACACTCGAGGTCAGTACACATTGTTTTACTGGTGCACAGTCTTCAGCAGATTGATGGCTGAAGGTGGTGTTTGGGATTTAGTGTTGCTTTCAACAGGATGTAGTGCCTTCAGTGCTTTGACACTGTTGGTTGGGTGGCAGGAAGGCATCCGGCCTGCAAAAAGTTGAGTGGTGGGTGCTGGCACAGGTATCTGTGTAGGGTGAGGTGCAGATTTGCATATGTCCGAGCTGATGCCACTGCCACTCACTGCCTCTTGCTTCAGTAAAGTCCAGATTGGTTTTACCTTTCTGGTACTGGCTCACCTGGGTAGTCCCAGACAAAGGACCGTTAAACGGATGTTGTTGTTGTTCAACAGGATGTAGTTTGTATCACACCTTTAGGACTTTGCCACTGCCACCACATCCTCCCTTGCTTCATTCAAACCCAGATTGGTTTAACCTTTCTGGTGCCGGCTTACCCAGGCAGTTAAATGTGTATCTGTCTGTTTCTAGTACTTTGAAAAGTGGAGTGGGTAGCGTGGTTTAATCAGTTGTGTAAATCTGTGATGTATGCTGAGTGATGGGTTTGTGTCGACTGAGCTATGTGATGACTGATGTCAACGTGCAGAGTGCGGTGGATGTGCCGACCGGTGCGTCTGGTTACGCCGACGATATGCCGCCAAAATACTCGGACGTCGCTGCCGCCGCATCCGCAGGTGACGACGTCAAAGAGTTTTGCCGCGGCACAAGACTGTCCGCGAACAACGCGTCGGCGTCGAACTCGTCGTTCGGCGACCGTCGCTCGAGCACGTCGTCCGACGTCGACCAGAAGAGCGTGGAGCACAATCACACGTATCCACTGAGGCCGGGTCAGAGTCGTCGCCGGGACCACGAGGACACGGACGAACGTGCCAGCCGCAGTCGCGACGAGAAGAAAGCCAAAGACATGCACGTATGTTGTGTAGTCATGGGACACTTCGTCGTAGATAGATAGATAGATAGTTATTTGTATAGTGCCTATAAGTCGAAAGAGTCACTAGGCG
>Ga0056133_10000463_pt1 | contig 10137 bp, 9 predicted proteins | sample WorMetGr2BELIZE1_FD_67351 | JGI IMG/M metagenome (GOLD analysis project Ga0056133, IMG submission 67351) | Marine gutless worms symbiont microbial communities from Max Planck institute for Marine Microbiology, Germany - Inanidrilus... ... | reverse complement strand
TGAGAACATGACATGATGTTACTGTTAAATTAAACTAAACAGCCAACTAAAATCCTGGCGTTGGACAGACGGCGTCAGTGAGGCAATGCTCCTCCTGTCAGGTGACCAGCGACGGAAGAAGAAAAAGGGTGAGGCCGGTGCGTGATATTCCTTGGTTGATGTCAGTGTTTTTAGTTTCCTTCTGACACTGTTGGTTGGATGACAAGAAGGGCATCAAGCTCACAACACACCTGTGCCATTCATCCTCAGTTTCCCTTCTGGAACAAGTGCGAAAACGATCCAGGGGAATAAGCTAACCCGGGTTCAAGTGGAGAATAACCTTTAGATGGAGCTGGTGGTGTTACACTGTATACAGTGAATGAACGTAGCCAGTCTCACAAATCAATGGAGAAAAACGTGTCTTACATCTTTTGCAGTCATTTTCTTCTTATCTTTTGTAGTTTCGTTGCTTTGTTTCGCGGTCTTCTGTGACATCTGTGACAGAGTCTTGCAGTCATCACTATCTTCTGATGACGTCTACAACAACCAGCAATATCTGCAGCTCGTTGCCATGGCAACATGACGCTCACGACTGCAGCAGCACAAACTCCACTTCATCAAGCACAGCTGTCTGCATCTTCATCAACACATCTTTCAAGGACAAAGACAACTGACGGGAACTGGCCACCCAGGTTGAACTGGTTACCAAGGTTCATCTGTTTTGATGATGAGTGTAATGTCACGTAACGTGTATGAGTGTAGCCAGCATCACAAATCAATGGACAAATATGCTTCTTACATCTTTTATAGACTCTTTCTTTGTAACTTTTGTTACTTCTTTCCTTGGTCTCTTGGTCTTCTGTGAGTTCTCTGAGACAGTTTTGATCACTGCATGTTCACTGCAATCATCACTGTCTTCTGACGACGTCTACAACAACCACCAGCCTCTGCAGCATGTTGCCATGGCAACGTCATGTTCAGCACTGTAGCAGCACAAACTCTTACTTCATTTCAACACAGTTGTGTGCATGTTCATCAACAATTCACTGCTATGCCTTTACATGCACACATCACAGTAACCAGATCAAGTGATAATGGATAATGCGTAGACGATGACATGTCAGCATGCAGCAGTGATGTTGTGGTGTGCATGAAGTCAAACCAGCTGCAGCTTTCAAAAATCACCACAAGTTGTTTCGCTGCTATTCAGCACATATGTAGCATTCAACGTTTAGTCATCAGCTCGGTTTTCCTGTGTCTTGTCATATCAATTGTGCTGTCACACTTGGATTATGGAAGTGCAACCCTTGCAGGCATTCTGAAATTATATCTGCCACGTAACTTCAGAGACTGCACGCAGCTGAGAAATACAATATCCATCAAATATGCCTAGGTGATGTTCCATTCCTTGCACCCTTCATCTACTAAGTTCTTAACTGGATAGTAAACTGGGTATCAAGTTTAGGTGCATCAGGTTCAAATGGTTTTTTGGTAAAAAGAAGAAAATTCCTTTAATATATTATCCACACCTGTCTTTCCATTAACCGTCTTGGCTTAAGTTTGTTTACACAAAATCTTTTTCTCTGTGTTTTCTAGAAAGACTCATTGTCTTTACAACATAATAAATAATAATAACAAAATGCTTGACACTAGTGTCGGCTAAGCAGCTGATCACAATCTCAGTTCATTCAGTCTAGTGCCCACTGGCTGTCATTTCTTTCTGTGAGGCCAGTTAGTGACATTCCTTGGTCAAGGTCAGATGTTTTTAGTTTCCTTTAGTGCTCTGACAGTTGGTTGGATGATGGGAACAGCATCTGGCCAATAAGAAAACTGAGCCACTCTTGCGAAGAGTTTCTCTTCTGGAACAAGGACAAAGACAATTGACGGTAACTGGTTACCGAGGTTCATCTGTTATGATGAGTGAAGTGTCACATATGAACGCGTATGAAGTGAATGTAGCCAGTGTCATAAATCAATGGACAAAAATGCTTCTTACATAGTTTGCAGCCTCTTTCTTCTTAACTTTTGTGGCTTCTTTCCTTGGTTTGTTGGTCATCTGTGAGTTCTCTGAGACAGTCTTGATCACTGCACGTTCACTGCAATCATCACTGTCTTCTGACAACATCTACAACAACCAGCAGCATCTGCAGGTCGTTGCCATGACAACATGATGCTCGGCACTGCAGCGACAAAACTCTATCACACACAGTTGTCTGCATCTTCATCAACAATTATTGTTGCCTTCACATGCACGTCACAGAAAAAACACCTACTAGCAATGGATAACGACTATTACATACTTCATGCTAGTGCAGTTGCAGCAACTGATTGCAATCTCAGTCCAATCTATTGGCTACTGGATGTCATTTCTTTCTGCGAGGCTAGCGGTTATCCTTCCAGATGCACAGCATCACCACTCACTGGCTGGTACTAATTATACCTTTTAACGAAAACAAAAGTAAGTAAATAATAATAACAAGTGGTCAAAGTAATTTGAAGAAAACGGATGGTTCAATCGTATTCGCCAGGTGGCGCCAATTTGCCCTCCAATGAGGGCACATTGGTGCCACCTGGTGAATACAATTGATCCCGTGCTTCCTTCGGACCACCGAAGTCCATAACACAAATGGCAAATTGATCAGTTCAGCCATTTTTGCACAACTCACGGCAGAAAGTCCCGATACTTTACAATAAGCGCCCCTTTCCCCCCCTCAAAATTACCCGTTCCCATGGAGGATCTGGACCCCATCTAATACATGATTCTTTGGGGCCATCCAAGCCCAAAACCCATATGGCATCTCTATCGGTTTGGTTCAGCCATTTTTGCAGGGCTCACTAGTGTGACAGACCAACCAACAGACAGAGTACCGACAGACCACGCTACTCGGTCAGTAACAATAGGCCGCATCTACATGTAGTACGGGCGATGCTGCCTAATAATAAACAGACTGTCCACAGCTATTGTACCGTAATGCCCCGTGAGCAGTAACACATCGTAAACACTACATCATTCTCGGATGGTTTACTCATATTCGCTAGGTGCAGCCAATGTGCACTCCTATAACGGCCCATGGCTCCATCTAATACATGCTTCCTTGGCCCACCCGAATCCATAACCCAAATGGTATCTCGCTCAGTTCAGCTGTTTTTGCACAGATCATGGCACAGTGTTGCTATGATTTACAACGGGCTGCCCATTCCCCCTTGACAACATTCCCATGGGGGATCTGGACCCCCATCTAACACGATTCCTTTGGCCCATCTGAGCCCATAACCCAAACAGCATCTAGATCGGTTCAGCTGTTTTTGCACAGATAACCGTACATTGTCCCTATACTTTACAATGGGATGCCCCTTCCCCCTCAAAATTGCCCCTTCTCATGTGGTATCTGGACCCTCATCTAATAATACATGGTTCCCTGGGCCCACCCAAGTCCTCAGCCCAAACAGCATCTCGATCAGTTCAGCCACTTTTGCAGGGCTCACTAGTGTGACAGACAGACAGACCACACTACTCGGTCGGTAACAATAAACTACTTCTACACATACGTACATAGTACTGCGATGTGGCATAATAATAATAATAAAATCCAGTTATAAGGTTGTAACTTCACAAATATGCATAAACATGCAACGTAGATCGAGAAGCAACTCATGAATGGACCTCGTTGTTGTTGTTCATTTCTTCATCAAGTGACACCGATCTGTCACCATTAGTCACTTGTGACGTTTGCTGTTTGTCTGCTGCTGAATCTGCCTGTTACCACAACCACTCCATCACCATAACAACCGCTCCATCACGTGGGGACACGGCAAGCTCAGTTACATTAGCAGACTGCTGTCAAGTTAAATATTCACCTCAGCTCATCACACGGTCACCATCTTACACAGCTGCAGAAAGGAGCTGTCAGGTATTCGCTGATTAGTGCATGTGGCTGGATGTGACTGGCAGTACAGACAGAGAAACAGGCAATATGGCAGACAGACACACACAGAAACAAACAAACAAACAAAGGACACAGATATACAGACAGTATGCCTGGCAGTATGAGCTGCAGATCAGCCACGCTAATTTACGTGCAGCCGACAAAAACGTCATCAGCAAAGATGATTTAGAATAATAACTGAGTTAAGGTTTATGTCCCACTCGACACAAAATATAACAACGCCACTGCTACTGATGATAAATCGGACGAGTACAGGACAGACCTTAGCAGGTTTGTCACTATCATCATCTGAACCGTCACTCGCTGCTGAAGCAGATGATAATGATGATGTCGACGACGACGATGATGTGCGTCTTCTTCTTTTCTTTGTGTCTGCTAAGCTGTGTGTCAGCGGCTCGTCGACCGATGACGACGACAGCCCGTTACTGACATTCTGTGACACAAGTGTACCAGTCAAAATAATGGACTCCTGTCACACTTTCAAATAACTTCAACAAATATGGTGAAATATCAATCACCAGTCTACAATCTTGACTGGCTTGCAAGATTTAATAAAACAGGTTATCAGCTTAGGTGACAATATGTAGCATTAGCATACAAGTTAACAACAATAAGCAAAGAAATAGATTCGAGCCAATATGATCAAATTTTAACAAAATTTAGCCCCGTGCGGGACTGACGGTCGACTCCTGTCGAGTGGTTTTCAATTACTCGTGACCTTGACCTTGGATCGGGTCACATGGCATACGGTCGTGCATCACTCATCGACATCTATCTACATACCAAATTTCATTGAAATCGGAAAACTGTTTGTGAACGGACTAACCGCAGGGACCACACCAAGTTCAAGGTCACGTGACATAAAAACTAGGACAAATTTTGAAAATCCAGCCTGACAAAATTTAGATAGTGTGCTGTAGTTCAAGAATTAGTGGTTATTTGCCAGCTCCCTCTGTAAGTGGCGGAGGAGATAGACTTTGAAAAGTGCAATTTTCAGAATTTCAGAGGCCCCGTGACCTTGACCTTGAATCAGGTTATACGGCATACGGTTATGCATCACTCATCGACCTTTATGTACACATCAAATTCCATTGAAATTGGACAAACTTTCTGTGGACGGAAGGACGGACGTACCTACTGACGGATGGACATTTCCCCCTCTAATGTTATTAGGTAGGTCGACTCGGAGGAGTCGACCTAAAAATATGTACCGTATGTACTCGCATACAAGTCGAAAAATTTGGGACAGTTTTGCCCCCTCAAAATCGGGGCTCGACTTATATGCGGGTCACAGTAGGTCAGCATATGTGCCACAAATGTTTCCATAAGGCAGGTGATGTCAGCTGAGCTCGGGACTGAAGGACGCTTCGCCTCGTAGCCCGGCGATCGGCCGCCGTGGGTCATCGAGTCTGCGTAACTTGATATTGCAGCAACATGAACGGGCGGGCGGGAGAGGAGTACAGTGTATTCTGTGCTGCGTTATCGCCATACAGATCACCGACATGGGCATGGCTAGCACATGACTGACATTGCAAGTGGCGTATCATAGTGGCGGTATTGAGCGCGGCAGCACGGCGCCGCGTCGCCCTTGCTGTGATCAGCTGTTAACCTCGTCGCAAAATACGTGGACTTTTCCCACTGCTGCATCGCGTGGGATGCTGTTAATGGCGTCAGCTGCATCACTTGGAAGACGTATACAAGCAGTTGACTTATATGAGGGTCTTGAATTTTGGACATTGTTTTTGATCGCCAAGGAGGGTCGACTTATATGCGGATCGACTTATACGTGCATACATACGGTATGCTAATGCCAACTAGGGATGCGCAGTATACCGGTATCAGAAAAATATCGCAGTATTAAATGTGATGGTATCATATACCGTGGGCTTGCCAAATACCGCGGTATACCATCCGGCGGTGGTGGTACTGATTTTCAATAAGCTTCCATTGTGGCACAATTTATTTCATTGTGTCCACTGTGCTTTATGATATGCGTTTTTATTATATCTGTTGCCTAATCCACCTCGCTGTTTACAGAAATGGGGACTGTGCATGTTTTACTATGATCGTTATCAATACAATCTGAGATGCATTAGTGCCTCATAGATCCATACAAGCTGTTAAATTCTCTAAAGAACTTAAGTCTTTTCTGTGTATAAGTGAGTTTTAGTATAGTTTATACTGCTTCCAAAATCGTACAAAACTTATTCTTTTAGAATTAAACACATGTCCAGCCACTTTGTATCAGTCATCCTCACAAATGTTAGTCATTCCACGTAAATCACTGCACGTAGATGAGATCAGCAACAGGTCATCAGCATACATTAAAACTCCAACATAAATGCCAGCAACATGACAACCACATCCGGAGGCAGAAAGTTTTAATATCACTAACATGTGCCAAAAAGAATTGGTGAGAGCACTGCAGATGATTCGCGTGGTTGGATTTTTGCAGAGATGTCTACGATAAATAATGTCACAAAATACCACGCTATACTGATATCACGATATTTCTTGAGACAGTATATTATTGTTGGCATTTCTCAATACCTCGCATCCCTAATACCAACCACTGATACTAATCTGTTTACCTTCAGTGCTTTGATACTGTTGGTTGGGTGTCAGGAAAAGCTGAGTGGTGAGGTACTGTCTGGAGCGAGGTGCAAATGATTCGCATGTGGTCCAGCTGATGCCACTGCTACATCATCATCTCTTGCTTCATTAAAATCCAGAATGGTGCAACCTTTCTGGTGCCGGCTTACCCAGCTTAGCCTGGAAAAGACGCCGTTAAACGGGTGTGTTTAAAAAATCTGTATGAGTCTTGGAAGATCAGTTAAATGAAAACTTAAAGCAAAAGCAGTAGTAAATGCATGGTATCACTATATCTGAAACTGAAAGCTTAAACATTGTTACATGCAGAGGTGTAACCCAGGCGTGAGCAATGTTCAACATCCCGTTCAACACAAAACAGATCACTTTGGAGACGTATTTTTCATGCAATAAACTGCACTTGTGCTGACAACCAAATGCATCATAATCAAAAAAACATAAAACGTAAAAAGAAACACAAAAGCCTAATCCTAACAGAAGCAAACAGACCCTGGTCAAGAAAAAGATGCCAAAAAACTCATCAAAAGCTAAATCTAAACCAAAAAGTCATCTGTAAGAACTGCCGTAAGTGCACATGTGAATATCCGTGTGTACTACTGTACAACAAGTCAACAACATGACACTGTTCAGTTTGAAGGCAGTCAACCACAGATGTAATGATTACCTGCAAAGGTGACATACGGAGAGACACCCGTTTAACCACCTGTGGTGGCGGTTTTTCGGGTGTTGTGATATCGCTGTTCTCCAAGTCTGAGACAAACTTGCGGCTCTTTATCTGCATTAATCACATCATCATCAGTCATCATCACTCAGCTGGCTAATCACAGTTTGTTCACCTAAACCATATACACACTAATTAACAGACTGAAGTGAACACAATGGTCGTCACTCATGTGTAAATAAAACAGAATGGCTGTTAGATGAATACAAAATGACAAGTACTTTCTTTGTGGACAGTTCATCGTCATTAGTCAGTGCTTTTCGTTTGCCAGTTGCTCCACTGTTGTTGTTAGCATCCGATTAAGACAAGTGCAAACAATACACACAATAATGACATACTTGTACTTTCTGTTTGCTGGTTGGAGTCTAACGTCCCTTTTCAGCACAAATATGGCTATATCAGAGATGAGTTGTACTTTTGTACTATACAGGTATATGACAGTCTAACAAATCAACGGAGAAAAAACGTTTCTTACATCTTTTGCAGTCATTTTCTGCTTATCTTTTGTAGTTTCTTTCCTTTGTTTTGTGGTCTTCTGTGACATCTCTGACAGAGTCTTGCGATCATCACTGTCTTCTGACGACATCTACAACAACCACCGGCATCTGCAGCATGTTGCCATGGCAACATGATGCATCTGCAGCATGTTGCCATGGCAACATGATGCTCGCAACTGCAGCAGCAAAACTCCACTTCACCAAGCACAGTCGTCTGCATCTTCATCAACACATCTTTCAAACAATAAAAACTTGTGCCACTTGAGTGCAGAGTTTCTCGCCTGGAATGAGGACAAAGAAAACTGACAGGAAATGACCACCCAGGTTGATGTGTTATGATGAGTGAAGAGTCACAGTCACACACCTGTATGAATGTAGCGAGTGTCACAAATCAATGGACAAAAATGCTTCTCACATCTTTTGCAGCCTCTTTCTTCGTAACTTTTGTAGTTTCTTTCCTTGGTCTCTTGGTCTTCTGAGAGTTCTCTGAGACAGTCTTGATCACTGCATGTTCACTGCAATCATCACTGTCTTCTGACGACGCCTACAACAACCAGCAGCATCTGCAGCTCATCACCATGGCAACGTCATGCTCAGCACTGTAGCAGCACAAACTCTACTTCATTTCAACACGCAGTTGTGTGCATGTTCATCAACAGTTCACTGCTATGCCTTTAATTTTATAGTAGCTCTGTAGCCTTGATTTTACACTCTATTTTTGTCATTTGCTAGTGATTATCTGATTTTATTCCTACGTACTCATTCTGTAGTTATCCACCATTTATGGCACTGAATGGCCCATAATGTGCTGATGTGCCGTTAAGATACTACTCACTCACTTACTCACACTACGCCTTCACATGCACACATCACAGTAACGAGATCAAGTGATAATGGATAACGTGTAGATGACGACGTGTCAGCATGCAGCAGTGATGTTGTGGTGTGCATGAAGTCAAACCAGCTGCAGCTCAGTGCTACCAGAACATGAGTGCTGTGGTGCACTCCTCATGTTACCAGACGAACTACTCCTCGTTGCCTCAGACATGATAAAGCCAGTATGATGCATGTGAGACATAGGTGTGCGTGTCATGACAAACCTGTGCCAATCATCCTCGGTTTCCCTTCAGGAACAAGTGGAAAACGATCGTCGATCGAGAGGGATAAGCTAACCCAGGTTCAAGTTGAGAACGACCTTTAGATGGAGCTGGTGGTGTTACACTGTATATGGTGAATGAACGTAGCCAGTCTCACAAATCAACAGAGAAAAAACGTTTCTTACATCTTCTGCAGTGCTTTTCTTCTTATCTTTTGTAGTTTCTTTCCTTTGTTTCATGGTCTTCTGTGACATCTGTGACAGAGTCTTGCAATCATCACTGTCTTCTGATGACGACTACAACAACCACCAGTATCTACAGCTCGCTGCCATGGCAACGTGACGCTTGCAACTGCAGCGGCACAAACTCCACTCCATCAAGCATAGTTGTCTGCATCTTCATCAACACATCTTTCAAACAAGGGACAATATGTGCCAATCTCGTCTGGAATGAGGACGAAGACACAGACTCTACTTAATCACACAGTTGTGTCCATGTTAATCAAAATTCACTGCTACGCCTTAACAAGTACACATCACAGTAACCAGATCAAGTGATAGTGGATAATGTGTAGATGACGTCGTGTCTCAGTATGCAGCAATGATGTTGTGGTGTGCATGAAGTCAAACCAGCTGCAGCTCAGTGCTACCAGAACATGAGTGCTGTGGTGCGTCTCTCCTCATTGACTGTATTAGTTACCACATGAATCACTCCTCGTTGGCTCTGACATGATAAAGCCAGTATGATGCGTGCGAGAGCTAGCCACCTTCATTCACAGAGCAGTAATCATGTACCAGGTGTTGAAAACCACCAAAAGTTGTTTTGCTGGTGTTCAGCAGATACGTAGTGTTCAACGTTCAGTCACCAGGTCGGTTTTGCTGTCTCTTGTCACATCAGTTGTGCTGTGACACTTGGATTTATGGGAGTGCAACCCATGCAGGCATTCCCGAATACCTGCTGGATCGACTGTGGTCGGACCTCGTTTGCAAATAAGACCACATGTCTCCATTGGTTCTAAACTACACTGGCTCTCTCTATTCTTGAATGCATTAAACAGCCACTGGCTCCAAAGTGTCTGGAAAGACATCTCCAGTGGGCCACTGACAGAGACTCCCGCCATTGTGACCACTTGTCATCCAGTCAACAACTGATCGATTCAAGTACTACATTTCACTTCAATATATTATACGCACCTGCCTTCCCATTAAACAACTGTGTTAGCTTAAAGGTGATATGCAACGGTTTTTCAAAAAATTGATGAAAAGTAGTTTCTAGCTGCTTACTGC
>Ga0056133_10000462_pt1 | contig 10140 bp, 4 predicted proteins | sample WorMetGr2BELIZE1_FD_67351 | JGI IMG/M metagenome (GOLD analysis project Ga0056133, IMG submission 67351) | Marine gutless worms symbiont microbial communities from Max Planck institute for Marine Microbiology, Germany - Inanidrilus... ... | reverse complement strand
TGCCCCCTTACGAAGCTGGATGGTGGCCTGATCCGGCTTCATTCTGCCGACGAGTCAGCTGTCAAGTGGCCGACATCACATCGCACGTGAAGCATACGACAACAACAACAACTGGCGGTGCCGGCTAACACAGGTTGTCCTGTGTAATGGCCGTAAAATACTTGTTGTTTACATCATCATCGTTGTTGCTTCTGTCCATATCGGCTGTCATTGTGTGACCCATTATTATGCTCCCTGTATAAATACTCTTACTTTCCTTTCCAGAACCATGCGGCCACAAAGGAAATGCACATGTCGTGTGTGTGTGTGTAGACGTTATTTACGAACCAGTACTCGGTGACAAAACACCACAAGGTGATTAGCGGCGGCTTGTTTGGTGAGCAAGGTCTTGCCGGACTCTTCTTCACGTACGAGCTGTCACCGATGATGGTCAAGTACACAGAGAAACAGAGGTTACTGATGCCGATTTGCTTTCGGCTTCTTACATTTCACTATTGGGCATAATAAGTCTACTTCATACGGAATGTTTTTGTGGTTACCTGGTATTTTTGCACTATACCTCACATTATAGAAACCATCTCACATCTCCATTTGTCAAAGGGAGGGTGCCAAGCCCCACTTCAAGTCATTGAATGATGGAAGGCATGAGTTAAAAGCCATCTTTTAGTACAGATGGACAGCATTAAGTAGGAGGTATAACGTTATATGTTATCAGTACAAAATGTCAAGTTTTAGAATTATTCAGTAGTAAGCTTTACTGCCAATCTAATTGTAAGATGAATTATTTTGACACCGATGTACAGTATAGAGTGCAGACTGTAAAGGATATTTGAATGGCCATTATTATTTCACCGACAAATCTCAGAAGGTATTTACCGTGTTTATGAGTTTCAAGCAAACAGTGTACAATGTCTGCTGCAGTTGTTTGGTTCATCGTTATTACTGATGGATAGTTCCACTGAATATGAAATACTGTATGTTGTAGGTCATTTGCACATTTTCTGACTGGAATATGTGCCATTGTTGGTGGTATCTTTACAGGTAAGTGTTAACTACTCCATTACTTCTACTACTACTTTCAGGTGTTATTTAGCTTGGCCACTTCATAACTATGTGTTTTTTCCTCAGTGAAATTGCCTGCCATCATGCAGGCCGCTCTGGACAGACTCTCACCCAACACATATCATCTCCCAGTGACAAGACAAATGGAAGTCGGCTCCAGTGGTCAATTCCTCTCTAGTGGATGACCTCACTATCCAGCAACCGGGATTCTACCTACAAAGATGCTAGGTAGGTTGCTTCTAGACCAACCATGGCCACTGCACATCCTGTCGAAAGAAGTGGGGCGTTGCAGCAGCTGACATGTGCCCCTGTGGCAATGCCAAACCCGTCACATATTGTCAACAGCTGCCGACAGTCCAAGCTGGAGGGGGGCTGCAGCAATTGCATTCAGCTGATGATGTTGCTAGCGATTGACTGAAGACATATGGCTCGTAAGTGCACTCGACAACAACAGCAACAACTTTGGTACACCAGAGCTATTCCAGGTTGGGCCACGTCCCCAAAATGGGATGCTTTGGCAGAACTTTTTTTGCTGATCATTATGATATTTATGGAAATAATGTGCTAACTTGCTACACATCTCGTTGGAAGGGTCTGTCATCAGTCAGTCAGTAGGCTGCATGTTGACACGGAAAACGTACAGTAGCTGAACACACACTAACAAGTCACACGTAGACACAGCTGGTTTTTGTTTAATGGGACTTCTTTCTTGAATTACTGTTCGTCTCTGATATAGCCATATTTGTACTGAAAAGGGACGTTAAACTCCAACTAACTAACTTCTTGAATTACTGCAGGTTGGGCTGGGCCCCCAAGATTGACTGAGAAAACCTTTGCACATAGCTGTAGCAGGTTTCTGCAGGTTCGATGTCGCCTAACAAACATTGTCAGTGCACTGAACTCGGGGCCATGACTTCAACCAGGAAACATAATCCACTGATTTCATCATTTCTTGTGCCACTAACGGGCTTTTCCCTTCGCATGCTTATATCTGCACACCTAATTGTTTGGCCGTTTAATTTTACTAGCCTTTATCCAGTGTCGTGCTGAGTCTTGTGGTAGCTTTTTTGTTTAGGCCGCGTTAATTTTTTTTCCATCAATTGTTTGATTAACTTCTGACAGAGGGGATGCTAGCTACTGACACGAGTACCGTAAAAGCCCAAACATCCGAATTTAACAAAACCAAACTAACCCTGGTTTAGTTGCCTGATGTGACCTCTTGCCAGAAAACAGATCAGGTCCGTTTTAACAAAAACAGCGCTTCTGGAGCAGGCATGGGGCCTGTGTGTGTCTGTTTGTTTGTGTTTATCTCTGTATGTTTGTTTGTTCAAATGTGCAGTTGCGGGTCTAGTCGACGCGTTTTTCTATCATTCCTCGCGTGCGATACAGCGTAAGATTCAACTCGGCAAAGCCACGTGACGTCATCTCGGCTGACGTCGTCAGTCTCATCGTCATCAGTGTCGGACCGTGTTCACCGTTCTGCAATAACAGCGTTGTCCAGCAGTTTTTATGACACTTTAGTACATGACGTTTCCATCTTCAGCTCTTAGCTCAAGAGCCCCGTGTTGGTCCTGGGGCTGTAAGTGGGTAAGTGTCTAAGTAAGCAAGTGAGTGACAAGTTTATGAAGGGCTGAAATAAGAATAGGCCCTCTCTGTTTCCAGGCCGGATGTCATAAGAGGCGACTAAACCTGGCTTTAGTTTTTTGTGTTTATTTGTGTTGTAGTACATTTCTTTTGATTGGTGAATGTGTGCTTTTGTTGTGTTAGGTTTAGCTTTTCCATACCAAGCCAAGAGATTGGCTTGGGGAACGTCTCCGAAATGACCCATTTTGTAACGAATGGGATGTAAAACCTTAACTCAGTCAATCAACCTTTGCTCAAGATATTGCCGTTTGGTCTGGCCCTTGAACGCTATTAGCACGTTTTTTGATTACTGCAGACCATTTAATAGGAAGTGATATATGGTGTTGCCTATCCAATTGTGAATTAACATCTGGGGATGGACTTCAAGCAGTTGTGTCAGTGCATCAATAACATTGCGGGACATTCTCTGTATTACAGAGAATTGTCAGCGTCTCAGTAACATTTAAGAACATTCCCTATTAAGCTGTTGCAGACGGTCTGTGGGAGTCCAGCTGCCCAAATACCGTCATTCCTATGTATCTTGACCATACAGAAAAGAACAAAGGTTCAGTATTGGTGTATTTCCAAATGGGCCGAGGTAATATATTAGGGATGTGTCCTCATTTCCCCGGAGTTGACACCTATTCTTTCAAGGTTATTTCACCTGTTGCAAACCTTTTTGAATGCAATTTCTAGTGATCTTATGCTGGATCGAGTACTGCTTTTGCAGAAGGTATGCCGGTTTCATAGACAGTCATTATGAAGAAACTTAACAAGATGTTTAGTTGATGCCGAGAATCTCGCGGTCCCTCTGCAACACATCTAATCCTTTTGTCACTGATTTAAGTCTCATATAATGCTTACTTGGTCGTCTCTATTGTCAAAAACCTGTTGTGAAATTGCACTGACTAACAAAGTTTGAAAGTTCGAAGCTCGGCTTCTTGCATGAGACTGTCATCTTTTTGATGGCAAGGATGGTATTAGAGGTTGCAGATGAAAGTAAGAACATTAGCATGTATTGCGATGATGCACTATATATCAAAATTGACCTTACGTTACATTTATAAGAGCTTTATGGTGCCTTTTTCTGACCCAGTCTTTCGTCGGCATTATGTTTAGTGTTGCTGTGCTTGAAGTGATGTAGTGAATTAGTACGTCTGCACCCATTCACCATTATCAGTGTAGCACTTGGTAGTTTATAATGCTTTATCATGTCACGTGAAGTTGGTACACTGGCTTTTAATGGATCAGCTGTTACATTTCGCACAGTACAGCACAGAGGGCACATAGGAGACTGGGCAGTGTCCACCCAGCCATACCTGTCTTTGCTGTAACAAGAACAGGAATGAGTGTCAGAGAGCATGGTTTCTGGTACTCTGGTCCAGACGTCTGAAACAGTCTTCCATGTAATCCAGTGTTTTGTCCGATTTGTACAAAAAATACTGACATTAATACATTCAAAAACAACCAAAGAGTGTACTACTTTTTGGTTGTGCTTGTGGACGACTCTTATACAGTGCTCATGGACGTTGCATAAAGCAGCATCCTACAGATTACATACTGAAGATGAACTTGAACTGTAAAGGCCCACCCGTCCAGGCGATTGGATGTTCAAGTGGTGACGCGATGGATTGTGGTGTAAAAGGTTGCAGGTTCAAATCGTGGCTGTATGCAAAAAGTAGTGATGAGCAGTGATGGAATTTGTAAATATTTACCTACTATATGTTACTCCGGTGTTTTAAGTGTGTGTGCGATTGTTGATTCGGATTGCATTAATTAAGTTACGATGTAATAAAGGGCCGTAAAACGATTGTGTGGTGCAATAAATCTATTCCTTGTGTGTAGCAGCTGAATGCCTTGATAGGCTGTGTATTGTTTGGTTTCTACAGCTGGCATATTGTGTTGTTGGCTTATGTGTATGTTGTTCGTGATTGCTGCATTTGACAGTGACAAGTGAACATCTTATTAATAGGCCGCATTGCAGTACTACGTATGTAGATGCAGCCTATTGTTATAGACAGAGTAGTGGTCTGTCTGTCGATCAGTCTGTCTGTCTGTCTGTCACCATCTGCAAAAATGGTTGAGAACTGATTGAGATACTGTTTGGGTTGTGGACTCGGGTGGGCCCAATGAATCATGTAGTAAATGGTGATCGACATCCGTATGTAAAGGGACAATTTGGAGGGAGAAGGGTCGACCCATTGTGAAGTATAGGGATGCTGTGCCGTGAGCTGTGCAGAAATTGAGATGCCATTTGTGTTGTGGACTCGGCTGGTCCCAAGGAACCATGTATTAAACGGGGATTCAGATCCCATATAAACGGGTATTTTTGAGGGGGGAAAGTGGTGCAATTTTGGGGGAAACGGGCGTCCATTGTAAAGCATAGGGATTTTCTGCCGTGAGCTGTGCAAAAACGGCTGAACGGATCGATTTGCCATTTCAGTTGTGGATGCAGGTGGGCCCAAGGAAGCACACGTTCAATCGTATTTGCCAGGTGGCGCCAATGTGCATCATGGAGGGCACATTGGAGCCACCTGGCGAATACGATTGAACCGTTTGTCTGCTGCAGTGATGCGGTCTTATGTCAAATTACTTTGACCACTTGTTATTATTAGTGTATCAGTTATCATGCTGCTCTATAATGGTCGCTAGCTGTATGCATTTATGTGCTGACTAAGCCATTAATTAAGATGATGATAGAACAGACCTATCAGTGCAGTGGATGAAGGCTGATTTAGGACAGGAGCATGGTTAAGGCTATAATGGTACTGTGTTAACCGCAGATGAAAAGGAACATTTTTTATATTTTTGTCACGTTTTTAAAAATATTTAATATGTCAAAGTAATGTGCAAATTTTAATGAGAAACACTTGGATAAATGCAACAAAATAATATTAGGCCTGTTTTTCTGTATTCATTCCATCAACTTGAATAGCTGTATAGTATTGACCTATTAATAACTCACTTCCCAAGTTAATAATAACTGCAAAATTGTTTCGCAGTTTGAATTATCTTGTACTTAGGCTTATTGGGCATATGAGTTGAAAATAGTAAAGCTTTTATGCAATGTTTACCAACGTTTTTATTAACGTTATGTTTTTAGTGCTCATTTATTTTTATTTTAACAGTTTTTACTTCTGTGGTGGTAACTGCTGCCCTGGTTGCCGTCAGGAAAGACGTCACGGTCCTGCCACAACCTCAGGATGAAGGAGCAATCAGATAGTCCAGAATCAGCTGAAGAATTGCCATTAAACCACCGTTGTTTGTGTACCATGTGTTGAGTTGTGCCAAACTGGTTTCATTGTGATGTCCTTCGTGGCAGCTGTATCAGTTGCATGGTTGTAGACACAAGTCCCAGCATGCTGTGTCGCTGCATGTGCTTCAAGTTCTGTTCTTTATGCTGGCAAGTGGTAAATAGAGTAAATACGCTTAGCTAGTTGGATAGTCAGCTAAACACTTGCGTTTTGTTTTCTTGCACCGATTAAAACTAACATCTGATCATGTAAAATTTTGCAGCAGTTGCCGTTCCACATGAAGGGGCAGCTGAACTGGCTAACAGCAAGTTCATGTCAAAAATGGCACTAAACCATTGTCTGTGTCATATCCAGAGTTCTCAGCATGATTGAGAAATCCTTGAAAATGCTTGAAATTAGTCTTTAAAATTCAAGTGCCTTGAAAATACTTGAAAAGGCCTTGAATTGTAAGCTGCAGTCCTTGAAAATAGCACTTTCGTGTGTAAAAAATCTTGGTCCGTGAATCAATAAGTCTGTCAGCAAACATTGGTGAGTACATCTCTTTGTTGTTTCAAAGACTTGTTGTAATGAGTCTTACGATAAAGTTTGCATTTCATGCCAGTAATGATAGTCATCGATAAACACAACTGAGGTTGTTGAAAATCTGTGATTTTTTGTTTCAGCTGCTCCTTGAACACGGCGCATCGTAGTAAAGCCCCGTTTACACGATACAACTGGTTGTACCGGGTTTGACAACCGGTTGAGCGAACAGCAACACGGTTGTCAAACCACGTTGTACAACCGGTTTGACAACCTGTATCGTGTATACAGACATTCAACCGGTTGTCAAACCTTTGACAACCGGTTGGATGTTTGACAACCGGCTGTATCGTGTTAACGGGGTATAACAGATCTTGAAGAACACTCGTCTCATTGTCTGTGGACATTTATCTGTGGTCGTACTACTTGTCAATATCTGTAGCTGCCGGTGACTGTAATTAACCACTTTTGGCGTTAAGTGTCGTAACAGTTGGTACACTGGCTTATGGTGGGTGGTCTAGTACATTTGGCACAGTGAGAATGGAACTGGGCATGGTTCCCATGCATCCATGCCACTTTTTGCTGTACCATATGTAACAGTGTGCCCACCACGAGTCAGTGTACCAATCGTCATATTGCTCTGCAGTGGCCCTGGATGTAATCGCTGGTGCTATGCTGACTAAAGGGTTAAAGGTGAATCATTGTACTCTACCTGCAGTGGATTGACTGTTCGCTTGCAGTGTTTCTGAGATTGCTCATTTCTTGACTTGGCTTTGTGTTAACAGCACCTTGTAATTATTGTGCCTCTGTAGTGTGGTAATATCGTTGTGGGTTCTAGTTACTGTCTTCGAGAAGTCGAATGATTTGAGGTATTGTTGCACTGTACATATGCAGAGTAATTTGCACGTTTATTTATACAGCGAGAAAATACACAGAGGTCAGCTGTTGGTATCTGCACACCTTTCACTTCATTTAAATGTTCACTTTAGTGTGAAATGCAGCTCACCGAACTGACGTGTGGATAAAGTGCACCATAACTGACAGTGATAAGATTACCACCAGCGGACCGGCCAGTAAATCATGATGCTGTAACATTTCTCCCACATTTGGAAAAGTCTTCATTCTCATTGTAAACCACGGCAATTTCAATCGAGAATATTAAAGTTGTTATTTCACAAAATTGAAATGTGCAGTACGGTCATCGGGCATTACATGTTCAGTGGTAAGCAGGGTGCCATGGCATCACAACGTACCACTACCCTGCACGAAAAACAGACGTCAAGAACTCACACCATCCATCTGTGCTTTGATTCAAACACATCATCGTGTTAGCAAGGCAACGCGGTTAAAACCGGCTGAACATCAACTAGAATACGTGGTGATAACAATCTCAACGGCCCAGTCACTCCAAACAACAGCTATGAACATGCGCACAAACACCACAATCAGCAGTTTGCTCATTTCTGCCGATATGTGCTCGACTACTCGAAAAATTAACCATTTCTGCTACAATAAAATGAGAATTCACCATACATTCATACTGTTAGTAATTTCAGCCGATCAATCCACACGTGTAATATACTTCATAGCATATGCAGTGGCTAAATGTAATGACAGTAAGAAATCAAACCAGTGCACGCGACGGGAAGTACATCTGACACCAAAGATATAGCAGAAAATGAAGGCTGAGAGTAAACACTATTGTGCAGTTGGCACACCAGAATTAACTATGATAATGGTAAGGGTACGGCAGGGCCACGAAACCGTTCCACTACAGCATTTCTCCTACATTTTCAGGTTTGGAAAGTCTTCGCTCTTTGAAGAATTTAACTGAAAATGTCGTCCGTCACCTGCAGTAGAACCGGCAAACTGCAGAACATTTACAGCTGCAAATATCGCTGATCAAGGTGCACGAAGCAGTGACTGGATTGACTCTGGGCCTCACAGTGTCAAACTGATTTCATTTTCTAACGGATACTGGACAGAATGCACAACTCCTTTGGATGCAGTACATCATTTGACACGTCACGAATATACGTTAGCATGTTTCTGCTAGAATACATAGGATACAGTGTATGCTAATACACAATGCATAATAATGTGTCCTGGATACACACGACACCTAATACATTTCTATTCTGGCATAACCTACTGTTTGGAACAGCAACTACATCATTCTGTATTGCATCTAGTACAGGGTGTCTACAAATCCAACCAAACAAATTTGCAGGAGATTTCCAGGAGACATTTTAACAAAACTATAACTCCTGAGATCACATCGATCCTGTTTACCCGATGGACTTTACCTAATATTAGCTGACAATTATTGGGCACCGATGCCAATCCGGAGATAGGTGATACATGTTTACCAAGTAAACATAACCATTGTAAGAAATATACATCATCATCATTGCCATCTTCCAAACAACTGGACTGGAGCTACATTTTATGACTGGATTCCTACATTGTCGTTCCATCAGTTAAAATTTCCACGAGGACCAATTAAATTCTAGATTTCCAGTATTTCTGGAAGCTGTAGACACCCTGTAGTAGCAGATATTGCTCTTGGGCCTCAGTTGGGCATTTGACGGCTAATTTTATGTTTCGCTTCTGTGTGATGTAAACTAATCAACATTTTTGCCAGTAAAACATCCAAGCACCAGACAATGTTTATTTAGTTTACTGGCAAATGTTAGCTATGTACAATTACTCTTCACCCAGCTCAACACAGAGCAATGAACAGTGATCACGCATGCAGCAAGTACAGCATTTTTACAATTAGCATAAATAATAAGGCGTTGTATGTACATAGTTGTAGAACATTATCAGCAATGATATAACGTCTAGACTCAGTTAATAACTATCTTTTACACAATTTAAAACAGTTTGCTAGCTGCAGGTACATTTGTTAACAAATGGGAAGTTTTTACACTACACTCGATAGGTGGCAATACAGGTTTGCACCACAAATGCTGAGTTGCATCCAGTTTGCATCAACAAGTGTGTTTTTGGCAAATACTAAATAATACACCATAAAGAGCAACCAGTAACAGATTCACTATGCTCCTACATAGCTCTAGTCCCAGCATTGTAGCCAACATCCCTGCTGCCACCTATTCATACTTTTGTCCAGATGGAACTCTGCTAAAGTGCCCACCAGAATTTGCTGAGCTCCATAAAAGTCTTGGTCTTCCTACATGTGAGGACAGAAAAAGGGAGGAAAAATAAAAAGATCAGTAGTGGCGGAGCTGAATGGAAGCCGGTCATGCTGAGCACAGCTAAACTGTGCTCATCAGTGTAACGTACTGCCCAACGTAACACACTGCCGCAAGATTCATCACATAGCACAAACAAGTGACCACCAGCAAAGGCTTTCAAAACACTGTGAAGATATACTGGCCAAACAACATCGGCAAAAAAGAGTTCTGGGGAAAAGACAACCAGAAGCCAGCGCCGGAGTAGCGGAGAAGAAAATGAACTGGCTCCGACGTACAAGCGGAGAAGAGGCGACAGCAGCATTGCCAATCAAACATTTATAATCACTGATGTTAAACAAGAACAAAAACTCTAGATACCAAGAATGAAATTTTGTCCTCAACACGAGGCCAAAATTTTAGCCACAATATCTGTTTATTTCAAGGTGCACCTGTAACTTGCAGCTCAAGAATTCTCTGGAAAATCA
>Ga0056133_10000461_pt1 | contig 10144 bp, 8 predicted proteins | sample WorMetGr2BELIZE1_FD_67351 | JGI IMG/M metagenome (GOLD analysis project Ga0056133, IMG submission 67351) | Marine gutless worms symbiont microbial communities from Max Planck institute for Marine Microbiology, Germany - Inanidrilus... ... | reverse complement strand
TCTCGCTGTCGCTCGCAGTGTAACTTGCCGTGCTGCCACCTAGCGACTCGCGACGTCACAAATGTATCTTTGTCACCAATGAACATTTTACTAAGCAAAAAAATGTTGTCGTTGAGGATGTTTCTCTAATATACCGGTACCTTTCGTGCAGGTTTTGCAGCCATCAGAAGGTAACCATCTGCGTCGTCCATTGTCATGTCATCCGTGTTTCCTGCGAACACATTTCATTATAAGGCACATTTCGCACAATATGTAGCCAATCCAATTATACAAATAACACTTGAACATAAGAATACACTCATGTTAGAAGCCCTTTTAAGAACTACATTCAATAACAGAAGGAAGTGGAACTCAGTCGCATTGGCCACACGAAACACTTACTGACTGTATACATCTGCAGCAACAAAAACGCCTTCAAGCACGATCGACGTTTGGACAGTCGCTGATGGTGTCAGCCTGCGTGTCGAAGTTGGCAACACCACACCCGTTTGATAACTGTTGATTCCGCACTCAAGATCAACGGAGCCTGGTACCGTACTGTAGGCCCGGTCGAGCTGTACTTTACAACAGTTTCTGGCCGTCATAAGCCAGATTTCAGGCGAGATTACGTTGCAACCGGGACAGAGACGAGCAGTCTTCTTGAATGCAAGATCCTGCAATTACCTTACCAGATTTGTGGCAGCCGAACAGTCCGGGCTTGAGTTCAGTAACTGACTGTAAATTCTGGGTAGGCGGGTGTAGGCCTATGATGCAGCAGTGAGTCTGCCAAACACAAGTGCCGGACGTGAAAGATTTGAAGCAGTTGATACCACGCGAGCACAGAGTCACGCGGGCAAAAATCGTTCAACGTCTGGCTAAAGCTCGGCTCACACTACCCGTGTCCACGGGCCGTGTTCACGGGCCGTGTCCACGGCCCCTAAACACGGGTATCCAAAATGACGCCCGTGTTTACGGGCCCCACACGCCCCCGCATACACTTCCCTTGTCAAAAGGCCTGCTGGTAAACAGCATTGCATGTGAATGCTTTTTTGAAACACGGCCTTTCAACACGGGCCGTATGTCCGCACTACCAGTGAACACGGGCTGTGAACAGAGATGTCTAAAATGACGCCCGTGCTGGACACCTGTGTTCACGGGCCGTGTTGGCAGCCCCTGAACACGGGTAGTGTGTACCGACCCTAAACCACAGGCAAGTGTACACACCACAACGGAGGCGTGGGTGTATGATATCAGACTCTCTGTAGACGCGATGACGACCTGACAGTGTTTCGTCGACTGGTTCCACGCTGTATGTCTCATTATCAATGGTAAATTCTCCTCTGTAACGCATGTAATTACAACAGGCATACAACTGTGATGTACATTTTGAATGATACCAAAATCGAATACAAAAATGATATTCATTAAACGATTGCACCGAAAAGGGAATGAATCTTTTAAAAGCAATAAAATTTAACATTTTCCGGAAGCTCATATCCACGCAAATCTCTACAGTACCGGTTGCGCATAAAAACATCCCAAATTCAAATGATCGTAGCCATAGAACTAAATATGGGTTTCAATGCCACTCTGTAATTTTTTTCAAGCACGTATACATCCACTGACTGCGTAGTTCGAATGTACTTTTATCTCTCGTCTCTTCAGTGGCGTGCCTCTAATGGTGTGTTGCGGTATCGATGATACGTTGCCAGAGAACACGATCGTTGGCCTTCCTCCAAGATACCGATGTTAGCCGACTGTACATCGGCATCAATCCCCCTCAGCCAGGTGGTACACGGGCGCCCTCGCGGTCTCCTCCAGTACCTGGGTGGTCGGAGCGACGCACTGACAGCTCGGTGATGATCTTCCTGGAATCTAAAAGTGTCACGAACTTCTCCGTCCATGTCGGAGCCTTCTTGTTACTTGAATCTGGAGGGCAGCCGGTATAGTCTCCCTGAAAGAAGCGTTGGTAACGCGTCGAGTATACAGGATCCACAGGATTTTTCGGAGAGACCATGTGTGAAAGGCATCCAGTCGCCGAGCAATAGCTTTTGTGATAGTCCACGCTTCCGATCCATACAGCAACACCGGGAGGACATAGGTTTGATACAACCTGACCTTTGTGTTGACCCGGATTTGTGACTTCCAAACATGCTTCTCCAGCAGCGTCATACAATTCCTGGCAATACCAATGCGCCGGAAGATCTCGGACTCACTACTGCCGTCACAAGTGGTGCATGCTCCCAAGTATGTGAATTCATTAACCACCTCTATGCCTGGTGGCTGGAACAGACGTAGACCATTTGTGGAACTGAGTCAGTGTCTCCGATATATCGCTGTGCACGAAATAATAAATTTAAGTTAAGTTTGTCTGATAAACATTCGTCTAATTGACAATGTCGTTTTCCAAACAAGCTAATTGGCCGTTTTCTGCACAATGTTTCTATGGAAAGTGGATCGACTAGTACACGAATTTCTCAAGAATTTCCAGTAAACGGCTGGCAACGCCGTAGCGTTCAGTAGGCCTATTTTAAGTAAACACGCCCTTACGCGAATGTGACGCTTGTAGGCCTACAATATATATTCAAAAACGCCATCAAAGCAAAATGGATCGTGATCACAAGATGGTAAATTGGCGGACGTGAGAGTCTAAATGCACTCGGAAGCTGTTCACTTCAAATTTGGGACACAGAGTAGCAATGACAACTACTAGATAGGCTAAATGGTGATAAATTCGTCTCCCATAGCTAAGTTTTTTTTGTTCCAAACTGAGAACGTTCAGGAAAATCCAGATGCACGCTGAGTGGGTTCAGTGGATGTAAACGTACAGAAATCCGTGACAGGTGTAAGCCGAAGCAGTCGAGTCTGCACGACCGTCAACTGAACCGATGTAAAAACAATGATTGGCCATCTACAACAGACCGACACGAAAAGCTATAGATTGCAGATTCCTCGCATGCATGCAGTCACTTATGAATACTAGATATTTCGCACAAAATAGCAGGACAGCAGCCTATAAACACACTGAACTAAAGCAAACTATACACACATACAGTCGACTGTAACACAAGAAACAAAACACACAAACGAATTATAACAAGAGCTCATCAGCTGCTGAGATGGGCTACCGTTTGGCCACAGTAAACATGGGCCGAAACGTGGAGGGCTGCTGTGCCTCTTTCGGTGGGGCGAGCTGCGTCCCCATCTAACACAGTGTCGCCTGGGCCGTGGCCTACTATACCTCCGTACCAAGTAGCATCTTGATCCACCTAACCGTACGGCCACAGACCAACGTTACAAGACAGACGCACAGACAGACAGACAGACAAACAACGATCCGACATCACAGCCTCACAGGTCGAACCGTTCTTACAAACGGTTGCCCACAAATCTACACTGTTCACTAACACGTTTGGACGCATATTTTCACAAGTACAAGAAAATAACTAGAATGTAGGCCAATGCCCAACGTGATGGTCGCCCTGCCGAATATATGTGGCGCCGTCTGTTCAACGCCGCAAAGTTTCGCTGACTTCCACTAATAAAGTGCCGTGCAGTAACGCTGCCAAGACGTGATACCCGTTGAAATATGATGGGGTGCCCCAAACCCGCCAATCGATCTCAGCCCCTAGTGGGCCTAAGTTCACCATATTGTGAGGACATGTGGAGGAGATATTTCTGCGTAACAAGTTTTTTTCCGATTGTCGATAGCGCCTAGTGACTCTTTCGACTTATAGGCGCTATACAAATAAGTGTATCTATCTATCTCCACGTGCCTTAGTTGCGAAGATATAGCCCGACAAAGTTGTGCGATGGTGCCCAGATGGCCATTTTTGGCGATTTTTTGGGTCCTACATTTTCAGCGAGCCGCGCGCAGCACGCTTCAGACCTGCATTCTAAATTCGCACTAAGGCCACACCATATGTGTCGAAGTATGGTAGACATCCAATGTGTGGCCGCTGAGATTAGGTTAGGAAAACAAAGAAGATAGAAAGAAACCACAGGATGAAAATATAATAGTCTGCCCTATTCGATAGGGCGACCATAACAAGTAATGGAATATGCTGCACGTCAAGTGCTTTGACCCGTACAAATCAGAAAACAGAAGTGATGTTGGTACTCTGACGATAATATTTATGTCTTCTACAATATCGCAGTTTTTGACAATAGTTGTTTAATTTTTCATTAACTGGAATTGGGTTAAATTAAACGAGAAACGTTTACAACGTACCATGTTGTTGGTCTGTCTGTATGTCGATCCCGTGTCTGTAACGAGTCTTTCGACGTATGATGTTGAAAACAAATGTCTGCATCAAGCACATCATACGCGCAGAGTTAAACACACTTCAGTGTGGGATGGCAATTGGAAGCAATGGGTGAGGAATTGTCCGTCAGGTACCTATAGAGAGTCACAATTTGATGTCGGGCTACATTATGAGTGTATCGTGTACGGTGTGTCTAGCCTGCGATATGCAGCTTCTCGTACCACTCAGAATAGTGGTCATATAACCCCCTGCAATTCTTTATTTTGCTGCCGTATTTAATGACTGTGTGGCCTCTTCGCTGAATATGGCCTGCTGACCTAAGGTTTGTACTCTATACAGTGTGAAAATGCTTTACTCTATGTGCAAGTTAATCATTAAAAGATTGTAATGCTTCAAAAGGTCTGCGGCCCACGCAAATGCGGATGTCGAGGAGCCCTAAAAGCGGCACTGTTGTTTTTTTTACAGTACTTTGGTTTCGAGACAACGTATCAAAGATCGGACAACGCGGACAACGTGACAGCGTCGGAGATGGACGAAAACTGTCCGAATTAATTGGTTCCGAAAGTGAGCCAGAATTCGTCTTTTCCAACTGACGACAGCAGTCGCCGGTACGGCACAGAACAGGCGCTACCGCGCTGTGTGTGTAAGACCCGGTTTCCAGCAAAACGCAACAAGAAACGCCAAAAAACATTCCACGCTTTAAGATTGGCTCATTGGCTGGAAGCCTCGCCCAATCTTCAACGTAAGAAAACTATTATCTCGGGGCTGAAATCCGGTGTCAACCGACCAGTGCATCAGACTGAGTGACGTATGGACCTTGTCACATTTTGAGCCAAGTCGGTCATTGTAATAGCTACTGTCATCAACCACCACTAATGTACACTGTGTCTCAAAAATGTCGCTACTTTGTGTTGCTATAACGTTGACACACATGCACCGATTTTGATAATATTTGACCGAAAAGTTACTGCGAAAGAACGCAATCAAAACACGCACTACTGTTCCACCTCATCTAACTCGCATGCACTTCTGCACTGCCTGGAAATTGCATCTGTTCACCTAAATACTGCATGCGGTTTTGCCAACAAACATACAAAGCACAAAAAATATCACTTGTCACAGCTGAACCACCCTTCACTGTCAAAACGATTAACTGGGTGCACTAGACCGGACGTAGGAAGGGAGCAGAGCATCCTGCAGTATGTTACCCTCACGCTATTTCGGCCCTTGTCCAATCTTCTGCCACATTAGATTTAGATGTTGGTCTGGAGTTAGAGGGAAGATTAACAGAACTGTTCAATTATGTAGTATTGTGTAGCATTACGTAGTTGCACAATTTCTTGAACAGTTTGTCATGTCTCTGGATTGGATTTTGTATCACTGGGTCCATTTCACTATGTTTAGATTCATTTTTTTTTGTATGAATATTTTGTGTCTATTATATGTTGTATTATCATTTTATTTGTATCAGACCACGAGGATCGATAGAAACATAAACATAAAGCAACACACAGAAACAAGAAAACACTCACAAACATTATTGTGGCATGGTGAGGTGGACCTGGTGGGATTGAAGCCATGGTCCTTACGATCACTACTTCCTTCACTGCTTTTACACTGTTGGTTGGGTCATTTGACCCATAAGAACCCGTTCCCAATATGACCTATAATGTGTTTAGTGGGACGTTAAACCCTGCTCAGTCAGTCGGTCTGGCATGGCTTGCGACCGGCCGGAGGTAGGCGATTGGCGACAGCCACGGGTCATGAGCACTGTAGGTGCGAGACACGGGCTACAGCGAATCTCTAGTCTACACAAAAGCTGCTAGCTGTTTCTGCCACAGTCGCGTTAAAGGCACGTGTGAACTTTCCGAAGTTAGTGTGCACTGTGGCCAAACGTAAAGGTGCTATACGATATTAAAAGGCGAGATGGGTCAATGGTGGTCATCTGGAGCTGGTGTGTGATTAGATGACCGAGTGTGTAACGAATGGAAGGTGCGATGCAACACCTATGATTACTTCGCCCTCGGGACGGGTGCGACGTTCTGCGATCATCGCCTGCCTTTCCGGTCTACATTTCAAAGACCGCATGCCAAACTTCACGAAATTCTCTACGCATGTTACCTGTGACGGGGCCGCCAGTAATTTCTTAACGGCACATCAGCACATCGTAGGCCACTCAGTGCCAAGACCGTGGCGCGATTATCCTTTGGCAACAATGCGATATGTTATCAACTTCCGGTTTTGCGTCATGTTTTCATATAAAGGGACATGTATAGATAAATAGTCATAATGGAGGCGAACAATGCGTAATGACGTCATAATTTATGTGACGCATCTTTGAGTTGTGCACGGGGTCGAAGTCTGATATCCCGGAATGCCTCGTCACTTTGTTAGCCGCTGAGCGTCACCGACCGTTCGCCGGTACAAAATTACTGTAGGCTATACTGCTTGGTGACAGGGACAAAAGGCTGTGAACCGTTTGCCCAGTCATACGCAGCCGCGCCCTGACCGGCCGTCACACACGCAACCTTCTGATCAGCAGTGGTGCACTCAGGATTTCATTTTGCACGGCATAAAATCAAACTAAATTTTAGTCTATGATAGCAGTAAGAAACAGAAACCTGTCGTAAAAAGTAAGAAAAATGTCATTATGCAGGTAGAGCATGCCCATATAATAAACCGCACTTTATTGTACGTTTGCAGCCATATTGACATTTACAAAACTAGAATGTGGGCCGATGTCCAACGTGATGGCCGTCCTGCCGAATATAGGTGGCGCTCGCTGCGAAAGTTCCGTAATTCCATTCCTTGTACCACTCCGCAAAGTTTGGCTCACGCCGGCTGCTCGAGTGCCGTGCAGTAACGCTGCCAATATAGGAGAACGCAAGACTTGGAGCTAAAGTGAATGTTGCACCGGGCAAAGTTCTGTCAGGGGCAAGAGCCCCCGAAAATGTATTATGTATATATATAATGTACCAGTCCAGGAGACGTCCAAACATCGTGCACAGTTTGGTTGGCCTCCGGTGAGCGACGTCGCTGCAGTAACGAAGGCAAGACGCGAAATCGGTTGAAATTTGCTGGGGTGCCCCAAAGTTGGCAACAGATCTCAGCCGTTAGTAGGCCGAAGTTCACCATATTGGGAAGACATGTGGATGAGATATTGCTGTTTAACAAGTTTTTTCCGATTGTCGATATGTACCTTAGTTGCGAAGATATAGCCCGACAAATTCGTGTGATGGTGCGCAGATGGCGATTTTGTGCATCATTTTTGCGTCCTGTATTTGCAGCGAGCCGCGTGCAGCACATTTTAGACCTGCATTCTAAAATTTGCAGTATGGCCACACCATGCGTAGAAGTATGGTCTGCGACCGCTGAGATTAGGCGAGGAAAAAAAAGAAGAAGAAGAAAGAAACCACAGGGCAAAAATATAATGCCCGCATCTTCTACGCAGGGCGGCCATAATTAGCAACATATACTGCATCAGTTGTTAAGTCCAATTTTGGCAATTTTGGGTGAGAGGTAGGCCTACAGATCCATTCAGTACGCCCCTGCTGATAAGTACGTTATGCCGTGCTATGCTAAAGTTGTATTTTTTTCGGCGCCGCGGGTCGTTATAAGGAACAGAGTTGGCAAGGCGTAACGACGAACCAGTCCCCCCCACCACGTCACTTGAATAGCGTCCGTGCCGCTGAATAGCTGCCCGTCGCTGGCTTCGGCGTAGCCTTTTCGTAAAGGCGTGTGGCGTATCAACGTATCAGCATCGGGCCGGATTACCACGGGCATGGGTGACCGTCCTCATGGGGTCACAGCGCCTCGGTATTTCACCAAACCACTCAGGTCAACTCAGCCTCCTTTCCTTCTTGGGACAAGAAATGAGTACCGGCCGAAGTGCGATGATGCTTTGCGACTGAGGAGTAGAGGCATGTATGGCTCATTACTTCGCCCGCGGGAGCGGTTGCGAAGTATTGTGATAAGTATGTCAGTCTGTCTGTGTGTCTGTCTGTCTGTCCGCGAGGACATCTCCGGAACCACACGCGCGATCTTCACCAATGTTTTGTGCATGTTGCCTATGTCGGTACTCTTCCGGCACGTTGACGATAGGCCGCATCGCCTATTGGCGGGAAGGGGGTGACGGGAGTGCACAGCGCGAACGAAGTGTAATTTACGATTGCCTTATTCCTTTTGTGGGTAAACGTGTGGGTGGCAGATAAAACTGTGTGATCCCTCGTTAACACGTGCCATACCTGAGCGCTTTAGAGAAGAGTCGCTCGTGACAAAGCAGTGTACTATACAAATCTACGGTTAACTTACTTTATATACTATGGCTTACGTTGCCTGTAATTTTAGCTATCGTGTCGAAACTGAACGACTTCTCAAAGTCACTGACAGTCACGTACACTGAAAAAAGTGGAAGTATCTCGCAAGTGGTACAAGATGGAGACGTTTTCTCTACAGACCGCTATTATGGCCTATCGAGTCGCGCCATTTCCAATGACCTTGAGCGACATTCCATGTCATTCGCCGACCGCAAACCTTTTCAACTGCGCATTGTTCTCACAGTTGCGCCGCAGCTGACAAGATTTCAACTGACTTAACACGTCGCGCGGTCCCTCTGCAATATCTGACTTTCTTGTCAATAGGTAGCAGCAACATAGTGTGTCTGGTGCAGGACGCGGATTACTATGCTTTCAGCGATTTCGATCGACGGAGAACAAAACCAGTAAAGGTAGAAAAAAACTCACCTGTTTTTAATGAGACGTAGAACGAACGTCTGATTGAACGCAAAGACAACGGCGGTGATGTGTGCGTAATGACTTCCAGCCTGTAATATTGTCATCAGGGTTGACGACCGTACACAGTGTATAGTTAACCGCATTCAAAAAATACGTATGTCAGTGGTAGAATCCGAGGTAGGGTGGTTGTCCGCATTTTTGGATCCTGGCAGCAAACATTTCAGCTTCTTGAGCCGCCACGGGTCCCATTTTTCAGGGCTTTGCCCCTAAATATAACCAGGGGCTCCGTTCTTGGACGGACCCCGATGGGAGCCTGGCCTCAGACTGCTAAACCAGCCTCAATGTTTCAAAATCCTGCATTAATCACGGCTGCATGTCTCAGTAGTATTATCATAATAAATCAGGCAGTACTTAGGAGAGCTATTATTTCCGCAAAGTTTCATGTGACCATCAAGGTTAAATAAATTTGACTGTTTTGGCTTGTAACTAGATACATTGTAAGCGATGTTGTTTTATGTTCCTTAAAGTGCTTTCTAGTTCAGAATCTGTCCGAGTATAGTGTACGCATATCATAATATACTGCAACGCCAACCTCGATTTCTTCTTTTACAAGACCTCAGCAGTAGCTGAGATGGGCGACCGTGGCCACAATAGACATGGGCCTAAAAGACGGGGGGTGCTGTGACCCTTTCGCGGAGCGCTGGAAACCCGTCTAATACAATGCTGCCTGAGCCGATGTCTACTTCCGTTATTCCGTACCAAGTGGCGTCTTCATCCATCCAGCCGTTTAGCCACAATAGTGTAGGATGCCTCTCGCCGCATAGGAATATCAGTACCAACTACTACTTAGTTGTCGAATTTCATACAGTAACAGTACGCTCAGATGATGCGCGGTATCTTCTAAACTAACTGCTTAGTTTAAAACTATTAAATTAATCTGTTAAATTTTACCATTAAAGTTCTCCATATTCTTCATCAAAATTCTTATTGCACGTGCTATCTAAAATGCAACTTATTTGCGAAACTCTATTTTCGCCACGGATGTCCGTGACGATTACATATCTAACCTATAGCAGTTATACATCGCAGTCCATAGCTGTGGTGACAACAGCTCCAGTTTACTTATTTATTGCACGCCAGTCACGTAACGCATCAAAATTTAATCGG
>Ga0056133_10000459_pt1 | contig 10157 bp, 11 predicted proteins | sample WorMetGr2BELIZE1_FD_67351 | JGI IMG/M metagenome (GOLD analysis project Ga0056133, IMG submission 67351) | Marine gutless worms symbiont microbial communities from Max Planck institute for Marine Microbiology, Germany - Inanidrilus... ... | reverse complement strand
TCTTGGCAGCGTTACTGCACGGCATCTAGTAGTGGGCGTCAGCCAAACTTTGCGGCGTTGAACAGAGGGCGCCACCTATGTTCAGCAGGGCGACCATCAGGTTGGGCATTGGCCCACATTTTAGTTTTATATTGATTCCAGAGGTGGCGCGGTGGTGCAGCGGGTAAGGCATTTGGACTTGCGATCAGTAGGTCGCGGTTCAAATCCTGCTAGAGGCAACGCTGTGTAACAACCTAGGGCAAGTTGTTTACACCTATGTGCCTCTGTCACCAAGCAGTATAACTTGGTACCGGCCAAAGGGCGGTGATGCTCTGCGGCTGGGGAGGTAACCGCAGGCATGGCGGAAAGTAATGGCAGCCTACCGCCGGGTGGATGACTTACAGTCACCTGCGGGCTGACTGCCTGTACACCGGGATCAGCTCCGGCCCATCGCTCCGTGTCGAGTATGGGAAGCCTTTACCTTTTACCTTTATATTGCTTCCATGTGTCTTGATAGTCAAGAAGTGCTGTCACCATCTTTGAATTTACAGTCTTCCAGCCGTTGCCTTCAGTGCTTTGACACTGTTGGTTGGGCGACAGGAAGGGCATCAGGCCTGTATAAAATGGGGAGATGGTGGAGGTGGGCAGTGGTTAGTCTGGATGGAGTGGCGCCCAGCCAGATGGTCGGTGTGTCTGCCTCTGTTAATCTTCCATTGCACCATAGAGTCCAGAAGTTCTCTTCTGGCACCGGGTCAGCTGGGTGGTCCCTGAAAATTGGCCGTAAAACGGTTGTGGTGTAGTGGTACAGCAGGGTAGAAATGCATATGTTATTGTTAGCATTATTAGGCCGCATCACAGTACTACGTACTACTACTACTACTACTACTACTATTACTACTACATCCATTTAACAGACTTTTTCCAGGACAATCTGGGTATGCTGGCACCTCTGTCACCAGAGACAGTTTCAGCGTGGATTGAAAACCCGCCTCTTCCGGCACGCCTGAAAACCTTGTGTTGAAGAGTGTATTCAAGGTATTAAGTTACGGAGATGGTATTAAGGTAACACCATTCAGGAGAACTCTAGCATCTTCTCCCTAATCCGAATGCTCTAGTTACATTCAGTGCTTTGACACTGTTGGTTGGGCGGCAGGAAGGGCATCTGGCCTGTAAAAAATATGGGGCAGTGGTGGAGGTGGGCATTGGTTAGTCCGGATAGAGTGGCGCCGAGCCGGATGGTCTGTGTGTCTGCCTCTGTTAATCTTCCCTTGCACCATAAAGTCCAGAAGTTCTCTTCTGGCACCGGCTCACCCGGGTGGTCCCAGCAAAAGGGCCGTGAAACGGTTGTGGTCGTGTGGTGTGTATTGATCTGAGCTGCTGTGCAGGCGCATTGCGTACCAGGAGTCATCGCAGACGTTCGGCGTCGTGACGATGCGGATGGATCTACAGGACGGCAACGGCGCGGCGCCGGCGCGGCCCAGCGCCAGCACGCTCGCGCAGAACGTGAGCTCATCCGGGCAGGGCAAGATGATGATGTCCAGCGCGGCCGGCTCCAACGCGCTCACTGAGCACATATTCGGTGAAGAGGTCGAGGTGTCTTCACTGCTTGTCCTTGATCAGCACACCTTCGAAGGTGCCGAGATCATCCTTTTCACCTGTCATAGTAAAGGTCGTGGAGGTTCAATTGAAGCCGCGGCCCGGGTAAGGTGCGTCCGCCTACGTAAAAGTAATCATGTGAAAATAATTCCTATGCACATGATGATCAGGGAGATAATCTCGGGCAGGCAAAAGAGGGTTCGACGGTGTCCTCTATAAAATGTGACCATTGCTGGCAGCTTGATTAGCAGTGTCAAGGTCTCAGTCGCGCTGACGTCGGCTGAAGTGATAGACTTGGCTGGGTCCGTTGACTGACGTTGAATAACAGGCGTCAGTCAACTGGGCCTAAGCCAGACAGTAGGCTACGCCTAGAAGGGGCGCGCCATAAATACCTCACAAGCTGCTCATGCCTACTCAGCCCTCCCTCACCCTTCAGTCACGCACACACTCGCACACATCATCAACCTGACTCCTCCCCTCCTGAGTTAACGCAGTGGGCCTGTTAGGCTTCAGCGTATGGGTCAGGAGTAGGCTGGACCTCAGCCCGAAGGATACGTACATACATGCACGGGTCCAGAGTAGGCTGGACCTCTGCCCGAAGGATACGTACATACATACATGCACGGGTCCAGAGTAGGCTGGACCTCTACCCGAAGGAACAACCAATGACTACAGTAACTTGTGTAATGTTACATGTGTTTGTGATAGTATTACAGTAACTTCTGTAGTGTTACATTGATATTGTCGTGTGTTTGTGATAGTATTACACGCACATCAGTTGCTGCCAAGCGAGCAAGCGACGAGTTTACTGTCAGCGAAGCTTGGTGATGATCCAAACGTTTACTACATCGTCGGCACGGCGATGGTTCTCGCGGACGAGGCAGAACCGAAGCAGGGCCGCATCGTCTTGTTTCACTTCTCAGACGGCAAGTGACCATTATTGTCTGCTTTGTGTTCCTCATTGTAAAGAGTACCGTACCCCATGAAGAGTGTTAGTGCAGAGCTCATCTCCCTTACTTAGGCCTTGAGCCCGTAGCTGGATAAACCACTTAAGTCTGTGACGCATGGCCAGTGTGACACCAGACCTACGGTTACCTTCCCAGCTGCAGGACATCGCTGCCCCGCGACTGGTACCAAGTTATACTGCTTGGTGACAGAGGCACATGTGTGTCAACAACTTGCCCAAGGTCGTTACCTGACAGCGGCTCGGCCAGGAGTTGAACTCGCGACCTCTGGAGTTGCAAGCCAACGTCTTAACCATTACACCACCAGGCCACACTATCGTTTTTCAGTAGACCACCCAGGAATGGTGTTTTATCGTGTAAGATCAAATGAGCCTGGGCTGTTGCGGACGACAGAAGCCATTCCTGTGGCCAGTAATTTGCAACCTTTAATCCCGCCAGGTTTGCCTGTGGAATGGCAATGGTGTAAATCCAGTGATGCATGTCTGCCAAAAGCAGACCTTTGAGATGTGTGGAGAAGCTTTGTATGGGATTGATTGGCAGCGGTTTTTACCCACACGATGTTATGATGGCGCGGTATTGGCTATGTCTTTGTGTCTGTCCGTCTGTCACGAGCCGGTATTGTATCAAAACAGCTGAGCGGATCGATCCCGTTTGTAGTGCAGATGCTACTCTCGGCTTATCCTACACTGTGTTGTAAGCGAACTCACGGTACGGAGACGGTGCATGTAACGCCGTTCAGGAGAACTCTAGCATCTTCCCCCAAATCCGAATGCGCTAGTCCTTCAGTGCTTTGACACTGTTGGTTGGGCGGCAGGAAGGGCATCTGGCCTGTAAAAAAATTGGGAAGATGGTGGAGGTGGGCACTGTTTGTTATGGATGGAGTGGCGACCAGCCGGATGGTCGGTGTGTCTGCCTCTGTTAATCTTCCCTTGCAGCATAAAGTCCAGAAGTTCTCTTCTGGCACCGGCTCACCCGGGTGGTCCCGGAAAAAGGGTCGTAAAATGGATGTGGTGGTGTGTTGTAAGGGAATTTGGATATCTCCGAAAAAGAGTATTTCGGTCGGGAACTTTGTCCCAAACTCTGACTTAGAAAAAGTTTTGCAACGGCACGTCGACCATAGCAAGTGTTGTCGTCTTAGTTTGACCACTATCTACACACCAAATTTCGTCGCTAGTTTGAATGTCCACCTTTGTGTACAGTGCATCCTGTGGTTCTGTCTGTGGCAGCTGAGACTTGTTTGCCATGGTGTACAAGGATTGACGCCACTGGTTACATCGTGTGCAGTGCTTTTCAAGACTAGTTATATTTTTGCTCTGCAGGCAAACTGACGCAGGTTGCCGAGAAAGAAATCAAAGGTGCTGCTTACTCGTTGTGCGAGTTCAACGGGAAATTGTTGGCGAGCGTCAACAGTGCAGTAAGTAACACGGTGGTGTAGCCAAGTAGGCGTTGGATCATGTAGTTCTAGTACCCTATTTAGTCATCATATTCCAAGCACTACAGACATTTCTACACCATCCAGGCTTTGTTGACCAACCACTGATCTGACTCTGTTCATTCTACCATCTCCTGCAAAACCCCTCCGACTGTGTAAACTGCTCCAAAGTGTATTCGCAACGGCATCACTCCAAGACACCCGTTTAACGGCCTCTTTTCCAGGACAGCCCGGGTAAGCCGACACCAGAAAGGTGAAACCGATCTGGATTTTAATGAAGCAACAGATGCTGGGGTGGCAGTGGCATCAGCTGGACCATACGCAAATCACTTGCACCTTGCTTCAGACAGATAACCTCACCAGCACCTCTTTAGTCAGTTTTTTACAGGGCAGGTGCTCTTTCTCACGCCCAGCCAACAGAGTCAAAGCACCGAGACAGTCAGTGCATATTTTTTGTGATAGTAAGAACTAGAATGTGGGCCAATGCCCAACGTGATGGTCGCCCTGCCGAATATAGGTGGCGCCCTCTGTTCAACGCCGCATAGTTTGGCTGACACCCACTACTAACCGTGCAGTAACGCTGCCAAGACTCGAAAGCCATTGAAATTTGCAGGGGTGCCCCAAACTCGCCAACGGATCTCAGCCGTTAGTAGGCTGAAGTTCACCATATTGTGAGGACATGTGGAGGAGGTATCGATGTTTAACAAGTTTTTTTTCCGATTGTCGGTGCATTCTCCGCTGCGAAGATGCAGCCCGACAAAGTTGTGCGATGGTGCCAAAATGGCGATTTTTGTGTCCTGTATTTTCAGCGATCCGCGTGCAGCACATTTCAGACATGCATTCTAAATTTGCACTAAGGCCACACCGTGTGTAGAAGTATGGTAGACATCCAATCTCCGACCGCTGAGATTAGGCGAGGAAAAATAAAGAAGAAAGAAGATAGAAACCACAGGGCAAAAATATAATGATCTGCCCTATTAGATAGGGCAACCATAATAATGTCGTTGTCGTTGTTGTCGAGCAGGTTCGTCTGTTTGAGTGGACTGCGGAGAAAGAGCTGCGGGTGGAGTGTAACCATGCCAACAACATCGTTGCACTCTATGTGAAGACCAAAGGCGATTTCGTTCTCGTCGGAGACTTAATGCGATCAATAACGCTGCTTGTCTACAAGGCCATGGAAGGCAGCTTTGAAGAGGTACTCGTACTTTCTCAGTGACACTCAACCATTTTGTACTCTGCACACTGCCAGTTAATAGCCGCATCAGCCCCTGTTTTTTACAAGTGAGGCCTTTGGTCATTGGTAGCCTGCAGTATAAAAGCCGCAGAGCGGTCTACGATTGCCTTGTTGTTACTGTTGTTAATATCGTTGTACATTTGAGAACTCTTTTTCTCTATTTTTTTCTCGGCTTTTCTTATCCGAATGTTTTGGAAGAAATAGGTGACACGAGCGTGAAGCACAAGTGATGTCAGCATTGGTCGAGGTGTGTTTATTGTAGACATGGCATGATCTGTTAGCTAGGTCAGATGTCATGTACCATGATGTTCCAGGCTGGACATTGTACAATGTGACCAAACCTGGCTTTAGTTTTGTATGTTTATTTTGTGCTATATTATGTTTAGGTTTACTGATGGATGTCTACTTTTGTGTTGGGTTTCTTCAGTACATGCCAAGTGATTGGCTGGGAAGATATAACAGCTGAAGTCAGTCAGTTATTTGTAGTGGTTCTTGTTAGTGGGTCTCATAAGCTGTCACGTATGGCATATGATGTTGAGTGATGACTCAGTTTCACATGCATTCACACATTTACTTGGGCTATGAAAGAACTGCGTGGGCTCTCAGTGCACCGCGTGGGCTCTCAGTGCACCGCGTGGACTCTCAGTGCACCGTGTCAGTGCACCGTGTGGACTCTCAGTGCACCGCGTGGACTCTCAGTGCACCGCGTGGACTCTCAGTGCACCGCGTGGGCTCTCAGTGCACCGCGTGGACTCTCAGTGCACCGCGTGGGCTCTCAGTGCACCGCGTGGGCTCTCAGTGCACCGCGTGGACTCTCAGTGCACCGCGTGGACTCTCAGTGCACCGCGTGGACTCTCAGTGCACCGCGTGGGCTCTCAGTGCACCGCGTGGGCTCTCAGTGCAGAGTGTGGACTCTCAGTGCAGCCTCAATGCACCGCGTGGACTCTCAGTGCACCGCGTGGGCTCTCAATGCACCGCGTGGGCTCTCAGTGCAGAGTGTGGACCCTCAATGCACCGCGTGGACTCTCAGTGCACCATGTGCTTTGACTTGTGTTTCGTCATTCATCTTGTCATTTTGCGTAACACACACACTGGCTTAACGGCTGTTTCCCATGTTAGCCTGAGGCGATTATTACAAAACTTATGTGGGACTGGGTGATGGCATGGAGACGGTGCAGGTAACACCATTGAGGAGAACTCTAGCATCTTCTGCCTAATCTGAATGCGCTAGTTGCCTTCAGTGCTTTGACACTGTTGGTTGGGCGGCAGGAAGGGCATCCGGCCTGTAAAAAATATGGGGGATGGTGGAGGTTGGCACTGGTTAGTCCGGATGGAGTGGCGCCCAGCTGGATTGTCAGTGTGTCTGCCTCTGTTAATCTTCCCTTGCACCATAAAGTCCAGAAGTTCTCTTCTGGCACCGGCTCACCCGGGTGGTCCCGGAAAAAGGGATGTAAAACGTTTGTGGTGTGGTGGTGGTTATGTGGGACTGGATGTCATTCCTGTCACCAGTCAAAGTCAGTTACTGTCTGGACTTCGCGGTTTCTTCATCCAGTGTCATGTCTCCTGATCAGCTAGCGTCCGTTGCTGCTACTCTTATTTGTACATTTAGATTGCGTGAGATTGTAGGTAACACCGTTGAGGAGAACTCCAGCATCTTCTCCCTAGTCCGAATGCACTAGTTGCTGTCAGTAAGGGCATGTGGGCAGTAAAACTTTTCTACAACAAAATCCTCCAGTTCTTTTAATGTCGGTTGTCCTGTATACTACTACTACTACTACTACTACTACTACTACTACTACTACTACTACTACATCTGTTTAACAGCCTTTTTTCCAGGACAACTTGGGTAAGCTGGCACCAGAAAGGTAAACCATTCTGGATGTTACTAGAGCAAGAGATGATGGGGTGGCAGTGGCATCAACTGGACCATATGCAAATCATTTGCTCCTCACTCCAGTCAGATAACCATGTCAGTGCCTCACCACTCAGTTTTCACAGGCCAGATGCCCTTCCTGACACCCAACCAACAGTGTCAAAGCACTGAATCTTGTCCTGTATATAATGATTGTAAAATGGTGGTCGTAGTTAAATTGCATGAGATTGTACTGGCGTAGGAGTGCCAGCATAAAGGGAGCAATGCCGCTTTCCTTGTGAGTCTTGCAGTGGATTAAGAAAGGTTGAGGTCAGTGGATGATTGTTTCCGGCTGACGTCGGTGCTTGGAGTTCCTACAAGTAAGTAAGTAAGTGGATGTATATAGCGCAGTAATCGTCGAGAACCTCTAACGCGCTGAGTGCACTAGTATCGAGCAAACAGACACGTCTTAAGCGAACGTCTGAAACAGTCTGCACTGATGGTCGGGTCCCGGATAAAATCTGGGAGAGAGTTCCAGACTGTGGGGCCGGCAGCTCAAAAGTCCCGGCGACCGTAGGTGTTGACCTTGTTGGGTTGATGATGGAGAGGTATCTGACCGGTAAAAACCCATGCCACATATCCCAAAAGGTCCTGTTCTACAACAAGTGGAGGAAGATAACCATTGGGGAACCAACAAACCCAGATTCACTGGAAGAATGGCCGGTAAACTGGAGGTGTCGATGCGGCGTAGATTGCGCGCGACTTCACGCCCAACTGGATGTCGGCGGTGGAGATCGTCGACGACGACACTTTCCTCGGCGCCGAGAACTCGTTCAACCTGTTCACGTGTCAGAAGGACAGCGCGGCGACGACCGACGAGGAACGACTCCACCTGCAGGAGGTCGGCATGTACCACCTCGGCGAGTTTGTCAACGTCTTCAGACACGGTCTCGGCTCATTTGTACCGCATTACATGTTACCACGACATGCTTGTTATGGTCGCCCTGTGTAATAGGGCAGACCATTATATTTTTGCCCTGTGATTTCTATCTTCTTTCTTTCTTTTTTCTTTCTTTTTTTCCTCGCCTAATCTCGGCAGCCACAGATTGGATGTCTACCATACTTCCACACGTGGTGTGGCCTTAGTGCGAATTTAAGATGCAGGTCTGAAACCTGCTGCACGCGGCTGGCTGGAAATGCAGGACGCAAAAAAGTTGCCAAAAATTGCCATCTGGGCACCACCGCACAACTTTGTCGGGCTATATCTTTGCAACTGAAGCACATATCGACAATCGGAAAAAAAACTTATTAAGCAGCAATATGTCTTCCACATGTCCCCCACAATATGGTGAACTTCGGCCTACTAGCAGCTGAGATCGGTTGACCAGTTTGGGGTACCTGCAAATTTCAACCTGTTTCGCGTCTTGGCAGCGTTACTGCATGGCATCTAGTAGTGGGCGTCAGCCAAACTTTGCGGCGTTGAACAAAGGGCGCCAACTATATTTGGCAGGGCGACCATCACGTTGGGCATCACGTTGCATTTCTAGTATTTAATGTATGAAGTATACTGCCTTCAGTGTTTTGACACTGTTGGTTGGGTGGCAGGAAGGGCAACCGGCCTGTAAAAACTGAGTGGTGAGGTACTGGCGTGGTTATCTGACTGGAGCGAGGTGCAAATGAGTTGCATATGGTCCAGCTGATGCCACTGCCACCCCATCATCTCTTGCTCCAGTAAAATCCAGAATCCTTACCAGCTTACCCGGGTTGTCCTGGAAAAAAGGCCGTTAAACGGCTGTAGTGTAGTAGTAGTTAGTGTATGAAGTACACACACGATGGTACGGAGACGGTGTGGATAACACTGTTGAGGAGCACTCTAGCATCTTCTGCCTAATCCGTATCTGCTAGTTTCCATCAGCCGTGGTATGATGGCAGTAAAACTTTACTCCAGCAAAATCTTCCAGTTCTCAACTGGGGGTGCCGGCTAACACAGGCTGTTCTGTATAAATGCCATAAAATGGTTGCATGTATGCACATTACCTGCTGCAGTCTACATTGTGGTGCAGAAATAAACGTTTATATTTACTGCTTTATTACCAGATTTGAGTACAGTGTAATTCTACAATTCCAGAAAATTTAGAAGGGTTTTGAAAATTGAGTGAAGTGACGACGTCTGTTATGATTTTATTGGTATTTTCACCGTGTGTGCGCTTAAATAGTAAGATATTTTATCGACCTCGATCTATGCGTTTCTAGTCCTTTTCACCATTTTCTCATTATGCATGTACTGAAGTAACAGTATTTCAGGTGTGAAATTGGCAGTCCCCGTCATTCTGACAGTGGACCGTCACGTAGTTGATAGAGTTGCAGTTGTCGTGGCAATCTGTTGCATTTCTGTGATGTGACATTGACTATAGGCTCACTGGTGATGAGACACCCGGGTGAGATGTCGACGCCCACACAGGGATCCATTCTATTTGGCACTGTTAATGGTGCCATAGGTTAGTCCATACACATGTACACGTAATTCAGTCACTATGATACATATTAGTAATTTATTTTTAGTAAGTTGATTGCAACTGTTAGGAAGTTTTGCTTCTGCCTCATATTTTTTGCACAGACTGACAATTGTCGCAGTTGAATCGTGTCATATTTCTAATTTTCACTTTTTTACTGAGATGTATTTTGCTTATCTTATAATTTGTGATGATCTGCACTTAAATGCCGTTATTTATCATCCAAACATAGTGATTAACAGGTGCTTGACTAATGTCATCTGTGGACAATTTATCTAGAAAGCAAAGATTGATGTTGTCCTTATGACCATGGACTGCGTTTACCTTTACCTGTATTACCTATTACCTCCCCATACCTTTACCTGTTAGAGACCCGCATGGTACAGAAATTACACCCGTCGCACTTATCTCTGCAGAATTTCCATTATTCCATCCCGACCTGTCCTCACAAAAAATTCTTTCTGTCTTCATTTTAACCCTCTTACCCCATAAGGCCTGAAAACCGGCTTGCTCGTCTTTGATTTATTCCCCTAAGGCCGATATTCCGGCTTTCTTGAATATGCCTAATACCCCTAAGGCCGAGATA
>Ga0056133_10000458_pt1 | contig 10163 bp, 6 predicted proteins | sample WorMetGr2BELIZE1_FD_67351 | JGI IMG/M metagenome (GOLD analysis project Ga0056133, IMG submission 67351) | Marine gutless worms symbiont microbial communities from Max Planck institute for Marine Microbiology, Germany - Inanidrilus... ... | reverse complement strand
AGACTAGGAATAGATGATATAATATTGATACTACAGCAAAACAGGTTGCGATGGTATGGGCATGTGCTGCGAAAAGAAGACAATGATTGGGTGAAGAAATGTATGGAATACGAGGTGGAGGGCTCCAGACCAAGAGGTAGACCAAAGAGGACATGGAGAGAGGTTGTGCAAAAAGATTGCCAAGCATGTAATTCGAACAGGGAGGATGCTATGGATCGTGATTGATGGAAGAAGCTGATAAAGATTGGTTGATCAGGATGGTGGGTGGGTGAATGTTTCTTCTGGTACCAGCTCACCCGGGTAGTCCCGGACAAAGGACTGTAAAACGGTTGTTGTTGTGTTGTTGTACAGCAATTTCTTTTCTCTCACGATAACAGGATTTCCTTTGTATCTTATGAGACAAACACTGTAACACACACAAAGTGTTTTACGGGCCCTTTTTCCTGGAACTACCCAGGTGAGCCAGTGCCAGAAGAAATCTTATTCTGGACTTTATGGTGCAAGGGGAGATACCAGAAGCACACACCGACAATCCGGATGGGCGCCAGACTAATCAGCGATCCTCCCTCATCCTCCTATTTTTATGCTGGATGCTCTTCCTGCTGCAGCCCTCCCAATTTGTCCTGTCTTGGGACAGACACCAGATATGCTGCCTCGTATACCAAGTGGCCTGGTTGCATACCCAGTGGCTTGGTTAAACCTTGTAACACTACCCGGGTGAGCCGGTGCCAGAAGAAATCTTCTTCTGGACTTAATGGTGCAAGGGGAGATAACAGAGGTAGACACACCAACAATATGGATCCAGAGTAATCAGCGACCCAGAGGCAGATCCTGTAACACTGTAACATGTCTGTGCATTCTCAGTTGAGTCAGCTGTTGTTTAAAATGTGCATCATCTCAAATGAAAACTGTGAATCTGTGAGGCCAGGATAAGATTATGAAAGTTGAACATAACAGTCAAAACACAAAGGTGTAAAAGCTATTCAAAGCCATACATTGACTCCTGATGAGAAGAATTTGCTCCTCTACATCAACTATCTTATTACACTGTTGCGTTTGATGATTATACCACCATGCAAAAATTTTACACAAGTCACCTCCTTGGTGTCAGCAGGTGGGTCAGTATGTGTTGTTCACCATGTGTGGGTTATATGTGGCTGTTGACCTGACCTCGTTGACACTGAAGCTGTCTTGTTTGCCTGTCCCAGTGTCTACATGCATAGTCACTGTAACATCGCATAGGATTTTTTTTAGTATTGGCCAGGTGAATACTTTTCCCTTCAGCTTGGCATGCCTGTGTTCGCCAGCTGCATGCTTGGAGTACCATGGTTCATGGTAAGTAGGAATGCTGACCAATTTCCTGTCATGCGCATATACATTTGCCATCCACAGCTGTTAATTGTCAGTGTGATATCAGACTTATGCCACTGGGAATTTTGTGTGTCATACACCTTAAGGAAAAAGGAGCAAAGTGCTGGGCAGTAACATTTTTGACTACACACACATTATCAAATAACATTGCAATAAACCATACTAGAACCAGACACATTAAACTGGAGTCCTAGGTGACTTGTAGCTGGGACCTTCCCCCAAAAAATCAAAACCCATAGTGTCAACTGGTTATATTTTCCATTTGCACAATTTTGTGTAAAAAGTTCAGAACACCACATTTCCCAGAGCATGGATAGACCTCTGAAGTTTATTGTGTGGAGATAACTAAGAAATATTTTCATGTGACTTAACAAGTTCTTTGACAGTTAGTCGTCAGGGATTAGATTATTTTTATCACTTTCAGTTTTGTTGAACCGTCCTGTGGTTTCCAGCGTTACTGCTTGTTAGAAGAAGCAAAACTGGGATTATACAGCAGGTATGCCCAACCGGGTGGCATCATAGAAGTGAAGGGACGGTTAGGTTATCTCTGAACGTACATGGTGTTCCAGTAGGTCTGGGGTAGTAACATATGGAAAATGCTTTGCTGGCTGTAACACTGTTAAGAAAACTAAAAATGTCTCGTGCGTAGTCCGTTCTGCCAAGCAGAGCACCAACATCACCTCATGCATCATTTCATCTCGGAGTTGTACCGGACTTCGTTCTGCAGTGCGTCATCACTTTAGAGGTGAATTAGTGAGTTGAGTCTCGGAAACTAACAGCATTATGCGTATGGCCTGTGACTGACTGACATTGTCACCTTTCCATGATTCCAGCCACACACACACATACCACCATTTTACGGCCCTTTTTGCCCGGGTAAGCCGGTGCCAGAAGAAGTCTTCTGGACCTTATGGTGCAAGGGTAGATAAACCGAGGCAGACACACCGACCATCCGGCTGGCCGCCACTCCATCCGGACTAATAAGCGCCCACCCTATCATTCCCCCATCTTTACACCAGATGTCCTTCCTGCTGCAGCCCTCCAACTTTACTATGGCTTGGGACAGGCACCAAATATGCTGGCTTGCATACCCAGTGGCGTAGTTCCATGATTCCAACAAGATTGTCGATAATTTGTTGACATGGATGTGAACTTAGTGGAAATTGCATGCCTACATGCAGCCCTGCTGATATTTAACTCACTTTTCAATGCCATATTGGTTCCGATTTACACTTCCTGTAATGTCACTGCACAGTGACAGTTAGATTGGTTAATTCTACTGGTTTGTAATTTTTCAGCTGGCAAGTGCTGTGCAGACTGTCACTCGGGTCCTGAAAAAATCTGAAAAATGTTTGTGAAACCTTTTGGGAATGTAGGTTTAAGAATTTGATGCAATTGAATTATTCAGTTCATTTGGCTGGCTAAGAATAGACGTGTCCTAACTTTTCATTGTCCCTTGCATGAGTTTAATCCTGCCATAAATTTTGTGCACATTTCCACTATTACATAAGTGGTTATGTTTGTGATGGCTGTGTGGTTTTGGTTGTCGGCCTGCTGTTCAGGAGGTTGCAGGTTCAACCCTCCACCATATCACTTTACCATAATGACCCTGGGCAAGTCATTCACACATATGCCTTTGCCACCAAGCAAGGGGCAGTGATGCTGTGTGGCTGGGAAGATTAGCACAGGTCTCACAGAAAGAAATGTCGGCTTATTGCTAGGGTTGTTTAGCGTCAGCTGTAGGTTGGCTACCAAGGACTGGGGCCCAGCTCTTCTTAATGAGACGTGGCAATTACCTTTGATGTAATGGCTTAGAACTGGCTTATGAAGGATCAGGGACTTACTTTGTCATAGTGTGAAGTGAAGTGGTGCTTATCGCAGAATATGATGGTTCGGTTTTTTTACATTTTACTCGTTTGTCCATCTGAAAAAATGCAGGTTTGTGCCATTCCACTCTATAACCATTCTGTGGGAAGATGTTGCATGCATGCAGATTCATTAATGTCCTGTGGTTACAAAATTTTTCAGTAGTCCCAGGAGCAGTGTTATTCTCAGCATGACCTGCACTGAGTTGGTGAACACAGCCCAGCCAGTAACAGCCAGTTTGTCACATTCTCCATACACCTTGGTGTCTTGCTGATAAAGTGGGAAATGTTATACTGGGTGTAACGCTGCTAAGACTCGGTTTCAAAATATGGCACTAGCTGGCATCTCGCACGATCCGTCTGGCAAGCAAAGCTACGTCATTGGTCGACGGCCAGTGTCCACCGAATGTCGTCTCGTTTCTGTCGAAGAACAGTCAGCAAAGTGGTTTCACTCTTGTGGGTTGGTATTTTGTGAAGTCTGGATAAATGCAGTGCAGTCACACACAGCACACCTGGGCTTTAATTTCCTTCCGTTGCATTTCGCATTTCACATCAGCTTTTCCTGCCCTGTTGAGCACTTACAATTGATGCACAATGAAGATGACGACGATAATGAGGGAAACACTTCACAGAATGACCTGTGATTAGACTTGTGGTATTTGTGGGAAAACATTTAGTCCATACAAACATGCCCTACGTTGCCACTCGGGTTCCACACTGGGTTACGTCTGCTTCATTTTGCAGTATTTCCTGTAGCATTGCTGTCATAATAAACGGATAGCTGCCATTTGCATTATAATATTATCTGCTGCCCCACCTTGATGTCACAGAGCCTTGGATTTGTGCACATCAGAATCGCAAAAATTAGGATTATCTGGTTTTTGAAGATTTATATGAACCCTGAATTTTCCTTCTTTGTTGCCAGCTCCTCATCTGCCATTGCAAGCACATCCCTGTGCCACGTCATCGACACATTTTGCCACATTAGTTATTAAGCCGGTCCATGAGGCAAGAGTGTTTTATCTGATTTAGTCCCATTTGCTAAAGTGGCATTGAGTTGTCGTACAGAATACCATATTAATGATGATACCAGCATCCAGCATTATTGCGTAGTTCTTGTATGCATTGGACCCCGTGGTGCATACATGTAGACTGAACCATGGTGCGTGCTTCCCCAACCCACGATAGTTATCTGTAACAGCTCTAGCATGAACTACACTGTTTTCTTGAATAAATTTAGGGGACAGTATACATACAACAGCTTACCACATTCCGATTAGCAGGAGTGATTTTTTTGTGCACCTGTGCATTACCTAAATAATTTCATGAGGAATTTTCCAACACACTTTCTGATATACCTACTTATGGTCTGGATGGTCTCTAGCAGGGAGGTGAGTGCCTGTGCAGAAGTATGGCACCCCCTTTATTCACATTCTGTGCAGAGTCTGTGAGCCAGTAATGTGTGAGAAGTTCTTTTATGTTTTAGTTGATTCCCACAGCACTTCTGTAATGTGAAAGATAATGCCCGATGTTCCGAAGTATCTGGAATAGTAACATGGTCAATGTTTTACTGGGTTTATCACTGTGAACAACTAGTTTCAAAATATGCCTAGCTGGCATCATGCATGGTCCGTGCATCCTGACAGGCAGCAAGCCGTCAACGTGGGTCGCAGTCTGCTGCAAAGCCTCGAAGAACAGTCGGTAACAGTCGACAAAGCATCGTCGCTGTAGTGGAGGTGAACGTATTGAGTCTGGGTAAATGAATAAAGTGTGGACATGCATCGCCTGTCTGGGATTTCAGTTTGCTGTGGCCTACCTACCCTCCACTGCCAATTCAATAGTGTTGTTGATAGTCACTGGTGGCATTTCATGCAGAAATGAACCCTTCTCTGTTGCACACACATTTAACCTTCCTACGAGCCTTTGCCAATGCTGCAGAATGACGGTGACAAAGAGAGACATTTTGTCAATTGACAGTTAAAGAGACACTCCGGCGCAGATTAAGCCATATGTTTTTGTGCTTGTTTTAAACTACATATATTTGGAATAATTTTGCAATGAAAATGATCCTGATAAACGCTGCCGTAATTTAGATATTAAGGGCCGAAATACGGTTTTTACTCGTAGTTTTGGTCATATCAGCTCGGAATTTCCGTGACATTATTGTGTATTTTCCAGTCTAAAAATAGCACATACGTGAAAGCAACACATCACCAGTTACTGTATTAAATTTTGAAAGCACTGAGTTTCTCTTCCCAAACAGCAAGGCGTTCGGAAGTTTGCGGAAATCTGTACAGACTATCGTAATCTGCCGGCGTTCGCCAACAAATACAGCAGTAAGCTGGCATTTTGATGGCAGAATACCGTTAGAAGCCTTATTATGTCGTCTGCCCAAGTCATTTGTGTTCAGCAGATGTCGCCACCGACACTGTTTGTTTACCAACGATCTAGTAACCTAGTAAATGTTGAATGATTTACTCTGGCGATGCATACAGCAGATGTGTCTTTTCGGGAAATCGCGTGAAGTAATATATTTGATTAGTTAGTTGCGTATGTATGGAGTAATATATATAATTGCTAACAACCTAACGTAATGCATAAGTCGAGAGTACTCGAGCCCTTTTAGATGTAATATTCATTTTCAGTGCAGACAGCCAAGACGCATGTAAGTACGGTAGTATAAATTATATCAACTTAATCCAACATTACATTATACTAAACATTCATTAAACACTTCTTACGCATCATAATGGACGCTTGTGTTGGTTCAGCGTCAGCTTCAGCCGCGCTCGATAGATGGCATAACTATTGTTTACATGGAGATCGGTGAAATAGGCAGCATGGAATTTCTGCTGAAGCTTGTAATACTGCAATAGTAAAACATCTTAGTAGATTTTTTGGATGCAACCATGTAACTTAATATGAGCAGATTTGAGAACTTTATGTCGCGTATATCCACACCTGCGTTAAAGGGAATGTTGAAATGTGATTCATAAACGTGGTGCATCGCTATTAATAACTGGATCAAATTCCCAACTTTCTACCAGAGCATGGATCAGATTTCCCAGCGTCATGCTAAAAAATTGGGCCCTGCTCCCTTAAATGTAATTGGGGTGCAACTGGTGACACATGAGTCAGTTTGAAATATATTTTGCAGTAAATGAGAAATAACTATGGCTTAATCTGCGCCGGAGTGTCCCTTTAATTACATGCGGTATTCATGGGGAAATGTTTACCATTCCTACAGATATGCACTGTTGCCATGCACACTTGGTTACATCCATTTGATTTCACAGTTTTGACTTATGCAGTAATAACATTTGTCATTGCTCTCATGATAAATTAATAGCTGCAAGGCATAGGTCTGCTGTCCTGGTTGACTTCACATTCATTTGTGCAGAGGCTTGGGGTTTGTGGCCACCAAAGCAGCGAAAAATAGGAAAACACTATGAACATGCCACCCCTACACACTGTGGGTATATGGTAAGGTAAGGTGTACCATTACTTCCTAAAGGTTGCTGAGCACTGAATTCTGCATTCTTTGTTGCCAAGGCAGGACTGCTATCTCCGGGACATGCCCATGTCACATTATTGACTCTTTTTTCCCTCAGTACTTGCCGACTTACATTGACGGCAAGCCTGTCCATGGGGCTAGAGTGTATCCGATATGCTCCCATTTCCTGAAGTGGTATTGGGTTGTGGTGATAATGCTATATTAGTACTGTTGCCACATGTAGTTTGGGATCTGCACTGATAATTACCACTACGTGAGCAATTGATAATATAGTAACTGTAGAATTTCAAGACGGTTTTTATGTAACTACCCATGTTCTTGTTATCAAAAAGTTTTTTTGCAGTTTCCCATAATCTAAGTAATTTCCAGAGCATTTTCCCCATAGACTGTTGACGTACCTTCTTATAGGGTCATAGGCCTGTGAGAGGGAGTGGGCTCCTGATGCATTGCAGGAATATGTTATCCGTTATTTGCATTTTGTGCAGAGTATCTCTGGTAGAAATTTATGGCTAATAATTGACCTTTTTTGTTTGATTCCATACCACTTAACTAATCTGGAACAAATTGCCCGAAGTTCTGAGGTAGAAGGAATAGTAACATGGTTGATGTTTTTACTGGGTCTATCGCTGTGAAGAACTAGTTTCAAAATACGCCTAGTTGGCATCTTGCACAGTCCGTTCGTCCTGGCAGGCAACAAGCCATCAACAGTGATCAATCTACTGGAACGCCTGGAAGAACAGTCGGCAAAGCATCGTCGCTGTAGTGGAGGTGAACCTACTGAGTCTGGGTAAATGAATAAAGTGTGGACACAAACTGCCTGTCTGGGATTTCAGTTTGCTGTGGCCTGCCTACCCTCCACTGCCAATTCAATAGTGTTGTTGATAGTCACTGGTGGCATTTCATTCATGCAGAAATGAACCCTTCTCTGTCTGTTGCACACACATTTAACCTTCCTGTGAGTTGCTGACCTTTTGAGCATTTGCTAATGCTGCGGAATGACAGTGATGAAGGGAAACACTGCGTGAATTGATATGTGATTACACACGGTATTCCTGGGGAAATGTTTACCATTCCTACAGATATGCACTGTTGCCATGCACACTTGGTTACGTCCATTTCATTTCACAGTATTGACTTACGCAGTAATAACATATGTCATTGCTCTCGTGATAAATCAATAGCTGCAAGGAATATGTCTGCTTTCCTGGTTGATTTTACATTCATTTGTGCAGAGGTTGGGGTTTGTGGCCACCGAAGCAGCGAAAATTAGGAAAACACTGAACATGCCACCCTTACACACTGTGGGAATATGGTGTAAGGTGTACCATTACTTCCTAAAGGTTGCTGAACACTGAATTCTGCATTCTTTGTGGCCAAGGCATGGACTGCTATCACAGGGACATGTCTGTGTCACATTATTGACTCTTTTCCCCTCAGTACTTGCCAACTTACATTGACGGCAAGCCTGTCCATGGGGCAAGAGTGTATCCGATTTGCTCCCATTGCCTGAAGTGGAATTGGGTTGTCATGGTAATGCTGTATTAGTACTGTTGCCACATGTAGTTATTGAGATAACTGATCTGGCTCCTGCTGCATGTTCTCCAGATCAACAAGCAGTTAGTACATATTTACATACTCCCACTGATAATCGCCACTACATGAGCATATACTTTTACTGTAGAAATTTCACGATGGATTACGTATACACTGTCCCATATTACCATTAGCAAAAACTTCTGAGCATTTTCCCCACACTATTGATATACCTTCTTTGGAATCATATGCTGCATTCTGTTGGGCTCGTGAACTCGTATTTACCAGAAATAAATTAATCGTGTTTACGACTTCATGAGAACTGTCCCATTATGTTGTGTTCTCGTGAATAATGGCAGAAAGGAAAGTAGGCGTGGTTCTCAAGTCGATTGTTTTTTCTTTATATGTGTATATTCCTTTATTTTTACGAATCATGTTTCTGCATATTTTGCGTTTCAAAAATGAGACAAATACACCTTTTGATCTAATAAAAACACCTCCATTTGCACCAAGTGCAAAACTCTGCATGTGGATGCCGCCGTTTTTATCTCGTAACTAGTGCAGGTGCATAATTCTCCTCCAGTTCACGACTGGTGATTACGAGATCTCGAGTTCACGAGAATGGTTTGGGATGGGTCTACATGTCTTGTTTACAGTAAACATCGGTTCACGAGCCCAGTAGAATGCAGCAATAGGCCTGTGTCGGAAGTGAGCACCCCTACACACTGCAGGAATATATTATCCCTTACTTATTTAATCACATTCTGTATGGGAAATGGCAAATTCTTCCAGATTAGCCAAGTGCTAAAGAATCAGTGAAAGCTCAAAGTTTCCAAGTTATCAGGAGCAGTAACATGGTTAGTTTGTTTACTGGGTTTATCGCTGTGAAGAACTAGTTTCAAAATACGCCTAACTGGCATTGTACACGGTCCGTGCGTCCTGACAGGCAACAAGCCATCAACATGGGTCACAGTCTACTGGAACGTCTGGAAGAACAGCCGGCAAAGCATCGTCGCCGTAGTGGAGGTGGACGTACTGAGTCTGGGTAAACGACCAATGCTGTCGCACGTTCCTGTTTGCCTGGATCTTGCTTCTCTGGAGTCACTAAAAAGTGATTGTTCACATCCCATTTTACTGGCTGAGATGTTCTAAGCATTTTCACTGCCGGTTAATGGTTATTCCCAGTACCCTGCACCCTCTGCCCCTCCCTGCCCAATATAAATGAAAAATAATGAAAGATAATCATACTGTTAGCCTTCGTAGATTCGTAGATAATTAACACTACTTGAGCAATTGATGATATATTTGGGGGTTGACGTTGTTATTAATTGCTTACGTCTGGTCTCTCCCACATACACCATTGTTAAGAGATTCAATGTATATATGTTAATTGATTCACATGGCCTTACCTTCCCATTTGCTTCAAACACAATCAAAATACTTGCTTTTTTGCATAGCCTATAAATGCGTACCATGGCTGCCCATGCAGCGACTGCCAATGCATACGATTCAGTTGTGGTGGCTTACTATAACAATTATAATCCAACGTTTATGGTGCTGTCATCGTGACCAAAGCCATTGCAAGAGTTTAGCCGGTTCATTTGATAAATGCAGACTGAATGCTGGGGTCTCCGCCAACCCCCAGACCAAACCAACCAACTTGGGCTGTGAGTCCACGGATATAAATGGCTGATACCATCCACATCCACCATCGCCGTTTATTATTATTATTCAGCCCGAAAGCTGATACTGATTTTACCGTCCTACAGAGGGCGGTAGGCTGAGTCGACCTAGTCACTGCAGGAAGACAGCCCGTGCCCAAGGCTGTACATCGCAGTGGCTGTCGTGATAAACACAACTGCCCGCGGCCTCTCACACCG
>Ga0056133_10000456_pt1 | contig 10179 bp, 4 predicted proteins | sample WorMetGr2BELIZE1_FD_67351 | JGI IMG/M metagenome (GOLD analysis project Ga0056133, IMG submission 67351) | Marine gutless worms symbiont microbial communities from Max Planck institute for Marine Microbiology, Germany - Inanidrilus... ... | reverse complement strand
AGCTGTAACTGCGTATAATGTGTGAAAGTATAATGTAGAATACTAGTGTAATAGATTGTAGCTTACAGACATGGCTGCAGTGAGTTAGTTAAGTGTACTCATGCAAATTGCAAATGGTGTTTACTATACAAAGCTACTGTGAAGTGCACTATATGCTACAATAACTGTCTGTCACTCCATTTGTGACATTCATAAGCTCTGTCAAAGCAGTGAAACCTATTACCAAACTCTACCACCTAGTAACCCTGCCATTGTGACAGCAAAGGTTTTGACAAAGTCACCCTCAACAGGGATACCAAATAGAGATGATATATAACAAAAATCTGCATTTTTACAAGTATACCACTATGTTGGAAACAGTACAAAAATGGGGACAGAAGTCATTATGGAATAGTAATAGGAAAGCATCAATCTCTAGTGACTGAGTGAATTTTGGAGATTGTTTTAGCCAACCGAAAATGAAACTTAGGTTCTGACGGGGGTACAAGTCGATTTTGAGACCGCACTAGGCTAACTGCAGATGTGGCGAACACGGGCGGCATTCAAGGGCTGTGAATAGGGCAGTGTGTACCGAGTACCCACTTAATTCCACTCATCCCACCACGCTGAGTGTTGAGGAGTTAAAATCGAAATATATTGACTAGACTATATGCCTTCAATGCTTTGACACTGTTGGTTTGGCGGCTGGAAGGGCATCCGACCTGTAGAAACTGAGTGGCGAGGTGCTGGTATAGCTATCTGTCTGGAGCGAGGTGCAAATGATTTGCATATGGTCAGGTTGATGCCACCACCACCCCGTCGTCTCTTGCTGCAGTAAAAATCCAGAATAGTTTTCTTTTCTGGTGCCGGCTTACCCAGGTTGTCCTGGAGAAAAGGCCGTTAAACAGATGTAGTAGTATATCGACTAGACTAACTGAAGATGTGGCGCACAATCTGAGTGATGCGGTTTTTAAAATGTTCCTACTGTTACCAGTAGTTAAGTAAGCTAGCAAAACTGCAGAGAGTATGAGAAAGGAAGGAGAAAGAATTGGAAGGACAGCACCCATCGCAATAAGCCCCCTTGTGGGCGATACCCCTAGTTCTTATAATTCCTAGTGTTCATCACTTCAGGTTGTTACAGTTGCTGATTATTGCTCAAATTCTGACCCATATAAATCGTTGGTTACTGTTGTTGCACAGTGACAGAAGAACAGAATGCACAGACACCAGATAACTGGCGACATGGACGAGGCGATGGCGAGCGCCGCGGCAGCATGTCGTCAGAAATCTCAGAGGAGTCAGTGAAGCCGCCAAGCAGCCAGTCTAGAATTGTGGTAAATGCCTTTCGGTTTCTACGTGCGAGTGACTCCGAAAAGCTCCGGGAAAAAATGGATTCACTAACTTCAGTCAAGCGTCGGATGTTGTGATTTGAAAAACTTGTATGTGAAATAGTCATGTTTGTATGTTGCTAGTAAGTCAGAGGTGCAGCTATCACGTGTGTGCCATTGATATGACTCTGCCGGTGCCCATCATGCGTGTGATTTTACACTGCGTGGACTTTGAACTGAGTGAACTTTTAATTGACTGTTTTGAGTGCTGTAGTAGATGCTGTGTTTGGAAATGCTGGTTTCGTCAACATCCCTGATGTGTGTATTCGTTAATTGGCAGACGTTCTTCACGCGGCAATCACAGTTTCTGCAGAATCTCACGCGAACAAGAAGCTCCACGAAGCTGGACCGGAACGCTAAAAAGATCGTCAAAGATCAGTCGAAAGCCGCTGGAGACGTGCAAGATGCCGGTGTCGTTGTCACGAGGTTGGTGCAGAATGCACTAAATTCCATGTCTGCATACTACAGACTGGTGCAAAGACAGCGGGCCATTCGCTGCTGTCAGTTAAAATTGGTGCCACGATAGTCTTGCCCGTAACGTCGCCAAATGCTGATCGATTTTCGCCATGAAACTCGGCAGTGAATTTGTAACAGGGTCTTCATTGAAGGTCCCGTTGCACCTTGAGTGTGCTGCTACACTGCCTTGTGAAATATTTGACAGCTGTTTGACTGACAGTTGTCGATGGCTCGGAGTTTTCCACGGTCCTGTGCATAAATTTTAGAAGGCTTCTACTGCTGTATGAGTCGTAGTGTTGTGCTGCTGCATGTTGCATGAGGTCAGTGTCGTTGTAGCCAGCTTTGAATGAGCCTGATTGAATTGGTAGCATTATCATGTGCCACTTGAGTTGTATGTTGAGTACTGGTACTAACTGTTGCTTTCTTGAACGTGAGAATACGTACAGTAAATTGGCTGTGCTTGGCATATAGTGTATATTATTTGTCTGATTTGTAGCTTAGCGAGTTAGTTTCAGTTTTCTTAATTGTATCTTCTGTTTTTAAATTTGGCTGGCTGCAGCTGGCAGAATTATTCTTGATACTCAAGTTCATGTTTGTTGCTTGCTTGTTAGTACCTTGCCAGTAGATGTCTTGCTCTCATTCATTCGCATGTATCTAAAACGTTATTAACATACTGCATTTAGAGTGTATCAGAGAATAAAAACAATCAGTTAGTGGCGTTATACTGTGTTCTGTGATTATGAAGTTAAATTCAACATTTGGTCACAGTCAACCGTAGTCGCAAACATTCTGTGATCTTAACACATGAAACAAGTTTGTCTTGCTGACCATTCTTGCATGTTCTTTAGATATAGGAGAGAAGTAGCTTGTCTGTCTTGTAATTCTTCTGTCAGTGTCCATGTGATTGTTCTCCTGATGTCATCCTGTGATGATATTAAGAAGCATTTATTGTGATTATGATCATAATGATAATGATGCATGTTCAGTGTGTGAGTGTTCCGTAAAACTTTGAATATAATGCACACCTAGTTTTTTTGTACCCAAACCGGGTTAATGAAATTCAAGATGTACACCTTACATAGGTACAATGCCACTACATTCGTCGTAGATTGTACACTTCAGCTATTATTGTGAGTGGGCCAATGGGGTTCCTGGGTTGTAGGAGTTTTCATGTTTATATTATTATGATATAGTATCTTTAAGTTTACTGGAGCATGTCTGGATTTATAGTGTTAGGTTTAGTTTCATTAGTCACAGCGTAAGTGATTGGCTGGGATAGATGTCTGTCTCTAAAGTGACCTTTTTGTTGAATGGGATGTTAAACCATTACACAATCAGTCTTCAATATTGGTGACCACATGACGTCACCACCTTTACCCCCAGGCCATGGTGATAGTCCAGATGTGAACGGGTCACTGAATCTATGTATTAATAGGAACATAACAGAATCTGTGACACGCCTTGGTCGTTGTCTTACTCTGTTATGACCACTACAACTTCCTTCCCATCTGGTATCGTAGAGATCTAGGCACACATCAGATATTGGTGCGTTACAAATATTTACGTTGTGACACTATTCTAAGTTGGGGGATGCACGTTTTGATGTGTAATGCACATCGTCAGTGAAATGCATTATATTGGAAGTTCTACGGTGTGGTGATGTGCATGGTGGTGCATGTTATCGGGTCGGCAGCGTGCAGTGCATGTGGCTCGGACTGTTGTGGCTGTGTTCTGCATGCAGAGAACTAGATGATGATGATGATGATGTAATGCTAGCCAGCAGTTCGCCTCTGAAGCGCACGCGCAGCCTCGGCCGACTGTCGCGCCGCTGGCTGACCAGACACGGCCTAGGCTCTAAAGTCGCAAAGTCGAAAGATATTGGTCTGAGGTAGGCAGACAGTGCAGGTTTGTTACGTGCAGAAGTTTTGTGCAGGCATCTTCACTTACCGTGTAATGCATTGCAATCCGCCGCCCTCTGCCTTCATTGTCCATGTATTTCGTCAATGAAATCTTCAATCGCTCTCTTGCAAAAACTAAAAGTATCAATTTGTATGCTAAATTGTAATACTAAAAGCTTCATCTAAGCTAATTTATGTTGAAGTTAGTGTTAAATTTAAAGCGTCCAAAATCAGAAACTGAGAGAATATATGACTTACAAACATTCTTGACATAAATACTATTCTTACACTATTACTGATGAAGTCTTTAAACGTGTAACTTGCAATGTTATTACAGACTTTGTGATGAATTATAGCTGAAAGGTCCAATAGAACCTAAATTGTATTGAAGGCATCATTAAACTAACAAACCAGCCAACCTAATGTGGGTAATTTCGTAGAAATCATGGAATATTGATGAATTGTTTGGCTCTTCAAAGAGTTTTGAAATGTAAAGATCATCTCTGACTGCCACAGTTGCTGCACCACCTTTCCGCTTGCTGTAGGGTGATGTGTTACTGGGCTGATGTCTGTTTGGATGCTGTTGCTATGACAGCAGTGTATATGAAGCTTATCAACACAGGCTTAGTTGTGTTTATGTACCTTCTCTTCCTTGTATCTGAGATAATAATAATAGCAATGGCGTGAGACGTGTTTGCTGTCGCTAAAATTAGCTAAATTTAGCTGTTGAGGTCTAATTAATGCCTCTTTTAGTCACTATATTTAGCTAACGTTGGCTAAGAGATTTTGCAGCATTTAGTAATAAACTGGCACAAACTCTCAGCCAGTAGGCATCGGCAGTCAGTAATCACTGACGCTTATTGGCTGAAAGCCTCATGTCATGCTACATTAGTTGTGATTACCATCATTACATCGTAAAAAGTTTGTTAGTGGATGACTTCGTAGAAAGTAGTGGAATTGAACTGTTACATGTAATCCGTAGAACATTTTGAGATCTGAAGGTCGCCTTCATTTTAGCAGCCATTCTCCAAGTAAACCCATATTAGCTGGTCCCCGTCTGTTGTCTTCCTTCACTTGTTTTGGAAGAGAAGCTTTGGGGATAAGTGACCATGTCCAGTCGGTAAAATTTAGCCACTGAATTTGGTAATAGTTAATGCAGCTGTGTTATGTGAAGTGGGGCATATAACACTGCTGATTGTTGAAGATGCACAGCAGTTAGGCTGCATGGAATCGTGACGTATGCACTCCGAGACATTTAATGGCTGTGTCCAGGTACACTGGGTTAGCGGGTGGTCCTTCATTGTCTTCGAGGAAATCTTTTGATGCTGTTGGACCGGTGTTGGCCACTCCAGACTCGTCAGAGTGCTGGTAACTAGTCAAAGTCAAGACTTAACTGTGTCTTGCTTTATCTTTCATGGTGACGTCTGTTGCTATCATGAGACAGCTTTAGTGTCTTATTGTTTGTTCAGTACTGAGACAAACAATACTTGTTAATTACATATGTGAATGCAATCAAAGTATTGTGTGATATAATTATGGTTATTATTATTTTAAATCATTAATAAATTTATTGATTTAAATTAATTAATTATGAAATTATTAATAATAATTAGTGATAAAATAATAATAATAATAATGCACCTATTGGCAGGAGTAAATTGGTCATATAAGTTGTGTTTTTGCACTTGAAGTTGTGATTGTGCTATTAATTTGCCGTTATAAGCTTCATAGCACGCAGTGCTGTGTTATCTGCAGTGGTTATTCTTTGTTTGTAGATAGTCTGCTTCTACATTGCTCGCTTCCCGTATTTCAACTACTGTTTGTCTCATATCTTAGTTTGTTTCCTTTGGTTTTTTATTAGTGTGGGTGTAAGTTCTGGTTGTTTCAGTATGGCAGCAGTGTTGACTTCTGGATTTTCTGAAAACACTGAAACAATAATTGATTATGGTCACCTAATAGGATAGGCCATTGCATTTTGCAGCTGTGTTTTCTTTCTTTCTTCTTCTTTTTTTCCTCGCCTGTTCTCCGCCATCACAGATTGGATGTGTACTATACTTCCCACATATGATGTGGCCTTAGTGCAAATATAGAATGCAGGTCTGAAATATGCTGCACGCGGTTTGCTGAAAATACAGGATGCAAAAATTCGTTAAAAAAAATTCTCCATCTGCGCACCATCGCACAACTTTGTTGGGCTATATCTTCACAACTAAGGCATATATTGACAGTCGGAAAAAGTCTTGTTAAACTGCAATATTTCCTCCACATGTCCTCACAATATGGTGAGCTTTGGCCCACCAACAGCTGACATAGGTGGTGAGTTTGGGGCACCCCAGCAAATTTGAACGGATATCGCGTTTTGGCTTCACTACTGCACCGATGTCGCTTAACAGAGGTCAACCAAACTTTGCACGATGTTTGGCTGTTTCCTGGGATGGCACATCATATATACATTTTAGATGACGCCCACTGCTCGAGTGCCGTGCAGTCAAGACGTGAAACCCGTTGAAATTAGCTGGGGTGCCCCAAACTACTGGACTAAAGTTAAAGTTTTAGTCATGGTCTTGAGACCCCGGTAGCAAGGTCTCGATGACAAATCCAGAAGTTATGATCTTAGTCTTGGACTTGAGTTTTTTTGGTAAGGTCTTCACCAGGTGCCAGGTGCAAAATTCACTTTGCATCCAAGTGTTGTTTTCTCTTATATTGGCAGTGTGACTGCACGGCACTCGAGCAGTGGGCGTCATCTAAGCTGTGGCATTCAGCAGAGGGTGCCACCTATATTTGGCAGTGCGGCCATCACATTGGGCATCAGCCCACATTCTAGTTGATGTTTATTATGGTCGCCCTATGGAATAGGGCAGACCCTTATATTTTTATGCTGTGGTTTCTATCTTCTTTTTTTTCCTCGCCTAATCTCAGCGGCCGCACATTGGATGTCTACCATACTTCCACACATGGTGTGGCCGTAGTGCAAATTTAGAATGCAGGTCTGAAAGTGCGACATGTGGCTCGCTGAAAATGCAGGACCCAAAAAAGTCGCCAAAAATCGCCATCTTGGCACCATTGCACAACTTTGCCGGGCTATATCTTCGCAACCAAGGCACGTATCGACAATTGAAAAAAACTTGTTAAGCAGCAATATGTCCTTCAGGTGTCTCCACAATATGGTGAACATCGGCCCACTAACGGCTGAGATCAGTCCAGTAGTTTGGGGCACCCCAGCTAATTTCAACGGGTTTCACGTCTTGGCAGCATTACTGCACGGCAGTCAAGTAGTGAGCGTCAGCCAGACTCTGCAGCATTGAACAGAGGGCGCCACCTATGTTCGGCAGGTCGACCATCACGTTGGGCATTGGCCCACATTTCTAGTTATTGAATGTTTTGTTTATGATATGAGTGCATTTGTGGTCATGTTGTTAAAAGGTGAATAATAAGTGCTGCTTGATAACCTCACTGTTCATACAGTGGAACAGGTGAGTAGGCTAAATTAAGTTAATGCTGCATGCGTGATTTATGCCGACTACACACGTTTTCCGTTATAGTTGCTATGATGTGTCGTAAACCACTACAGCCTCTGTGGCTTAGCAGTAAAACATCCGTAGTGCTCACTGTGTGGTCATTGACTGGCTTCAATCCCCAGCCTGGTGTGATAATCTGTGACAAGATCATTAGTACACATGCTTTGAGGTTAACTTCTCAGGGAGACGGGCAGTGCTGTGGCCTGGTCCAAGGTCTTTGGTCTCAAGCACTCAAATTCAGTTTCTAAAGATCTTGGTGTTGATCCCGAGTAACGGGCCACTAGTTTTTCACAACTATTTTTTGTGCCGAAGGAAATAGACAATGTTTTCAGAGTTATGAACTACCCCAGTATACGTCAACTAAAGGATTGATTTTCAGAATATTATCGGGTCTTGCTCTTGGTCTCACGACCAGACACTGTTTTGTGTTCGAGACCCAGGTGTTAAAGTTTTAGTCGTGGTCTTGAGACCCAGGTAGCAAGGTCTCGATGACAAATCCAGAAGTTATGATCTTAGTCTTGGACTTGAGTTTTTTTGGTAAGGTCTTCACAACAAGACTGCAAGATGGTTTGGCAGTTTCCTGTGTAGTCTCTGACCACTACAGCCACTGAAGTTATCACCTGTCGACAGTTATTGCTACTATTATTATTGCTGCTTTATTTTTTGTTTACCCAATCCTTCCTTTGCAGATTAAGCTGGGTCCCCTACTGCAGTATATTTGTGGATCAGGTGCCCAGATGCCCATCACGTCACCCACTCATCGGCATCAAAGCTCGAACATGTGTGGTAAACATAAATTGTCAACTTTTAAATTGCTGGAGATGTTCTTTTTTGCAAGTGTACATTACGTTATTCATGTGTGTGTGTGTGTGTGTGTGTGATATGTGTGTCAGCGAGCAGCTAACGATCCAGGTTCGGACGTCGCAATCCCACGAGTCTCTCTGTCCGTCTCCGCCGCCGAGCGGGCTTCATTCCATTGATCTCTCGTCGAAGGACGTCGTTGTTCGAGCGCTGCACGTCAGTGTGTTGGAGCACGGTCACTGCTTTCAGGTTGCCACGGGCAACGGCAGCAAGTACTACTTTTGTCGAACGGACGATGATCGGCAAACGTGGCTCAAATAGTGCGTACACCTGGCTTGTTATTTATTCTTTTAAATGACGTTGTGGGGGCATTTCTGACTGACTCATTGCGGTGCTGGTGTGGGTTTCAGCCACGTAACACTGCTGTGCAGTGAGATATATGTGTTTGTGTCTGCAGCTGTGTGGTTATATATAGGCTGGTGCAAAACTGTGCCATTAGCCTCTGTGAATCAAAAATGGTACTACTATCCTGTTGCTAGTAACTTAGCCAAATGTGACCGATTGTCATAATTCCTTCACCGTGACACCCAGCAGTAAACTTGTAATGAGATCATCATTATAGATTCCACCACACCTTAAAACGTGTGGCTACACTACCTTGTAAAATATTTAGCAGCTGTGTGATGAACAGGTTTTGCGGCACCGTATACGTGACCATTTTAACAAGTGCGAAGTAAGTTTGTCATTTTGTCTCTGTGTGTTGTGCGGCACTGCGACAGCTTTCGCCGATGCATGCATCCGCGACGGAACTTCGAATGTCGGACCGAAAGCTCGCTGGCTGTGTGTATCAGCGAGGCGAAAAATTTACCACAGAAGAAAAAGTAAGACCTTGTGTTCTCCTGCTGTGCAGGTTGCGTTACCCTTGTATAAACAGATTTTCTGTGAATAATATGTACTTGTCTTAACAAGTATGATAATTAATTATACCTACGTTTTATCAGCCGTGTTCCAGGTGAGCCTGGGTTAGCTGATCCCCACACCTTGTGGTTTCTTGTGCCACTTGGTCAGGAAAAGAACCTTTGGGAAGCAGTACAGGTTTTATGGTCCAGATGCCATTCCTGTCACCCAGCCAACAATGTGAAAGCACTGAAGGAAACTCAAAGCACTGATCCCATCCAGTGGCCTGGCCTCATCCTTTCTTCGTCTTTCATCAGTTTTATCTTTTTAATTAATAAGTATGACAATGCCTTCAGTGCTTTGACGCTGTTGGTTGGGTGGCGGGAAGGGCGTCCGGACTGAAAAAAACTGAGTGGTAAGGTATATCGTGGTTGTCTGTTGAGAGCGAGGTGTAAATGATTTGCATGTGGTCCAGCTGATGCCACTGCCACCCCATCGTTTCTTGCTCCAGTAAAATTCAGAATGGTTTACCTTTTTTGTGCCGACTTACTCAGGTTGTCCTGGAAAAAAGGCCGTTAAACGGATGTAGTAGTGTAGTAGTAGTAATTAGAATAAAGATGTCTATGGTGAACAGGAGTCCTATGGTGTCTTTTATTGTAGAATACATATGGAGTGAAGTATAATAGCTATTTGAGTTAATCTTGACTTCTCTTTGCAGTTCAGATGTTAGTTATAGTGTATTGTGTGGTGTATTTGCAGTACATTGCGGTATTTCTGTGAAGTCAGCTGTGATAAGGTTCTCTATGCAAAAACGTCAGTCAAGTCGGATGTGCTGCTTTGGAATGAACTGTTTGAGTTTACGTAAGTATCAGTATTCAATAATTCGTCACTTTTTAATGATAAATTAATTCCTTAAACATTAATTGATTAAACATTGTTGTTTTTTTAAATTTATATTTATCTCTTATTTTTTACCTCTCTTTGTCCACTATACCTCAAAAATGGCAAACAAGTTATTGGAGAATATTTATTAAAAATTTTTCGTTCCAGTGGAATATATATTATACGAGTAAAAGTGTGTATTATAAAATTGATGATGGCAGTGATGTATCTTTCCATCTTTGTTCATAATTTCATTGCAAACCTGCAACACAAAAAACATTCCCCAGAAATATTGTGTATTAGCATTTTTAAACTAGAAACCGTAAGCATCGCCGAGCCGCTGCAAATCCGGCAGCATGC
>Ga0056133_10000454_pt1 | contig 10188 bp, 6 predicted proteins | sample WorMetGr2BELIZE1_FD_67351 | JGI IMG/M metagenome (GOLD analysis project Ga0056133, IMG submission 67351) | Marine gutless worms symbiont microbial communities from Max Planck institute for Marine Microbiology, Germany - Inanidrilus... ... | reverse complement strand
TCAGGACAATCCGATCAAAACTGTAGGACGAGATAGTTTTTTGAGCCCCAAAACCCCTAAAAATACAAGTTTTTAGGGGTCACCCAGACCCCAGGGGTCGCACAGCCCCTATATTCTAGGGGACACAACAAGACCCAGACATATAACATATGTCCAAGTTTGATCGAAATCGGATCAAAGACGGCTGAGAAAAACTCTGCACAAACAAACAAACAAACAGACAGACAGACAGACAGACAGACACTATGAAAATAATGGTTACTTGGCTTTGAAAAGCACGTTATTGGATTTCTACAGCGAAAAAATGCAAATTAATATTGCGTTACAGAACCTAAATAGGAAGGCGTGACTTGCGTGAAGAACTGTTGTGAAAATCAACTTAAGGCATGTGGCCTCAGTGCTAATATTAAACATGTGTATCAGCGCCTTTTTACGGCCACCCTGCGTAGCAGATGCGGACATTATATTTTTGTCCTGTTTCTTTCTTCTTTTTTTCCTCGCCTAATCTAGAAGTATGGTAGACATCCAATCTGCAACCGCTGAGATTAGGCGAGTAAAAAAAGAAGAAAGAAAGAAACCATAGGGCAAAAATATAATGGCCTGCCCCATTCCATAGGGCGGCCATAACAATGTCAAATTTAATTAGCTTAACACCATAAGGTGACAACAGAGCTAACAGGTTTATGTGGAAATCAATTGTGACCAGAGCAATAAAAGAATAATTAAAATGGTGTCACATTTCATGGAGTTACAGTGAAAATTTTTGTAATTAAAAACGTCGAGCTAGTTTCAAAATAATTTTAACAGGGCAAAAAACTTTGCTAGAATCATTTTCTCATGAACTCTGAGATCATTCCTGTGAAAACCATTTCACTTTCGCTTGAATGGCTGCATCAATATGGTGAACTGAAAATGTGTTTTTTTGGCAAACCCTAAAACTCAGTTAACTTGCTGCAGCTTGCAGATCATACACAAGTGACACAGGTACAAAAAAGCAACATGAAATAGCCGTTATGTAATCAACTTCTTCTGCGACGCAATCAACTGCATAAGTTACATCGTTTACACACGCGGTACGTCAAACTCAAATGAACGTGCACTAACGAACAAAAAAATGGCAGGAATTGTGTCCACAAAGATCACATCATTTTGTAGATGGCAGATCTGAAAGGCGATATGTGCAACAAAAACAAAGACAATATCTTGTAATCTGCAGCGCTGCATGCGGGTCGCAGAATTTACAAATCAACAAACAGCATGCAACACCTGCTCGGTAAATACGCAACATGTGGCTACTTAATATTAAGGTATCATAGCATTTTGCACAAAGTAAATATTAGTTCTCTATGTACAATTTGCTAAAATCTTGCCGCTAGTAATGCAGCAATGTGGATAAACACAAACAGTCTAATCTGACAACACATCTGCCAAGACGGCAAGACTGCATCGCTGATACAAGTCCAAACAACTGCACAGAGCCAGGAGATAATCCTGAATACATTTTCACTTCAAACAATGTGATATGTGACGACAACCAATCGTTGCCTTCTTTAAAAAAGTTACGTCAAGCTGTGCGAACTGAGATTGCGTAATTCTGTTACACCGCTCGGACACTTGGTGCTCTACTGATGCCCCAAAACTAAGAGGTTAGTTAACCGAAACTAAACGTTTTACAAAAGCTCTGAGTTGTTGTGGTCCTGCCGAAATGAACAACGCACAAGTGCGGAATTAAATGGAATGTTCATGCAAACTTAAAACACTAAGCACTAGCAATTTGTCCACAGTAGTATCACAAAATATGCAATGCACCGTTTGGCATTTTCACCCATCCTCCTTAAAATCTTACACAAAGAAACTTACCCTGGACCTCTCCCTAAAAGTACATAATAAAATTACAACCCTTCGTCTTCAAACCAGTGGTTTGCTCACAGTATCAATCGAAATCATGCGACTGGAAACTGGATATAATTTAATTTAAATATTCTACAAAAGCAACGACTTCACGTGGGCTGTGATGCAATGAAATGAAGTCAAATGTTGCTATAAAAATACATATTAGACCAAGGAATTTCTCCATCTCAAGGCCCAATAAGGTCCTTAAAAATTTCCCATTGATTTCTCCGAGGTACACTTTTCAAAATGCCTCTCACCACACACACAGCTCTGACACGTGGCTTACTAAACTTTCAGTGGGTGTTCAAACTGCTACAGTAAGGAAACAATACAAAACAATACAATGACAGATAGACACTAGCCACAATCCATATCCATAATTAAACTCCAGTTGTGGTTACTCTATTAGCCTAGTTACTATATTTGGACAATAATTTTGCAACTGGGTCGACCACAACTAAGATTTGCTAACCGGAGTCTGGCGCCGACTGGAAGTGGTTGAACGTCGGTTACCACGGTTGCGTGACACATCCCAGATGTTGACGTTATCTCTTTTGGTTCGGTTAACCAGAGTCTGGTTGGTCATTCTTCATCGATCGGTTGGTCGCATGACGTCATGGTAAACCAACCAGAGTTTGGTTGTCGATATAGAACGTGGCTAATGTGTCTTGATGGGTGGGCTGTGAGGACGGGCCTGCATGGGACAGCACCCAGCCAGCCCAGTTCAATCCCTGATGTGCCAACTGTAATAACAGACCAATCAACGACCACCATTGTACCAACTTCAAACAGTTACCTCTGCCACACGCTGATGGGTGTAATGTTCTCAACTGTGTTGGTCTTTTCAGCAGAACAGCTCAAAAAGTGATGGGTGGACTTTCATAACAGGTAGATATGGAGCAGTGAGTGGTGAGGTACTGGCGTGGTTATTTGTCTGCAATGATACGATGTGCTAATGATCTGCGTATGGTCCAGCTGATGCCACTGCCACCCGATCATCTCTTGATCCAGTAAAATACAGAATGGGTTTACCTTTCTCAGCTTTCTGGTGCCGGCTTACCCAGGTTGTCCTGGAAGAAAGGCCTTTAAACAGATGTAGTAGTAGTCTCTGGACCAGAGACTAAGTTTCGGAAGTGCTCCATTAGGGTTAGGGCCTACTTCATTTGCATATACCTGTTGGTAATGACACTTTGCCAATTTCAATGCGGCATGGCAGAGGTATACAGTCTAGTGAGTGCTGTCTGGTTCAGTATGGCATTGTAGCTACCACTTCACTAAGAAACTGAAACTGAAGCTGACAATGTCATAATGAGCAGTGCTCAGAATGCACAGCAAACAGCAAAAAGCAGCAGTGCTTGAAAGAATCACTGCAACGCAAGCATCTTACCTTACGAAACACGATACGCGGCGAGTATTATTTAGTGCACACTAACACGTCCGAATGCGGCTTACTGGACAATATAGCAATAGAAAAAATATCTACTTTTCTGCGTTTACAACACCCGTGCCACAGCTTCATACCGTGTCTATCCAACGGGTTTGATCCAGTGAAATATACAAAGATGTGAACTCGAGAAATACTTCTTCGTGGGTGCATAGCATGAGAGATTAACAGCCTAAGAATGGTGCCGATACAGACAGACATACATTTCTAATGTGTGAAAAACATGTACACTAAACCTATGAACAAAAGCACTTGTGACTTCACTGTAGATGAAACCTCTTTATCACGTTAGTCAGCTAGTATGCATTTTCTGTCGATATAAGAGACACAACACGCTACACTCGTTGACAATGTTGACTGCATTTTGAAGAATTCATTTCATTGGTGAAAAGTTTCAAAGCTGCACTGAAAACCAATAACATAATGAACTACAGCGTGGCACAGAAAACGCACAACTGGCCTCTGTTCAGTAAAAAAGGATGCAAGTACCTGTATTTCACAAGGTAGTGTAGTGACACACAAAAGTGTGATGGGATCATTCACGACGACTTTTATTACAAATTTGCTGCTGAATCTGACCGTAATTGTTAGAAACTTTCCCCCAGCATTCGTATAGTATCTTTCTGATTCATATGGGCCAACAGCCCAATTTCACACCACCCTGCAGTAAGTGCTTATATGAATATTACGGCTGCCCTTCCACAATGACCAAACCAGTTCCGAATGGATACAACAATGAAAACAAACTCCACAGGGATATCAATTTCAATGAATGAGCTATGCCCTCACGCCAACGACGTTTTCACAGCCTACATCAATGGGGACGAATGGGTTTCTTTTTACATTTTACCAGCCAATTAGATGTGGATGGCACAGATGGTTTCATCCGACACCAAGTGTAATCCCCTACATGTTGCCCAACCTAAAGTCTGCAACAGCATTCCGCTGCTAGTGGTTCTATTAGAAGTTCTCCATCTCTCAATTCTTTCAAATGTAACTTCAGAACTTTTTAACTTAAACCATCTTTCCCTGCTTACCTGCGTCCCATTCATCTATCGACTGCCTGCAACTTGGACCGAAGCTATCATGCCTGACAATGCGCATGTCATGAGCTCATGTATGATGTATGTATCTAGGTTAGGGCATAAGTACGAAACCTGGCTTTGTTGTTTCAGAGGATGGTTGGCCAGTAAATGAAGCTGGCCTATTTTACAGATTTTGCACAGATGACGGGATCCATTGCATGGGAGCTCATCTCCCCATGGTGCATTCAGCAGGCAACGGTTAAACTCAACAAAGCTAACATAAGACTGACAAAAAAAATCTCCGCAGCCTGTGTGCACTGCCAAATATTGGATACACGCACATACATTTTGTGTACTGTACAAAATCCAACATCGGTAGCAATAAGAACCAGTAGAATTTATGCGGTGCAAGTCAATCGGTGATTAACTGAGCCTCGTTACACACGGCCTTATCATTACAAGCCAAGGACGACACAGCTTCACCATTCAGCAGTTGAGAGATACATCAGCAAAGATTCAGCACAGCGCAACGTACAACCACAGAGAAAAGTTTCAGATGTTATCTTAATGACTCCTGTCATTTTTCCTAATAACCATGCAAAACCACTGTACCACCGTTAAATTAACAACCTGCCCTTTCAACATCTATTTTACCAAACTAATTAATAACCACTTTTATGAACACTTACTGCTAATTTCAGTTTTTTACTGGGTCCGCTCTCTGGATTTACGCCAGGTCAGGCCAGGACACGAAACTAGAGGCCTATTGGAGCAACTTTCACCGCCAGGATGATCTTCCTATCACCCAACCAACAGCATTAAAACAGCGAAGGAAGGAACTGAAACTACTGATGCCAACGAGGCAAATCAACAACAGGACTTCAGCCATTCCTCATCCAGCAACTGACTTGTGAAGGAAGGGATGTCACATGCTTTATGTCGGCTGTCCAACACCCGCACGTTTTACGATGATTTATTCCACCATAATTTGTCCTTAAAATTCATATGCTAAAGGCAATTTATTCAACTTTCAGTGGTAATGACTAATTTAAGTCTAATTTATTCCTGTATTTCATCTTCCATCAGTCAACTGATGCCGTTTGCTGCAAATCTTTTAGCAATTTGTCTCGCAAAACATCAAGCAAAAACTGGCTGAGCATTTATTGACGATATAATTACACCATGGCCTAAATACCATTACCATACCATATTTCCTCGAATAGAAGCCGCTGGTCTCTATTAGCACAATTACGTCAGACCCCCGGCCTGTATTCGAGGCCCGGCTTCTATACGAGGAAATACGGTATGTCTACACAGCAAAAACTGGCCTAAGTATTTGTTACTCAGACTAACGAAGATATCGCTGGCGTCACACCAAGTGAATTTGAATCACTTCTGTCAGCCAACAATAATGGTTAGGGACAACACAATTCTTGCTGTAAATTTATGTAATTTCCGATAACTTCAAAAATCTAGTTTTTACCATGCAACTCAAAGCTGCAGTTGAGTACGTATCATCAGTATCATTGTCGACGGTGGGATATATGTAGTGCACAGCACTGTGAATAATTTAATTAATGCTAATGACATGAACTTATCACAACAGCAGGTTTGCATAAAACACGAGTTTATCTTTCGCTAAAACTTCAGTTTCACGCTCAATTTTAAAGCAAAGATCCGTTCAAATCCTAAGTAACAATGCAGATCAGTTTCAAACTGAATTTAAAACCAAAGTTCAGACCAAACTTCGGTTTTAAAGTTGGCTTAAAACCAACCTTATGACCAAAGTCGTTTAAAACCACAGTTAGTTGGAACAATAAAGTTTTAAACCAAATTTACACAGTGTATATAGACAGGCAGCTCTGCTAAAAGTCTACATTCTTTAACTTCAGTTTCAAACCTAACATACTCTAATTTTCCGCTCAGATGACAGAGACCAACGTGGATAATTTCACGTATATATTGTATCACAAAATCACCACAAAAAATTTAACTAATTTCGACCATGTGTTCCATAGCTTTTTGCATTCCGTGCATTAGCTTGTTTGGTTTATTTACAGACAAGCAATAAGAGATAAAGTACAAGTATTGTCTGTAATTTCGTTGTTACAGACTCCATTTGTCTAGAACTCTAGTTTTAAACTCGACCGACTTAAAACCGGACTTCCGGTTTTAGCTTCGATTTATAATTTTAGTTTAAAGCTCGAATTTAAGCGAAGGATAAAGTCGTCTATTGACGCCATCGATGACGTAATCCGGCCACCCGCAGTGAAGCTGATCCAAGAAGCCAGGTGAGACGAAGACGAGGGTGAAGGTAACGAAACGACGTCAGTTGCAGCACGACTTCTTCTGTTCGCCAGTGCTCGTCGTCGGTGCCACGGTGATGGTCTGGACGTTATTGCTGGGAGTGTGAGCGTCGCCGCCGGCACCGTCCTGTATCTGCTTCTGTGAAACGATCCTGTAGATCTCTGCCGAAACACCACAACGCAGCTCACAACTTTCCGACATCTCGGAAACGCGTGCAAAAAACTAAAAATGCCAATAAGTTCACACCTTGACAAAGGTGAAAAAACTGCCACCTGGACTCCACTGTCACGATACATTTCACGTTCAACACAGCTGCTCTGATCACGTCCAGCTGAGTTTACGTCCAATTATTTCTGCTGAATTTGTTCTTTGAATTTTTTTCCGAGAATAGTTGTGCAGCAGAAAGCAAAAATTGCAGCACAGTTTAAACACATTCCTGGCTCTGGACTGCTCCTTGCCAGTAAAAACTGATCAAGAGTTCATGCCTCTGAAAAGCTGTAACAAGAGCTCAGCAGTAGCTGAGATGGGCGACCGTGGCCACAATAGACATGGGCTGAAAAAAGGGGCGACCTGCTGTGCCCCTTTCACGGAGAGCTGGGACCCCATCTAATGCAACGTGGCCTGGGCCGAGGTTTACGTCCATACCAAGTGGCATCTTGATGCATCCAGCCGTCTGGCCACAATAAAAACGGGCCAAAAATTGGGGGGGACTCTGCCCCCTTTTGGGAAGGGGAGCTGGGTCCCAATCTACCACGCTGTGGCCTGGACCAAGGCCCACCTCCATGTCGAGTGCCATCTTGATCCATGCAGCCATTTGGCCACAATAAACATGGGCCGAAAATTGGGGGGCTCTGAACTCTTTTTGGGGAGGGGGTTGGTCCCCATCTAACACAATGTCCCCTGGGCTGAGGCCTACATCCATGCGAAGTGCCACCTTGATCCATCCAGCCAATTGGCCACAATAAACATGGGCCGAAAATTTGGGGGCTCTGCCCCTTTTTGGCGATGGGGGAGCGGTGTCCCGATCTAACACAAAGTCGCCTGGGCCGAAGCCTACCTCCATACCAAGTGGCATCTTGATCCATGAAGCCATTTGGCCGCAACAGGTATGGGCCAAAAATTCAGCGGGGGCTGTGCCCCTTTGGGAAAGGGGAGCCGGGTCCCCATCTAACATAATGTGGCCAGGGCCGAGGCCTGCCTGCATCATCTTGATCCGTCCAACCGTTTGGCCACAATACACCAACGTTACAGACAGGAAAGGACAGACAGTACATGCAGACAGACAGACAGACAGACAGACAGACAGACAGACAGACAGACAGACAGACAGACAGACAGGACAATGGTCTGATAGCATAGGGCGAATCGTTTTACAAATGGTCGCCCAAAAATTGCCTTCTTTTCACTCTACAGTGCATGTACACTGCACATTCAAACACAGTTCATCAAGGCAAGTACAGCTGAATTTATGTCCAATTATTACTATAATCTGAATTTATTGAGGAATAGATGTGCAGCAGAAAGTAGTATATACAGCACATAATTTCAATACACTCCTAGATTGGGACTGCTCCTTGCCAATCGTGTATTCCGTTTATCAAAATTTCGACAAATATTCAATGTTAAATTTTTAAGTAATCTCGTTAGCAAGGAAAAAGACAGAACTAAACCGGCAGATGTGTGCATGGCATTTGTTCTTTCAGAACTCTAAAGCTAAGTGATTTAATTATCCCGTTCAAAGACATTTATTGGGCAGAAATTAGTTTTTGACATTCCATGAGGCTAATGAAATATGTGGAGCAGATTATTACCGGCTGGATATCCTTCGTGTTGTCTAACCAACAGCATCAAAGCAATGAAGGGAAAGACAGATACAGTAACATGACTGAACTTATATACAATCGGACCTGAAACTAAATCATGGGATGTCATATGAACCGTATTTACAGGCTGAAATCTATTCCTGACATTCAACCAACACATTATACTCTGCACATAATATCAAATCATTTGAACTGATATCATCAACAACTTACAATAACAATATGACAAAAACTTTTTTTAAAAACAAACTGAAATGCTACTAGAAATATGGGCCAACGCCCAACGTGATGGCCGCCCTGCCAAATACAGGTGGCACCGTCTGTTCAACACCGCAGTGTGGCTGTGCAGTAACGCTGCCAAGATGCGAAACCCATTGAAATTGCTGGGGTGCTCCAAACTAACGAAACGATCTCAGTCGCTAGTAGGCCGAAGTTCACCATAATGTAAGTACATGTGGGGGAGATATTGCTGCTTAAGTTTTTTTTCCGATTGTCAATACGTGCCTTAGTTGCTAAGATATAGACCGACAAAGTTGTGCGATGGTGCACAGATGGTGATTTTTTGCATCATTTTTGCGTCCTGTATTTCCAGCGAGCCACGTGCAGCACATTTCAGACCTGCATTCTAAATTCGCACTAGGGCCACACCATGTGTGGAAATTTTCCACACATGGTGTGAACCTAGTGTCTGCTATGGTAGACATCCAATCTGCGACCGCTGAGATTAGGCGAGGAATAAAAAAAAGATAGAAACCACAGGGCAAAAATATAATGTCCGCATCTGCTACGCAGGGCGGCCATAAAAATACTTTTACAGTTGCCATACGACTTGCCTGTGAGGATGTTCTGGAAGGCCGCCTCAACATTAGTTGAATCTAATGCGGAGGTTTCAATAAATGACAATTCATTTCTCTCTGAAACACATAACACACCTATTTATAACATCACTGAGTTGTTGACAATAGTTAGTTGGTTGAGTTTAACGTGTCTTTTCAGCACAAATATGGCTATATCAGACACACATTAGGGGGATGGTTTTAGTATTTCCACTTTGGAGGGCCAATAGAGGGGCTGCACATTCAGATGGGGGTTCACACATTCAGATGGGGGTTCACACATTCAGATGGGGGTTCACACATTCAGATGGGGATACCTCACACAAATTTTTTGTTCATGTCTCCAGTTAAACATTATTGGCTGCAACACCAACTTATTAATATAGTATTTATTTTACAATAAACACTTTAATCTTAAATTATATATTACTAGAAATGTGGGCCAATGCCAAACGTGATGGTCGCCATGCCGAACATAGGTGGCGCCCTTTGTTCAACGATGCAAAGTTTGGCTGACGCTCACTACTTTACTGCTGTGCAGTAACGCTGCCAAGACGCGAAGGCTGTTGAAATTTGGAGGGGTGCCCCAAACTGGTCAACCGATCTCAGCCGCTAGTGGGCCGAAGTTCACCATATTGTGCGGACATGTGGAGGACATATTGCTGCTTAACAAGTTTTTTTCCGATTGTATGCCTTCGTTGCGAAGATATAGCCCGACAGAGTTGTGCGATGGTGCCCATATGGCGATTTTTGGCGACTTTTTGCGTCCTGTGTTTTCAGCGAGCCGCGTGCAGCAGGTTTCAGACCTGCATCTTAAATTCGCACTAAGGCCACACCATGTGTGGAAGTATGGCAGACAT
>Ga0056133_10000453_pt1 | contig 10190 bp, 7 predicted proteins | sample WorMetGr2BELIZE1_FD_67351 | JGI IMG/M metagenome (GOLD analysis project Ga0056133, IMG submission 67351) | Marine gutless worms symbiont microbial communities from Max Planck institute for Marine Microbiology, Germany - Inanidrilus... ... | reverse complement strand
GGTACTTCACTCCAATCTGCAAGGTTACAACTAGCAAATTTACTGCAAAACTGTTACTTTTGTTTCATTCAGAAAACTATATAAAACTCAATTTTGTGGTCGTTAGTCATAGAATATTTTGGCCAGGCTTTTTGCGCCCCCTTACCTGCTGCGCCCGGGGGCAACTGCCCCCCTCTGCCCCCCCTCTGTTACGCCACTGCTGATTGATTGCCGGATATGTCGCCCCGAAACCCCTAGTATCCCGACGTGATGTGCACGGCGGGTCTGATACCGGCCTCAGTTTAACCCGTGCAGGTGGGCTGAGTTATTGTATACAGGCGGCGCCAAGGCGCTTGTTGTTCGCCACGATACTGTGGAAATTGCGACCATGCAGTATATACACGGTGTCTCAAAAAAGTTCCCACCTTTTAACTGTCTGTAACTGTCAGATCTTAACTGATTTTCAAAAATTTTGCACTGCTGGAAACTCATACGACGTTACCCATCTCACCTTAGGCATGTTGCTACACTACCTTGCGAAATTAAAAGTTCAAATTTTCTGCAGATGCGGAAGAAAACGCAAACAAATTGCTTAAGGTGAGGTGGGCAATGTCATATGGGTTTTGTAACAAATTTCGTAGGCCTTCCAGCAGTGCAAGAGTCTTGAAAATCGGTTAAGATTTGACAAAGTTACAGTCAGTTAAAAGGTGGAAACTTTTTTGAGGTGCAGTGTAGGCCTAGATGAGATTCTTACCCGCCGCTCGTCTCGGCGAATTCATAACCCGCACGTCGAACCTCGCGTAGCCGAAGCGATCGTGGAACGAACGCGCCCTTATACGCGAAAGATAATCTAACGTACACTCGTACAGGCGTATCTGTCGAAACAAGTGGAACTATGTCGTCAGTGCGTATGGATCGTGGCCACATTCTGTGCACTGATTGATTGATTGATTGATTAAGGTTTACAAAAATCGATCATCAGAAACTTTCTTTCCATTGAGCCAGTCACTTAGACCTGCTTAAATGAACCTAACGCAAAAACGCACGAAATAAGCAAACTAAAGCCAGGTTTGGTCACCTTGGTCTGCTTTAAGACGGATCGGGCCTGTTCTTGTACAATCCAGGGGCCCCATTGGCAGTAGAGTGACAAAGGATGCACAGTTCAGAGGCGAAGTTGCAACGAACAGCGGCAGTTTTCAGTGGTCGTAGTGTTTGCAGTCGGACTTTCGGTATGTCGGAATTTTTACGGTCTGATTTGTGCATTAAGTCGACGGTGCCCTCGGTCCACAACCTTGTGTTGTGCAGCCCGCTGCCTTCAGCAACCGTGACAGTGGCTGCCATATTGACAGCTTGAAGGCTGCTGCTGCTGCTGCTGCTGCTGGGGTGGCGGTGCGCATGCGTCGTAGATGTGACCTAGAAACGCGGCGACGTCGACCAATGAGATTCGTTCAACTGTTGCGTTCGTTGATGTCGCGCCATTTCTCGGAATAACCTTCGACGTGCTTGGTCGGAGATTGGTCGTATGTAATATACGACTCTGATGACAGGCTGCTGTGACTGTGGACTTGGACAAATAAGTTGGACTTCCACTGGACAGCACAGCTTCACTGTCTCTGCAGGCCTATATACGGAGAACACGGATCAGACTGCTATGTCTGCACTCTGCAGCAGTTCGTTTGCCTGAACCTGCGGTCGTTGAGGCGTCAGTTGAACTCGCACCTGTCCTGTTCCGATACTGATGTATATCGTGTGTCATCGTTTGGAGACAAACTCAGCGAGCTTGGCGCTGACAACCTGTGTAAATGTCAATGTAGATTTGTCTAGCAGGTCGTCGCAATACACCAATGCTCGGGCTTACTTACTTAGTGTACCAGTCTGCTGTACGCGAGTTGTGTACACAACTTGTATGTCGCAGCGTCTTCGTTGAGTGACTGAACAGAATTTACAGTTTAGTGTTCCTCTTGATGGTCGGCTACTGACAACCACACGTGCCCTCACAACAACTGCGACAAAGTACACGACACAGAAGACCCATACATCACTAGAACTTCCACACTCGAGGCCGCATTACCATTATTAACTATTAAAACAATTTACGAAAATCACGGTAGACACAAAGACAACAAGTGGTCAAAGTAATTTGACATAAGGCCGCATCGCCGCCGCAGACGGTCGGTTCAGTCGTATTTGCCATGTAGCGCCAAAGTTCCGTCCCGTGATATGCCCTCCCATGAGGGCACATTGGCGCCACCTGACGAATGCGATTGATCTTGTGCTTTATTCGGCCCATCCGAGTCCACAACCGAAACGGCAAATCGATCGGTTCAGGTGTTTTTGCATGGGAAAAGAGAGGTGAAGGGTTGTGCAGTTCTACAAATTCCTTTAAAATGCCCTGGTGCTATAGCTATGGGGCTAATAACTAGGCCTACTTTGGTCAGTTGTGCATGTAAAGTAAAGTAAAGTAACACGGATATAGCAGTTCGCTGACCGAAGTCGCCACACCGCTACTGGAACTCACGTGCCACATGGGATCACACAGTGTTACCTGCCCACCCGGCAGAGGTGACATTCCGCAGCCTTTACCCCAGCCGAAGCTGGTACTCGATTTAGCGACCCCGGAGGGATGCAAGGCTGAGTTAACCTAGTTGGCTGGTACTAGCTAGATGTGCAGTTCTTTGAAATGCCCTGCTGCTATAGCTATGAGGCAAATAATTACTTTGGTCAGTTGATATGTGCAGACGTGCTGCATCAGTCGACGTCGGTGAGCGTCAACGGTCTGATGCCGGTCGACTCGTGTCGTCAGCGCAAGAAGCGCAAGCCGTACACGCGCTACCAGACGATGATCCTCGAGCAGGAGTTCGTCGGCAACTCGTACATCACGCGCCAGAAGCGCTGGGAGATCGCCTGCCGGCTGCACCTCAGCGAGCGCCAGGTCAAGGTCTGGTTCCAGAACAGGCGGATGAAACGCAAGAAACTCAACGAGCGCGCCAAGCGAATGACATTCCGAGACGACGACGAGCATGCGCACTCGCCGCTGTCCACGTCATCGGCGCAGCACCCCACGTAGCGACCAATCAGCGCCGTCCGTCCCCGTGACGTCATCGTGACGTCACCCACCTCGCTGACTGTTTCCTGTTGTGATCGTCCGTCCGTTTGAGTATATCGTGTCCTGTATATTTAACGGCGTTGAGGTGACGTCGTCCCCGTGATGGGCCGGTGATATTATTTTGTGTCAAGCCCTGCGTGCATGTAGAAACTTACGCCATGTTGATGCAGCGCGGTCTTGTTTTGACCTTCTCCACTGCGATGGCACGTATATACGATACACAGCGGTGTGATGATGACCCCAGTGACCCTTGGTCGACGGCTGTATTTTGACGCAACAATGAATGGTCTCGACCAGTAAGCAGCCGGTTCATCCTTTCCTAGCCGTATTCAGCAGCCCTGTGCCCAACATTCATATTATTAACGGCCTGCGTATCAAACTCTTACATGTGTTGTCAACAATCTGGCGAGGCAACGAAACAAGTAGCCATGTCGATGAAGCATAGGACTATTGTCGCTGTTCATCAAAAGGTGGGATATATGTGTTGGCACGAAAAAAACCCGGGACATTGGCAACTGTTAGTCAAAAAGGCGCCAAGTATTTTACAAAGTGGTGTAGCGACATTTTCAGGTCTGGTAGGATCTTTAATGATAACGTTATTGTATATACTGCTGAGTCTAAATTTTGAAACTCGGCCAGCGATTGATGAAGTTACGACCAGTAATACTCCGGCAGGTTTTTGACTCACGGTGCAGCAGTGTTGAGTCACCCTGTATTTTCCTGCTGTTCATACTTCACTGAAAATACTCCAACCTGCGGCAGTGGCAAGACCACACGCATTTCGTGTACATTCTGGACAGCGATGTGCAGTCCTATGCATAGGTCTTGTTAGCGAAACGTCCGCGGCACCCATGTTGCAGACATCAACTCCGCCGCCAGCCATGCACCGCGCATGCTTTCTGCGAGGCATGTCGCTAATTGTGATTGATTGCTGTATATACGGGCCTACGGCTAATTGTATTTGTGTGATAATTTAGCTCGCGTGCATGTCTCGATAGGTCGCTCGGCAAATGTCCGCCGCTTGTGCCAAGTTTTCGAGAGCAGAGATTCAAAGAAAACAAATCAAGACTGCGTATCTGATAAACATTTTGTCAGAGACATTTCAGACGGCAGATTATATGCATCTGATCGTCATCGTCATCATAATCATCATCATCGTCAGTCAAATATCGTTAATGTTTGTCGTTTGTTGTTGTTATTGTGGTTTGTGGTTCTTGTCGTTGTTGATTGGTCGTATTGTCCGTGACGTCATGTACCACGTGACACAGCCAATGAGGCGTGGTCTGCCACTGAATATCACTTGGAATATGCTGAAAAGCCTCTGTATTTTGTGTGCGAATACAAAGCTAGACATACCGTTTGACGTGTAGTCTTAAGTATGATTTAGTAGCGTACTTTGTAAAGTGTGACATCAAGCAAAAAGTTGAGAAATTTGTGAACTCATATGGTGACCATGGCTTGAATTACTGTTTCCCACGTCGTGGCAAATATCTCAGTGCATGCAGATAGATGCCTGCAAAGACTCCTGTCTGAAGTGACCGTGATTATATGAGGAATTCTTAGATGGCGGCAGCATGGGAGAGGGGCAAAGGGAATAAGACATTCGCCCCTAGCGGCATTTTATAGGGGATCGGCATTTCGGACTCAACGTTCCTATATTTCACGAAGCGATACGTATTGGTTTGAAGTGTTTTGAAAACTAGCATTCAAACACAGTCAATTGATCATTTTGACACGAGTGTTGTTCCGTGAGTTCTGTGGTATATAACGCAGTGGGTGTTTTGTGTCGACTGATCGCAGTTTGTATTGCCACAATCAAGCAATCAGTCAGTCAGTCAAGGAAAAAATTTCAAGTGGCCTGAGTGGGAAGGATAACGATTCAGCAAGCTCAACAAACAACGTCCCGGAAGGATTGTTGAAATAACAATCGTTTTAACAGTCGCCGCGAAAAGTCGACAGTGAATCAGCCGAGATATGACGTCATTAAGAAGTCCCTTTGACATATGAGGAGCAGCAACCGCAAAGGCTGGGCTCGGTTACCAACAGTTGACAGTTTGACCACAAGACGGATAATCAGGGTGGTCGCAATCCGAATCGGGCGGGGGTGGAGGGGGAGGGCAATAGGGCAATACGAACGTTTGCCCCGGAAGCCTCGACCCGCCCCATGTTGTGACGTCGTTCTGACGTCATGCAGTGTTTAGTGTTGATTGATGTTATTGTCTGAACGTGTGGAATCCATGGCGTTATAATATTTCAAGCGTGCATGCCACGTGATATCTTGTACTGTACTTCGTGACTGCGATGGCTTCGACAATTTATGTACCCGTCATGCGTTGTGTTATACATTTCGACATCAGTCATATTTCGCTTTTCTGTGTGATCGATGCAGTAATGTGGAATCTGAATGTTAAGCTCATGCGAAATGCAAATAAGCTTCTTGTCTATATGAGCATGAAGTTGCAGATGTACGCTTGCGCACAGGTCCATACAAAGGGAAGTAGGCCCTAATAGGGCCTACTTCCCTTTGTCCAAAGTTCCTCCTAAAATTAGCCAAAAATGTCCCAAATTTGTAAAGCTCAAACGGCTCAAAAGGCTTTGAATTATAGACCCGGATCTCATGCAAGCGGACATATAGGACCCCCTCCCGCACGGAGGGGTGGGTACCAGTTCTTGATATACACGTAATTTGCCACTTTTTGTGTCTGTCCGCAAAAAAAGAAGCTTAAATTCCTGAACTGATACACATTGTGTTTAATTAAAAAACTGTCCGTTTTCTTTTTTGAACAACATCATCGTAAATGAACCAATTTATTTTTTGGCATACGGAATTTCGAGATGCAAGTCCATTCGTTTTTGTGTTCAAACAAGGGGGCATTTTGAGGAAGCAGTGTACACTGTGTCTCAAAAAACGTCCCACCTTTACAACTTGCTATAATTTTGACATACACATAGTTCGATTGCTTCAATTTTTGGCATAAGTGTTGCCGAGAAAGCAGGCAATCAAAAATGTACTTTGTTTTCCCACCTCATCTAACTAGTGCTTCTGCACTACCTGGGGAAACAGGAAACCCGGAAATCGCATCTTTTCACTTAAATGCTGCATGTTTTTCACCGAAAAACACGAAACACAGTTTAAAAGTATCACAGTCAGAGCTGAACCACCCTTCACTGTCAAAACGATCGATTGGATGCACCAGACTAGACCTTGGAAGGGAGCATAGCATCCTGCTGTCTGTTACCCACATGTTCTATGTTAGCCAAGTCCATCATGGTGTCAGTCGCTGTGTAAAAGGTGGGAGTTGTTCTTCGTCAAGCCTGGAGTAAAAGTCAACGGACAGTAGGCTATTAATGGGATATCTTACTATCTCAACAAATGTTAGACGCTATCAAACACATCACAGATGACAACTTTTTTCTTTCAGGAAGATAGCACACAGGTGCATTGTGTGTGTAACACAATCCATTACAGTGATGTGATTTTCGTGTTTCTTCGTTTTGCCAGGTAGTGCAGAAGTACAAGTTATTTGAGATGGCATAGTAAAGCTTTTGATTGCCTACTTTATCGGTATATTTCTGCCAAAAAATATCAAAATCCATTCATGTGCGTCAAAGTTGTAGCAAGCCAAAGGTGGGACGTTTTTAAGACAGTGTATACGTCTATGGTTCGCCATATTGCCCACTCACGCAAGTATAAGAACAGAAACATGATGGCATTTTATTGATCGTTATTTTTGCAGCGTACGGTGTTCCATACGGACAGTGTTATAAGGCTATGTTAATAGCGAGTGATGCCTTCAGTTTAATACGACTGTAGTATAAGCTTACTTTACGTTTTTTTCTTGTGGTTAAGTATTCTTTCGTTTTATTTGTTTATTTGTTTGTTTACATTCATGCTTGACTGTGCTGCTCGGTCTCCTTGTGCATGAGAGAAATTATTATTAACCGTGCAATATAGCATATATTATAAGTGTTACGCATTTATGAACAGCTGGTATTTTAGTATATGTATAGGTATGTTTTTTGATCACTGAATGAGTTTATACTTGCGGAAAATAGGCAGTATGTTTTGCAATTTTCATTATCTGAATTAATATTGTAGAATATGCGTTTAGTCTGTATAAACATGCATGGATATATTTAGTCATATGAATAGTTGTAGTTTCCGCGCAAAAATAAGCATATCCGCGAAAAGACTGCTAAATTATCGCGTGATGTTTTGCGGAGACTTTATCAACCCATTTAAGAGATTATCATGATGAAAATGTATAAATGTACAGGATGTACCAATGAAAAGTAATTCCTAACGGATTTCTCAACAAATCGTACTAAACGTCAATAAAGCTGGTTTTTGACAGATTTATGCAGTGTAAAGCACGTGCTATGCCATTGCCAACCCAAAGTGCCATTTCAGTAAAATTTTTCAAACTTTATGAATTATTCCATTCATTAAATTTGAATATTCTACATATGATGTCATACACTTGACGTCAATTAGCTGAGCCATGGGTAAAATACGTAATTGAAAACCCAAGAAAGGTAAAAAAGAGGGAGTCAAAAGAAAAATGTTGCATTATAGGAAGTTCTCATTAAAGTATCTTGATGGCCGACACGACGTTCTCGGCTACGACAGTATTGACTTTCATGTCGGCCGTCAATGTCGGCCTGTGTATCGCAGGCTTAAACGATAATGGACGTTATCTAGCATGTATTCATATGATAATCATTATGTTAAAGCGGACTGGTATTAAATAATGTTAACACGTGGCGCTCACTCATCCTGGTTTCTGCCAGTGTAACGTAGAATATTTAATATTATACCAGTATACAAGCGGTGCTTGTGAATATATCAAAATACTGTTGTTTTTGCTTACATGTTTGATGATATTAACAACATAGGAGCAAAGATGTGTGGCTTAATTTGTTGGTTCACCCGGTATATATGTGACTGAAATGATATTCCGTCAGCTCAGGGACGATCAGAAACCTCAGAGAACACTGCTAACCTCAACTGCGTATACGGAATTACATGCACGTGTTGATAATTGTAAATGCGTTGTTCAATGCACGTTATGAGAATTATACTTCGTGGTTTGACTATTGCGTTGATTGATTCTGCGTTTTGTTGCAAATTTTAGAGTGCACTTCAAGGTGTATAGTTAAATGAACTGTGCATCTGTGCATGATAGATTACTTAATTGAGTTAAGGTTTAAGTCCCATTCGACACAAACTAGGTCATTTCGGAGACGTTCTTCTTAACCAGTCCAATTGCATAAACTAAACCTAACACAATAAAAGAAAACAACACAATTAAGAACAGAATTTAATAAAAAAGCCCCGCAAGGGGGCTGATGGGGCTAACGGTCATCGCCGCCAGCATGTATACGGCTTGTCGCGGCCCATAGCCTACCTGCAGTTACAATCCGCAGGCAGCGCGGAGATAAAACCCTGTGGATTCTGGTGATATCAACATTTCACGAACTTCGAAGCCACGTGATCGCCAACTGTATGGAGGAGAAATTCATAAATCTGGCTCCGAATAGCTGTAGACTAGGTCCCATACTCTCATAACCAGCCATCAGTTTTGAGCTCCACGCCAAAATGGCGGAGGAGATAGACGTATATTTGCGGAAATTAAGAAATTGTCAGTGACCTTGACCTTGATCTTGGATCAGGTCAAGGTAATATCAGCATGCGCAATACATATAGAACTACCAGCGTATGCCCGAACGTGACCGCATAGCATCCACCAGTATACGGAAATGGCCATTTGAAATTCGTGTAGGCCTAATATCGACATTCTGCGAAGTTTGAACTCACACGATAGCTTTTTTGGAAGGAAATTCGAAAATCAGACTCCGACAACCTGTAGACTATAGGTCCTGTATTATCCTGATCAGCCATGAGCTCCATACCGAAAATGGCGGAGGAGACAGACCTAGAAAAGTGAAATTTGCGAAATTTCAGAAGCCCCGTGACCTTGACCTTGAACTTGGATCGAGTCAAAGTCACATCTGCATGCACATTACCTGTAGAACTACCGGCCTGCCCAACCGTGTGACTCTATCCTCAAGCAGTACGGAAATATGGCCATTTGAAATTCGTGTAATGTCGACATTTCGTGAAGTTTGAACTCACGTGATAACTTTTCTAAAAGAAAATTCGAAAATTGAGCTCCGACTAGGTCCCGTATTTACCATCCGTTTTGATCTCCACGCCAAAATGGCGGAGGAGATAGACCTATAGAAAGTGCAATTTTCGGCAATTTTCGGAAATTCAGAAGCCCTGTGACCTTGACCTTGACCTTGGATCGAATCGAGGTCACATCAGCACGCACAGTAGGCCTACCTGTAGTATCAGCATGCCCAACCGCATGTGACTATCCACAAGCAATACGGAAATATGGCCATTTGAAGTTTGTGTAATGTCGACATTCCGTGAAGTTTGAACTCATGTGATAGCTTTCTTAGAAGGAAATTGGTAAAACTAGCTCCACCAAGCTGTAGACTAGGTTTCATACTATCGTTATTAATCATCAGTTTTGAGCTCCATGCCAAAATAGCGGAGTAGATAGACCTAGAAAAGTGCAATTTTCGGAACTTCAGAAGCCCCGTGACCTTTGACCTAGACTTGGGATCGGGTCGAGGTCATACTGTTGCCCATATCTGGTCGAGGCGTACCCACATTCCAAATTAGATCGAAATCGGAAAAACTTTTTTTGTGGATGTACGGACGTATGACGCATGCACCCGAGTTCAGTAAGTCTATTAGGTCATCGCCTGGCGATGACGTAAAAATTAGAAAAACGCACAAAATGCTAAATCTAAAAACTGCTAAACCATGCAACAGTCAACTGTGTGTGCGTAGGCATCATTGTGTGCAACTGTCGTATATACACAACACAGCATAGAACAGTTCCTTCTATCCTCCCGCCATTGCTCATGCTGTCTATAAGGGAGGGGTGTGTAACAAGTTGTATAGGCCTATACTGTACAGGTAATGCATCCTGAAACATAAAATAAGTGTTTATATATCCGCGCCCGACGCTACGCTAGAGCATGGCTCTGTGTCTGTCTGTCTGTCTGTCTGTCTGTCTGTCTGTCTGTC
>Ga0056133_10000451_pt1 | contig 10191 bp, 4 predicted proteins | sample WorMetGr2BELIZE1_FD_67351 | JGI IMG/M metagenome (GOLD analysis project Ga0056133, IMG submission 67351) | Marine gutless worms symbiont microbial communities from Max Planck institute for Marine Microbiology, Germany - Inanidrilus... ... | reverse complement strand
TCCAAGCCCACAATCCAAACGGCATCTCGATCGGTTTAGCCGTTTTTGCACACATGACCGCAGAGTCTCCCTATACATTACAATGGGACGCCCCTTTTCCCCTCAAAATTTCCCCTTCCATAGGGGGAGCTGGACCCCCACTACATGGTTCCCTGGGCCCACCCAAGTCCTCAACCCAAAACGGCATCTCTATCGGTTCAGCCGTTTTTGCAGGGCTCACTAGTGTGACTGTCAGACCGACAGACCACGCTACTCGGTCGGTAATAATAGGCCACATCTACGTACGTAGTACTGCGATACGGCGTAATAATATCATTAACATGATGGCAAAGCAAATCAGTGTGAGCACTGCAGATGATATGCATGGTTGGATTTTTGAAGAAGTTGTCTACGACAGGTAACGTCACGAAATACCACGGTATACCGGTATCACAGTATTTCTTCAGACGGTATACTATCATCGGGCATTTCTTAATACCATGCATCCTTACCCCCAAGGGAAGGGGCACTTTTGGGGTATCTGTGATCGACTGAAAAGCACGGTAAGCATAGGATTTGGGGAGGGGGTTGGTAAAACGGTGAGCTGTTTATACAACAGCAGGATCTATCCTAATGATCTATAAGCCATACGATGTTTTTGCACAAGGAGTTGCTTTTTTGAGGTCATAATGACTGCATCCGAGTTAAAATTTTTAGCGGTGTTAATTGTTTTAATCACGATTACTTCCTTAACATGTTAATTAATGCGTTAATTTGTCAGTCCTAATAATGGGCTCTGTAGAAGAGGAAACAATCAGTCAGCTGCACATGCTGACTGAATGTTGAGTGACAGCAGTAACAGCAAAGCTTTCGTTTTCATCGCCAGCCACACGCCAGCACGTTAACCCGGCTTTGCCCGTATCAACGGCATCTTTCAATGAAAAAGGGTTACTTGGTTGCCTCCGACGTCACAGCCATTGATAAAAAACACAACTCCTGGTTTTCACGCAATGTTCGTCTTAACGGCAAAGCCTGGTTAACATACTGGAGGCTTGATGAGCTCAAGACTCCATCACAACTTCAGCTGCAAGGGCACATCAAAGATGCAGAGGAACAAGTTTCTACTGGCTCGTGGTGCTGTAGGCCAAGCAGGTCGGCTTCCTCAACACGACTAGCATTCTCTCACACTCGGCTCAACAACCACAGTGAAAACCAGTCACCAAAATGACACTGCTATTAACTACTACAGGCGACTTCATTTGTTACACTCACACCACGTTGCAAAAACAGTAGATATGCTCAACTATCATTAATAATACTTTAATAAATCACTGTTTACCATTAACGATTTTGCACAACCAGTGTACTACTTTACTAGGTCACCAAACATATAACCTTCAAAAAAAGCAACTGAAAAATTGTTGTCTACTAACGAAAACTTGTCTCTCAAGAACCTATAAATTACTGCCAATGCTAAGACATTTTAGATCACTCGGTATGAGCTAATTTTCTACAAACGTAAGAAAGGGGATTCATGACAACTTCAACCACTTGAGTGTCATTTGTATGATGAAGTCAGCACGTACCTGATGACAGGGCCGACAGACTGACAGGTATCTTATGTGGTAAACTCCGCTGATGGCCACTCGTAGATACAGAGACAGAATGCTGAGTCAGCGGAACTGCTTCCACGTCATCACTGCAGTTTATTCACAGACAAAAAACGACACACGACTATCATCGTCCAACAGCATTTAGAGGCCTGCACAGGTAACTGTCATCACATGAAGCAATAAAGGTACAGTTGTTGTAGATGAAACCACCAACAGCCAAACAAAGTGGATTACAAAAAGTCAAACCCCCACATTCAACCAAGTGTTTCTTAAGACTGGGTACGAGAAGCAATGTTAGCTCCGCAGTTGTCAGTAAACATGGTGGTATGGCAAGGATGATGCCCAGCAATTGATACCTCTCGTAGGCGTCTGGCAGAGTATCTTTTATCTAAGGTTGAATGCTCACAGTTTCGCACAGTATCTGACCACATAAAAATTTTGCACCAGTCATCTCTTAGATCAACGAGACCACCTGCTAACATTGGTCATGGTCACCAAAGTGGTGTATATGCTTAAGCACGGAATAGCCAAAACATATACAGTAATCAGAGACAGACACTCCGCATCGTGTTTCTGGCTACTCTGGAACATACTGTAGCCAGGTTTAAAATGCAATTCTTGAAATTAAGCCACACATAAAGCAGTCAAAAAGAACATGAAGAGTCTTATCTCAACCTTTACACTCATTAAAAACATTTCCTGGCAAGCTTAAGTCACTCTGCCTCCTGCCAGGTGTTCTTATGCTTACTTAATGCGGACTGTTTGTATGTTGTCGTTATAGGAGATTCCACGTGGTGGTTAAATATACGTGAATTTCAACATGCAACTAACTAAGGCTCTGGCAGAAACATCGACGACGCAAGCCACCCAAGTCTTCAGTCATTCATCTGTTTCACATCTAGGCATGTATCTTTGACTTTCAGTTTACAACTATCCATGACAGTTACCCACCATAAACCTAAATAAGGCTATGTCTTTTATTAACATCTGGAGTCTTTAAGACTGCAAACACTTGTTTAATGTGACTGAAAATTTTGCACGACGTCATCTCGCAGATAAGTCATCGCATTAAGTACAGTTATCGGCATTTCAAATGTGCCAATCTCTCCAGAAGTTAAAAACAATCATGTTATATACCATGCATACAATCAGCACAATGTCATAATCATAACACATAAATGATTATGACATCATCAGCTGTATGAATTACCAGGACTTGAAGCGCTTGCATCGTTCCTGTACACCAACGACGGCATCAGCTGAAACCAAGCAGCCAGCAGCTGCTTCACGGCATCCAGTCTGGTCGATGCTGGAGTTACCACTCATCTCAAGCCTTCACACCAACACAACATACAGACACTCTCAGTTGTGTTTAGAACTAGCCGGATTTTCGAGAATGACTCCACGTCGGCCCAGGACTCTCAAAAGAGAACATTTACATTGCACAGCGATAAATGTTTAGAAAAGAAAACCTTAAATCGCTTCACACAGTTAGCAGTTATAAGCGACATCAAACAGATAAGTTTTCCGCCGGCGTCTAAAAACAGGCAGCGATGTGGAAGATCTGATGTCTTGGGGAAGCTTGTTCCAGACAGAGGAAACCATGATGACAAAAGCGTGGTCGCCAACTGAAGAACGTCGAGTAGCTGGGATGACTAGTGAGGATGATGCTGCTGAGTGTAGGTGTTTTTGGCCGGGTTACATTGGCCACACGCCGCACGTCAGATGAGTGGCCGCACGTCAGATGACAGGTATCCGGGAGCGGTGCCGTTGACGCACTGGAATATCATCGTCACCAATTTAAAAGCAATCTGCTCTGGGACACGAAGCCAGTGCAGCTGACGTAAGAGAGGCGTAATGTGCTCGCGTCTCCTGACGTTGAACATCAGAGTAACAAAGATTTTTACAGGCTGAAAACGATTCCTGTCAGCACAAGAACAGTGTCAAAGCACTGCTGTGAAGTTACACTGACTTCTACCAGGAAAAATTACCTACTCGACTCAACATTTCTTGATTAACTAATTTACTCTCCGAAGCAAAGGATATTGCTCGATTTGTGCTGGCTCCCTGATGCTAGTAACAATCATCTTCAAACAAATACAAATGATAAAGGTAAAGGTAAAGGTTGGGTTCTTATATAGCGCTACTTACACGGTAGACCAAGAACAGCGTGCTTTGACAATCTCAGAAGTGGCAGTTGATTGACAAAAGCCAGTGGTGCTGCAGCGCAAATGCGGCCATCCACTGCCCACGCTAACGGACATTGGACCTGCGGTAGCAGCTAGCAAGCACACCACTGGCCCAATCAATCACATCAGGCCTTCTCCCCATAAGCATTCACCAGACGTCACCACTCCAAGAGAGATGGCAAAACCTGATTACTGCCTACTACATATTTATCAACATCGAAAGGATGAAAGGCTGAGTTGGCCTAGTTGGCTAACCTGTAGCCGATAGTTTACCCACATAAGTGGTCACCCATCAGCTGCAGGTCGAGCGCAGGACAGGGAAAGCACGCCGGCCAAAGACCGACGTTCAACCACTGTGCTGTGCAACCAACTATAAATATGACAGACAGACAGACACCCGCTTAATGGCCTCTTTCCGGCACAACCTGAGTAAGATGGCACCAGAAACAAAGTTCAGTTCAATTCCATACATTCTTCAACACAAGTTCTCATTCTGGACTTTAATGAAGCAAGAGACGATGGGGTGGCAGAGGCATCAGCTGGACCGTATGCAAATCATTTGCACCTCGCTCAAAACAGATAACCATACCAGCACCTCGTCACTCAATTCTTTTACACGCCGGTTACTCCTGACGCTGAACCAACAGTATCAAAGTACTGAAGGCAAAAACAACCAGGCATAGAGCGAGTACAAGTACTCGCTGACGTTTCGCGTTCGGCTGTTGTCAAAGAAACGAAACCTGTGCACCGATTGCAAATCCGCTCAATACTGCAGAACTAGGGGGCACCCTTACCATTCCCTAAGTTACATTCAGAATTCCAGATCAATGCAGTAGTGTGGAAATGTAGCGAGCCACATACACAGACAGATGTGCGTGACCAATATACATTTCGTGTCATCTACGACTCACGCGAAATGTAATCAATATGGTGAACAATACTTAACAATATGCACAAATACTAACAGCCATTTGGTGCCAATTGTTATACGATAACAGATTCAGCCATGTCAACTCAGCCTCCTACCCTCAGTTGGATGGGAAATGAGTACCGGCCAAAGTGCAATGATCCTCTGCGGTTGAGCAGTAAAGGCAGGCATAGCTCATTCCATTTGTGGATGCAGGTAAAACTGTGTGATCCCTCGTTAACATATGCCACACCCAAGCGGCTCAGAGGTGAGTTACTCAGTATAAGGTGCTGCACACACATCCTTTACTTTTACAATACACATGTACCGGTACATGGTTAACAAAAAAAAGGAACACAATAATTCAGAAGTGCAAGTATGTAGTGTTTAAGCCCTTGACACACGACCCGTCACGACGGGCAATGTTTTTGGCAGCCGTCTTGACGGCCGTCAAGATGGGTCGTGTGACAAGGGGTGTGGTCACTACGGCTGCCAAAAGACGACGCCCGTCGTCGTGTGTCACGGACTTTAGTGTCCGATCGACACACAACTGGACATTTCAGACATGAAGGTGTCACACACACTAACTACAAGATGTCCACAGCAAAAACAGTTCATGCAACAGAAGTGCATTCATCCAATTAATCGGCCACAGTCACCTAATATGCAATAGTTTGCATGTACTATTGGCTCTAAACCTAGCGTCAGTAAACAGGGTTTAAAGTGCCTCTCAATACCTGACACGATGATTTCGGAGATGACTCTATAGCTAAAAGTTATGAAGGTATAATTGTAAAAACTCACCCAGAGAACAATCTTACAAAGACAAACACTAGCAACATTGACTGAACACCTGTAAGAGTTCCAGTCACAGCGGAAAGACTCCGCAGTGTCTTCTAAATGCTAAAACGCTAGAGACGTAAAATCTCAGTATGATACACTACAAACAAATGTACATTGGCTGAGTAGACTATAAGCTTACACAGTCAGTGACTTGAAGATCTCTCTTGACGAGTGACGATGAAGGACGCCTTGTGACATCAGCTCGTGGTACCGACGACCGCGGTTGCATCTCTTCGACTTACGTACGGCAGCAGTGCAGCCGACTTTGACGCCGCTGCTGCCGGCCTTCTTCCTGCGGAGTGTAACGGCATAACCACGCCGACAGTTGTTGTTGATCTCCTTGACCGACACGCCGTCCTGGCCGCGCCCAGCAAGCTCCACGGACGACCTACGTGGTGGAAGCTCAGGATGCCCATCTGCTGATATATCAGATCCCGTCTTTACCGCTGGTGAACACATAGATGGGCCACTGCCAGTAAGGACATCAAATTTCTTTACGTCGGCCGTCAGCTCAGCCCTACAGTGGAACTGTAATTCTCCCGTACTGGACTGTCTGACGCAGCATGCCGCACTATCATCAGTCTGCAGTCTCTGCAACCTGTCGTCTGTCGGACTGTTCATAGGCGGTTTTTGATGATAATTATCTGAACCTAAATCTTCATCGACTTCTCTGTCTGACACTGCTGCATCTCTGTCAGCGAGATCGTTTGACGCCACGGTGTTGTCTACCACTCCGTTGTTTGTCTCGTGGCCGTGGGACATAACGCCGTCAGCTCGGGCCGTAAAAGATGAAGTGTATTCGCTGGTTCTCGTCAGCTCGCGTTCTATCAGCAAGTTCACATCTAACGGTGAGATCAGTGGCAGCTGGGCCGCCTGCAGCAGCAACCGAGCAGCGGTTGACGATGCAGCCGCAGAAGAGATGCTAGCCATTCCTGAAACAGAAAAATCGCGGAGATACAAAACTCCACTACACTGATAAAGCCGGTTGGCCGCTCATGATTTAATGGCACTTCCAACGCAGTTAGGTTATACCATGATTTTAGGATTGTATCATCAGGGATGCAGGGTGACCATTTGCCAGTCTGCATAAATTCACCAAATTTTCCAGTTTTTCCAGTAACATATACGACCATGGACCGACACATAAACAAATGGCACCCGAGATATACTTTGTCAGACTATAATGACTGACACCTTTGTCAGTATAAATCCATTCCTTACTGTCTGAAAAGCAAGATCATGATCAAGTCACACCTAATCTAGTTCCCACAATGATTAGCAGATCAACAGTATACCACTTCCAATAACAATTTTCGAGGACCAATATGATTCCCTGACCGTTCATCAATTCCCTCTTAACCAGACCAGTGGTCAGCCTACATTCTACAAGCTGACATGTTTGACACAGTCTACAACTCTTTGTTAGTGGAGCACATGAAGAGCTCATCAATGTCAGTGCTCTACAAGCTTACTTTGCACGACACTGTTGGAAGGATTCAATATGATTCTGGAATTGAATCTGTGCAACTCAACTCTGTTTTGTTTAGAAGAAAATACTAAACATCAACCGTAATAAGACACAAAAATAAACCATGATAAATGTTATTATTCAAGAGCTCACAAAAATAGCCAAAAACTGTTTTAAAAAATAGAAATCAAACATATTAAAATGTTTCCATAAATTCCACGGCTATAATAAACACATATTATGACATGTGCATGTGCAATGCAAGTTAGACAGCAAAGAAATATAGCAACACGTGAAATGTGTCTGCATTAATGCATAAAGTACAATAAAAAAGGTGAAACAAAACCAAATTCATAATTTTACCATTTGAAAATACATATTTAAACCAGAATGGCAAAATAACCAATTAAACAAGGTTCCCCCTCTTCTGTCACTTTAGAATTCAAGGATATTTTCAAGGACCTATCTACGACATCTATGCACAGTCCAAAAGACATTCCAGTACACCGCTAGTCTACATGCAGTCATTTTTACACTGCAACAGAATCCTTGCCATTATCTCAATAGACAACAATATTCTATCCAGACTAGCATCAGTTGCTGTCGTAAACAGCAGTGGTGGCAGAGCAAAAGTTCAATAAAATTTCAATCAATAAAAATTTTCCAAAACCAAATCACATTCAAGGACTTTCCAAAGATTTTGAAGGACCACCTTCATTTTCAAGGAATTTCAAGACCTTGAATTTGCACCTTTTAAATTTAAGGACTTTCCAGAACGAGGGGAAAACCTGAGTTCAAAACTTCACCAGTTAGTTGAACCTAAATATGAAAATGTGGATGACTGATGTGGCAATCAGTGCATCATGTAAAACATCATCTTGAAGCCACAAACCTTGGGTAGATGTTGTCAATGACTGATGCTCTCGAGGAATTAATGACACCGACGTCATCGGCAAACTGGCAGCTCTCTGCAAACTGCGGCATTCTGATGACGCCATCTGCAGGGCCAGAGACAACCTGTTTTGAACCGGTGAAGTCTTGCACTGGGAAAACCGTCCTATCGGCAACTTCCCGGTCGAAATTCCGGTCGTGTGTTCACTTGTGCCAACGACGGACTGCTGATCGTTGCAGAGAACTCCTGACAGCAGCGATCCACTCTCGACGACCTTCGTTATCAAACGATCTTGTATCTCACCAAACGTCAGCGTTTCATATTTGGAGAGTCGACTGTTCACCGTCGGCGACGACAACAAATTAGCCGACGACGACGCTGTAACTTCCGCATGCAACGTTCTGCCGTCAACGGCTTTCTGCTTCTTTGTCTTCGGGTACTGCAGACAACTGTCATTTTCACAACCAGAGCTTCCGGCCGATATCTTCTTGTAGAGCGATTCCGACGAACAGGACAAAGGTTCAGATTTCACCACAGCATCACAGTTCACAGCGGAATACAGTACGTCACAAGTAATGCTGTTTTGGCAAACAGCGCTGTTGGGAACCGTGGATACTTTATGTGCGGAACCAAGTGGTAGAGTGTTCATGGATGAAGCGGGTCCGTCAAGATTACCGGCACATGCGGTGGAGAACGTCGAGGAGTTATGTGACGCAGACCTGGAAATGAGATTCTCAACATGGACAGATGCAGTATCATATGCACTAGTACCGGCCGCGTGGACGCCGCAACCTGTGGATGGATGATAACCCTGTGAGATGCTAAGAGCAGCTGTGTGTGCCGGTGTCTTGAAATTAGCGGCAGACCGTGAGAGATCCACTGGACATTCCACTATGTCCGCTGGCTGACGAGTGTTTTCCAACGGTGACATATGAGGCAGACTGTGCTGGAGAGTCTGAAAACAGCAATCGTTTACCATCGAAAAATTACTGAACAGTACCATCTCACCGGTTAGTTAGTTAGTTGGAGTTTAACGTCCCTTTTCAGCACAAATATGGCTATATCAGAGACGAACATCTCACCGGTTAATCTCTTGAGTAGCCAGAAGGGTCTGATGCTACAATTGGTGACTTCTACAGCCTCTGAAGTTATGACCTCACAGCACCACATATGCATTTATTTACTGAGTTTAAATAAAACGTTTTCACACAAGACATGGCTTAACCAGGTGATCAAGCCCCATAAAAATCTCTGCTTGCATTTGACTGGCATATTTTCTGCACTGGCCCACCACAGCAGCAGTAAGCCTGGCTGAAATCTCCCCTGCAAGACGAGATCGCAGTGTTCAGACCCCTGCAAAGGTGCCACCTACTGTCAACGGAGTACAGTGGTGCCACCAGCAGAAGATTTGGGTCACCATCCAGCTTGGATCAGCCCAGAAATCTGACCAACTGTTGTAACGTAATGAAATGCAAAACCTCAATTCATAAATGTACAGTGCATAATCATCAAAGCTTCGAATGTACTGCACACATTAGTACTTTGAGAAAAGAAATGTTTCTTGCACCGAGCCCTGTACCTGTACCCTTCTCAAAATTTCACCAGCATTCAACTACAACTTCACGGTAATTCTGACGATGAATACATGACCTCCATGAAGGCAACTGCCACACACATGTTCAGCTTTTGCTTAACCTACCTTCTACTATGGAGTAACTCCGTCTGGGCCAGCTGCCTTCCCTCCCCCCAAAAAGAAAACGTCTAGGAATACAGTACAACAGAATCCAAGCACTCAGTACTTATGTACTACAAAATAAAGATTCACTGTCTTGCACTATAACGTATTGCACTGTCCAGTGTGAATACAGGAGATAAACACAAACTACAAACTAAAAGCACTGTTAAAAATGTTAATTAGAGCAGATTGTCCAAATGTTTCCTAAAGTGCTCAGACACTGTTGGCTGTGCTACAGGCAATGGTGGGCACAGTTCCGCTAATCTACTAATTAGCAAAGCTACCTTTTCGTTAGCGGATTAGCTGTTCCTCTAACTTTGAAAAATGTTAACAGTCCAACTAGCTTCCGCTAAATTTAGTTCCGCTAACTTCATGCCCGCTAACAAACCATAATGAATGGATCAGTTGCTATTAATTGGAATAGACAAAAATGGAACCGATAAAGACTAATAATTTTTTTTTTAAAGTTTCAGCCTCGTCATGCTATACTTGTTGTAAAGCTGTTTTCTAAGCTACAATCTGTCAAAATTTCAGCTCTCTGTGTCTATTTTTGAGTTTTATAGCA
>Ga0056133_10000449_pt1 | contig 10208 bp, 6 predicted proteins | sample WorMetGr2BELIZE1_FD_67351 | JGI IMG/M metagenome (GOLD analysis project Ga0056133, IMG submission 67351) | Marine gutless worms symbiont microbial communities from Max Planck institute for Marine Microbiology, Germany - Inanidrilus... ... | reverse complement strand
ACTTTCAGTTGCCAACAGCGGCACACTTTTGTTTTTGTTATGAAAGTTTCTGTGAATGATTGATGAGAACTATTAACTATTTCATAAATGTATATTCTATAACATTCTGAAGTTTATACTACTGGTTAATTCATAGTTTTTTTGAGTGCGTTATTGACAATGTATGCAGCTGTTTATCGTTTGCACTAGCGATGATGAAAGTCGTGCCATGTGACCCTAGTCATGAAGAAGTTTACAACGCGTTTATCATGAAAACCTAAACCGAACCGAAAACTGAGGTTTTTCTGCAAAACCTACCGAAACCGACCGACAGGAAACATTTTGAAACCGTAACAACACTAACCGGGACCATATAGTGTGATAGATGTCATGCATTCCTGTCATAATGCTATAACAACATACAAATACAAATTTGCATGTCACTGTGTAACTTTTGTTAGATCTACAGAAAAATACTGCCATACAAGACTTGATGTTTTAGGCTGCATCGCAGTACTACATGTGTAGATGCGGCATATTGTTACAGATGGAGTAGCGTGGTCACGATCGTGAGCCCTGCAAAACAGCTGAACTGATCGAGATGCCATTTGGGATGTGGACTCGTGTGGGCCCAAGAAAGTAGGTGTTAGATGGGGGTCCAGATCCTCCAATGCAAAGAGGCAATTTTGAGGGGGAATGGGCAGCCCATCATAGAGTATAGGGCTGTCTGCCTTGAGCTGTGCAAAAATGGCTGAACCGATTGAGATGCCATTTGGGGTGCTGAGTGATGTGGGCCCAAGGAGCTATGTGTTAGGTCTGGTGCACATTGGCGCAATGTAGCAAATACGATTAAACCGTCTATGTGCTACAGCGATTCGGCCTTTTTGTCAAATGACTTTGACCACTTGTTTGTTGTGCTTATCAGTGACTATTTTTCATTGCTCCCTGGACATTGTGTATAGTGGTGCCCTACAGATTTCATATTGAACTTGAACTTGTACCGGATGGGGGTGCACATTGGCATCACCTGGTGAATACGATTGAGTCATCTGTGTGCGGCGGCAGTGCGTTTTTATGTCCAATTACTTTGACCACTTGTTATTATTATTATTATTATGTTGATGGTATGGAGGTAGCATTAAGCTACACTGTTAAGGAGAATGCTAGAATCTTCTCTCTAATTACTGCCAGGAAAGGCATGTGAGCTGTAAAACTTTGCTCCAATAAAAACCTCCAGTTCTTAACTGGGGTTGCCAGATAACCAGTGATGTAGTCAAGGCATTTTTTTCGAGGCCGCGGCAAGGCCGATGCAGTATGGACTTTCAGCTAGGCAAGGCGAGCTGAAGCAGCTGAGATGCGAGGCAAGGCAAGGCCAAGGCAGTAAGCTTACTGGGAGAGGCAGAGCAAGACAACAGATGCTCAAGTCTGTTGGTAAAATGCGATAATACACCGGAAACTGTGAACATGAAAGTAAGTAACGAGGCTGGAGTTAGTGTCACTGTCGCTGCTCGGGCTGCCGGCGCCGCTATTGGGATGAGCCAAGGCAGGCGCATACCAAGGCGAGACCGAGACAGTGAGGCCGAGGCCGAGGCGAGGCAGAGGCAGTTTTTGTGAGGCCGATGCAAGCCAATGAAATACCGAGCCAGCTGCCATGAGGCCGAGCCATCAAAATTTTCTGCCTCGAGGCAGCCTCGGGTCGAGGCATCTGCCACGAGGACTACATCACTGCAGATAACACAAGTTGACCTATATAATGACTGTAAAATGGTTGTGGTTTTTGCTGCTGTATTCTCTACTATAAATCTGCTGTTTCTGTGCAGTCTGATCTGCTTGGCAAAAGCATCTACTCGTTAGTTCACTCTGACGACTGTCATGAGTTTGAGCGCTGTCTGTCCGTGCCTGATGCTGAACTGCACACCAGCTGCAACAGTCCTCTGTCAAATCGCAGCAGTTCGTTTTCGTGTCGAGTCCTCATCAAATCTAGTGAGCGTTGTCGCATGTCTCTTTTGATGTGAATGATTTAAGCGATAGCTGCTGTTTTTATTCTGATCAGAAATGAACTATGGAACTATGAATTGTCTAGAACATTTATTGTTTAATTGCGCTTCCGTAGTACTGCAGCGGCTCTGCGGATGGCACATGTTGCGCTTTATGAGGGAACTGTAGAAGGCTAAAGCTCTGTTTTGTCCTCATTAAGCAAGGTACAGTCGATTAACCATCTACATCAGAAGCATTTTACATGAGGGCTGCATTTTTCACGGTGCAGCTAGTTGCCTGTGAAGCCATTACAACTAGTTGTGAAAAATGCACCATGTCATTGGTTGTGAAGAATGCTGCTAATGTCAGTGACTGTAGTCTGGGAGAACAAGCCACGACTGTCCAGTCACTGAGTAGTATATTTCTGTTCCTAATATGAGACGTGTCAACGTGTTGATGCCATGCATGTCAACTCATGGGTCACGATCCCTGGCAGTCAGCTAACAAGGTCCATCGTTGGATTTGCCGCCTGGAAACCACAAATGTTGCAGCATCATAGTCCATGATCCTGACACATAAATGTGACGGAACTTAATTAACAAACTAACAGTTTATTGTTATGTCATTCGTCGGACCCGTATCCGGGTCGACATAACGGTCAGGTTGTATCAAACCTATGTCCTCCCGGTGTTGACGTATGGATTGGAAGCGTGGAGTATCACAAAGGCTCGTGCTCGGCGACTGGATGCCTTTGACACGTGGTCTTTCCGAAAAATCCTTCGGATCCCGTATACTCAACACGTTACCAACGCTTCTGTAAAGGAGACTTCCGGCTACCCTCCAGTTTCAGGTATCATTAAAACAAGAAGATTCCGCTTCTTTGGCCACGTGGCATGTTAAGATTCCAGGCAAGATCATCACCGAGCTGTAAGTGCATCGCTTCAACCACCAAGAGACTGGAGGAGACCTCGAGGGCGCCCGCATATACCATCTGGCTGAGGGGGATTGATGCCAATGTACAGTCAGCAAACGACGGTATCCACTCAGCTTGGAGGAAGGCCAATGATCATGTTCTTTGGTGACATATCATCGACATGGCAACACTCCATTAGGGAAATGCCACTGAAGAAGAATGATTCATCAGTGTAAGACACTATAATTTCAGTGCAACCAGCCAATACAGTCACTTGCTAATGTGCTATCCACTGCCTTGTTTGTTGATTTATTTTTTTGTGTGAAACACTTAAATGTTTATTATTCGTTGTGTTTTCTTCAGTTGTTGTTATGGCCACCCTGCGTAGCAGATTTATGCCAACATTATATTTTTGTCCTGTGGTTTCTTCTATCTTCTTCTTTTTTTCCTCGCCTAATCTCAGTCATTGCTGATTGGATGTCTACCATACTTCCACACATGGTGTGGCCTTAGTGTGAATTTAAGATGCAGGTCTGAAATGTGCCGCAAAAATTCGCCATGTGCGCACCACCACAGAACTTTGTCCGGCTATATCTTAGCAACGAAGGCATGTATCGACAATCGGAAAAAGCTTGTTAAGCAGCAATGTCTCCTCCACATGTCCCCACAATATGGCAAACTTCGGCCCACTAACGGCTTAGATTGGTTCGGGAGTTTGGGGCATCCCAGCAGATTTCAGTGGGTTTTGCATCTTGGCTTCGTTACTGCAGCGAGGTTGCTGAATGGAAGCCAACCAAACTTTGCACGTTGTTTGGCCGTCTCCTGGGCTGGTGCACTATATATACATTTTCGGGGGCTCTTGCCCCGTAATGGAATTTTTGCTACATGCAAAATTCACTGCATCCAAGTCTTGCGCTCTCCTATATTGGCAGCGTTACTGCGCGGCACTCGAGTAATGTGTGTTAGCCAAACTTTGCAGCTTTGAGCAGTGGGTGCCACCTATATTTGGCTGGGTGGCCATCAAGTTGGGCTTTGGCCCACATTCTAGTTTTACTACTGATTTTTAGTTAGATGTCCTTAATATGTTACTCATTCAAGTGACTTTTTAAAAATTTTATTGTAGATGAAAATGAAGTTTCTGAAGGCCGTTCGTCTTATGAGTCTATGCAGATGTTGACAATATTGCAGCCATACCCGTGTGATACAGACAAAGGCTCACTATCCCTGCCAGGCAAGTCTACGTTTAATACCTTGTTTCTGCTGACAAATGGTAAACATGAGTTTTGATTACTGGCATATATTTTCTTGAGTTAATATTTGCCACATTTTTGATGTCAGTTGGTGTCTATCTTTGTCCAGTAATTCTGTAATTACTGTGAATAGTTATACTCTTTTCATGAGTGACTGTGTAATGTTTACTATTTAACATCCAACTCGACATATGGTGGGTCATTTTTTTTTCTAGATCTTAACAGTGGTTTACTGTTACTGAATAACTGTTTGTGTTATCAGCAAGTGTGTATTCTCTTTGTATATTCTGTATTCTGCCTTCCATGAGTGATACTTAACTGATTACTTAGGTAAACATTTGTGTATTTATTGCTAACGTTTTTGACAAACTGACGGATTATGCACATTTTGCACAGATAGTCATGTCAGGCGAGTTTGCTTTTAGATCATTGGCACATAACAGGGCATGTTGTCTGTAAGATAAGGTAAAACTTTAATCATCATCGGCAAATGCAGTGAACATAATTAAAACATAGAGAAACAAACGATAAAACACAATTACACGAACTCATACAATGCTCGCATAATGAAAGGCTTGAGTGTAAGATTGCACTTGTATCTAGGCAGCTCAAAAGTATGTCTGCGTTCTCTAAGTGCAAGGCTAGACCAGTTGTTGTAGGCAAAAATGTGACGTAAACAATGATCGACATGAGGTGATTGGCTAAAGAGTCTGGCTTCACACTGTGTTAAAAGTTGCTAAAAGCTGTGTCAGTCCTGAGTTAATTTCCACCGAACAGCCTTTTTACAAATTGAATTTAAATGGTCGATGCTGTCGCAACTTAGGCAGCCACCCCAGGCAGACAAAGCGTACAAAATTCTATTATAGATTATGCAGTTAAAATTACTTGCAAACAGTCATCTGTAAGACCTTGTTTCCTCATCTGTTGGAGTAGGTAAAATCTTTGACTATGTGTTTTAATTAAGAACTCGACGTGATGAAGACAGTTTAGTATCGACATAAACTGCAAGCAGTTTAGCGCGTTGAAAAGGTTCAAGACTGAAGGCAGCACTCGGAATGATTTCAAGAGCAATTTTTGTCCGTTTGAAGACCAGTTGTTTTTGTGCGACTGTTTGTAAAATGGTTCACCCTATGCTGTTTCTCTGTCTGTCCAGTCTGTCCTATCTGTCTGTAACGTTGGTGTATTGTGGCCAAACGGTCGCTCATCTCAGCTACTGCTGAGCACTTGTTTGTTACTGAGATTAAGTGAAAGTTTGTTCAAAGATGCCGAGTCTTGTGTGTGCTACATTTGATAGCTTTTGCAAGTTTACATGTGCTGCTTGCTGTGTTTTGCTGCAATGTTCTACGACGGTTTTTTGTGTGTAGACAATCAGTTTTTCCTTGCGTGTATTGCCCGGAGGATGGCTGTCATTAGCAAGTCACAAGTGTCGCAGAGCATTGCTCAGTTCGACACAAAGCAAGACTTGCATGGCAAAATTCTTGTCGTCGACACAGGGTACAATGCCAGTTAATTGAAAATGCTGTGGTGGAGTTTACTGTAATCAACTGTGCATTAATACAGGGTGACCACTTTTCCTGGAAAGTCATGGAATTTAGTAAGACCATTTTCCAGGCCTGGAAAGTCAAGCAAAACAGCCAAGGTCATGAAAAGTCATGGTAAAGGATGATGATGTCCTGGAATTTTTTTTGTAAAGATGCACTAGAATTTTTGTTTCTGTAAATATCATCCTGTTTGTAGTTTCACTGGTTTTACTTACTGAGTGATTGACGAGCAACTGGAAATATAATTTTATTCTGGTAAGCATTCATAAATCGTGGATCATTTATTTCGAAAAAATATGCTGTGCCGATAGGTCATGGAAATTCATTTTTTTTTTGGTCATGGAATAGTCATGGAAAATCGTTGTTCAAAAAGAGTGGTCACCATGTAATAGTTCGTCAACTGAGTTGTGTTCAAGCATTATGCACGTGTGATTGTTAGTGTAAGTGGCTGTTTGTGTAGTAGATCATTTACTACCTACAGTGTGTCTGTTTTGCACGTTATTTGCAGCACTAATGAAATCATGTGATCTGTAGATCGTATTGTGAGGGTACATTTATCTGTGGCTGTTAAAAACTCCGCAGGAAATGAGAAGTAGTGTGAATGACAGCTATATTTATTGTACTCTTTTTTTTTTTACTTACAACTCTTACAGTATGTGAGAAAAAATAGTAGTAGTTAGGGACAGATGTCTGATCTGGTTCGCTGAATGTGTAAATATACATGTGTTGATAGTGACATAATTTCTTTATACCATTATCTATGCTAGTAGTATTTTTCTGCCATGATATGGGGCAAGCTCTGGGAAGTGTTTGTTATTTGACATCACTTTCTTAATACGATATTGATAATATGGACATTTTGTTAAACGAACTGATTCAATTTTATTCGAATAACTTAACACATCTTTGCCACTTAAATTCACACAGTATGCTGTGTTGCCGCACAACATAGAGGTCATATTGTTACATCAGATTACTGTGACGTCACTTCTCCCTGTGCATTGATACAATACAGAATGAAATATTAATTAGCATGCACTGAAAAGCTCACAGAAAGCCACCTTAATATACCACATGGAACCAACAACAGAAAAATGACATAAAGAATTAAAAAGAAAAATCGATATAGCTCAGAAGATATGGTCTGTGTGAATAATCCATGTAGTCAGTCCTGAAGTATGAAGCGAGTCTATGGTGGGAAGGATTTGTAAAACCGGTAAGTTTTAAGCTGGGAGTGAAAGAGTGGGGAGTTGTGGATCATGAGAGTGATGAATCAACAGAAGAAGACATTGTGACAGGTGTATAAAGAGGTGAGTCAGAGATAGAGAGACTGGGATGGTAGATAACATGTGCTTGCCAGGTCAGATTATCTTCAGTTTCCAGCATGTTTTGGTGAATGAGTGATAGTTGTTGTGGAAGTGTTGATGAAAAAACTGTCTGGTAGTATCAAGCTTCCGTACTGAAGAGCTTTAGACTACTCGAGTTACTTGAATTGCCGGGGGAGGGGGGACTGCAGTCCACGTTGCCACTTGGGAAAATGAGGAGTCAGCAGTTTTGAGGTAGCTGATGTTACATACGTCAGGTGAAGCTCGATGGTTTGATGGCCGCTGAGCACTGAACTGTTGATAGTCAGCTGTGACTGTGTGTCAATAAAATATATTCACTTTGGTGAAAAAGAGCAATAGTTGACTGTTCATACCACAAAAATATATGTATTGCTTATTACATAAATTACATGTTGGGCAGATGTGGTATTATTTTGGTCCATTTTGTCAAGCCATTTATGTGAAAGAAAAGCAACTATTTGGATGCCACTGTACAGTGTGCATTTATTTTCTATAACTGTGGACCATAAGTGATAGCAGATTGTTGTTTTTGATTGCAGTGATAAAGAGAACATCTCATTGCAGTCCCTGATAGGACATAACATTCAGGATTTCTGTCATGCAAGTGATGTTGCTCAGATGAAGAAACACTATGCAGAAGGCTGGTTACTCTTTTTTTGCTCTTGTGTTAATTATTTATTTTGCTGTTGTATTGATTATTATGGAAATTGTTTTTTGGTGTAAATTATTCATCGTGTCACCATAAATGAAAAAGTGTTGCGTTTCATTATTTTCACACTGTTGGGTTTGTGAACATCAGATTGTGAATTTGACTCCTGGTGGTTTCATTTTCACGTAGTGACTCCAAGGAAGTTGTTTATATGCATGTGCCTGTATCACTCAGAAGTGTCATTTAGTACCTGTGCAATACAACGTACAACAGTACATCTAATGTGTTGTTGTGTGCACAGTTATGAAAATAGGGTCCAATCTGAGCGGCGTCTACCGTTTCCGAATGCCTCAAGGTCACTATGCGTTCGTACAGACAAAGAGCAAATTGTGTCGGAATGAACTGAGTTCGGCGTCGTCGGAGTGCGTTGCTTCAACGCATTCCATTGTCAGGTCTGATGACATGCTGTGATTTAATCTATACTATTATTAACACCACATGGTTGTCGGTGAGTGATGGAAGTGGGCGTGGTCGAAGTGGGCATGCACTGGGTTGACGTTGCACGGGCTGGCACTGCACGGGCAGCAGACCTGAATTGGAAACTGTAAATAAGTAACCACCAGTGCGGCCTCGACTGGGGGCTTTCTAGACTGCGTGCTTTCTACCAGTGTGGCATCGACTGGGGGCGTTCTATTTAGCAGTTACTGACGGCATTGAGTACTGGTGTTGGAGAGCTGGCGTAAAGGTACCAGTGGCCCTTCCCTCGGTCCTGTGGTGGATGAAGAGAGGAGATAAGGGCAGGCGACTGGCAGTGTTTGAGGTCATTGCTTTGAGTTTCCTTCAGTGCTTTGACATGTTGGTTTGGTGACAGACAGGCGTCCATCCCATAGAAAACTGCCACTTATATCCAAAGGTTCTGTTCCAAAACAAGTCTTTTCTGGCATGCACTGCTAGGAGTGTGTAGCGCCATACGTAGACATCAGCCTGCACGGAAGCGGTTCTTAGCCAGATCGACTGCTTCATTCAGTGTGAGGTTGTAGGCTCTCAGATCTCTCTGGACAGTGTTCAACCACATAATACGAGGACGCCCTGGTGGTCTCTTCCAGTTCCGTGGTGGGGGAGCCGTTAGGATCGTCTTGGCATCTACATCATCATCCATACGTGCAATGTGCCCAAATATGGAAAGACGCCGTGACTGGATTATCACTGTATGGTTAGGTTGCTTGGTCATGCTCTTCACCTCCTTGTTGCGAACAAACTTAATTCGAACAAGTTAGAACGAGTTGAGGTAAAAAACCGAGGTGGATGAACTGGCTGACCGAGGTTCACATGGAAGATGGTGGTTAGACTGGATGCCATTTAGCAGCCATTGCTCTTTAGTTAGGGCGTTGGATTTGTGCCCAGTAGACCCACAACAGATTTCCACTGCCACCCATGTGAGTCGCTAATAGCGTCAGCTGTTCTTGTACTGAAAAGATGCCAGTTTATGCACAAGTGTCTGAACCTGTCTGGAGTGGGGTGTGTTAAAAGTCGTCTTTTATAACACTGGCTCACTATGCTTTAGACTGGCTGCAGCCAGAGCATGGAACTGTCACGGCTTTAACATGGCTGCTACATACGGACACGAACTTAAAACTTTCTCATTACAGTCTAGTTTCTACTGACTTCGCTTACACACATACCCAAACACCCCTTTACTTTATAAATTGCCCCTGTGACATCTCAAATGTTTAGTGTCAATATCTGCATTCTGTCGACGACCAGTCAAACCCACTTCATAACCAATTGCCTAGTCACTATCGTCCAAACAAAGCCAGTTAATAGCAATTTTAGTCCCAAAATTGGTTACCATGGCAATGACCCTTTGACAATCAATCTCGGCTATGTCTTCATCGGATAGTTTGACCCCGAAAACCCACCCCTAGAATCAAACTGTGTGTCGCTAGCTATCATACAACCAAAGTTATAGCCCATCAAATGCCAAGTTGTTCTTACATATTCTAGCTGTGGGTTTTCGGGGTCAAGCTATCTGATGAAGACATAGCCAATTTTGAGGAGCTCTCCTGCAACATGGAACTCCATTCCTATCTCCATCAAAATCTGGCAGTGTTTTCACATGGCTCAAATCCTATCTTACTGGCCGATATCAATGTGTTCGAGTAGGTCAGACACACACTTTGTCATACCGGTGTCCCAAAGGGCTCAGTTTTGGGTCCTATCCTTTTCTCGTGTTACATATCCCCAATCAGCTTCATTGCAAACACATTTGGCGTCTGCATACAGCAGTATGCTGACGATACACAATTATATGTATCGCTGTCTCCGACAGATATGCACGCACAACAGTCATAACTTTCCGACTGCCTGTCTGCTTTGCACAGTTGGTTTTGTCACAACGGCCTGGCTCTAAATAGCACTAAATCTGAATCTATTCTGATTCGCACTCGCCAGCGTCTACGCACTCTCCCTCCTATCGCATCACCTATAATAGCTGGCACTCCCGTCCCATTTTCAGACACCATCAAAACGCTTGGAGTCACATTGGACCAAAAC
>Ga0056133_10000448_pt1 | contig 10209 bp, 10 predicted proteins | sample WorMetGr2BELIZE1_FD_67351 | JGI IMG/M metagenome (GOLD analysis project Ga0056133, IMG submission 67351) | Marine gutless worms symbiont microbial communities from Max Planck institute for Marine Microbiology, Germany - Inanidrilus... ... | reverse complement strand
CGACGCGACAGTCACTCGGCTCCAAGTGATCGGATGACGCTCTGTCTGTACCACGGCCGACGGCCGTGGTCTGTAGTCTGTACGCTGCCAAGAGTTCTGCCCTTTCTCACCCGCCTCCCCACATGTTCCCTTGGACTTAACGGCTTAACTGCCAACAGCCTGTGACACCGGATGTATCGGTCGGAGCAGCGCAGTCTAGCTGTCGCTGGGTAAAGGGTTAATGCGTACAAACAGACTTTAGCGAAAATTATATATAAGATACAAACAGTGGCAGCGTTTGAAAGAAACTTAAGATTGGATTGCATTATAATATTTCTGTAGATTTCATTCGCTCTCATTAAAGTTCCGAAGACACAATAGCTCTAATAATGTTAAGTTTTAAAATTGATTATCTATCTTACAGACTTTGGTGCTGATTGTAATATACAGAGACTCATTTTTGTATGAACTAAGTTACCAGAGATTGGGCAGTTCTACAATTTTACAGAATATTTAGGAGATAATTGAATTAGGTTGCTGTTGATAAATAATGAATTATATTACATTTTGCTGTTGGTGCAGGGGTTGAAGGAGGCTTTGATGTTGGAGAGAAGAAGTATGATATTGAAGATTTGTGCAGTGTCTTAGTGATGCCAGGATGGCATGAATTTCCACTTTCATTTCCTGGACTACCTGAGAAGGTCCGTTTCTTCATGTTTGAAACTCGTTGTGTTTCATTTTGAGCTAGAAGACACTGCGAAAGCTTATACCTTCACCCACATAACCAACATTTGAAAGAAACTATTAGTTTATTTGTACATGAAGTCTTCGATTTCCATCTGCAGTGAGCTGCAGCATACAGCGACACTACCTAGTGAATGTAAATAAAACGACCTGTACCCACAGTGAACCTTGTACCCATCCTGAATGCAGGCAGAGCAGTATACCCACTGTGGTAGTGATCGTGAGTGCTGTAAACAAAGTGGGCACTCGTTGATAACAGCTCTCTTCTGACAAGAACTGGAAATGTCAGTCTGGAGTTTTGGGTATGATTATGAGGAAAGTACATTTACTTTTGGGACTTAGACCCCTAATAGTGTAACGTAACACAGGCTGAGGGTAGCCTTTTTTCAAAAACCAGCTTCATCCATTCATCTCTTTTGGCACATTGCGCTGGAATCCAAGAAAAAGCTAAATGTTTCAGATGTATCCAAGCCTCTAAGATCTTGAAGGTAGTCACCACAATGTTCATATTCTGACAACTCAGCATTCTCTAATAGTATTGTTAAAACCGGATTTTTTTCTATAACCGGTCAGCCAAAACAGGTTATTACTGGCTATCGATTATCGAGCACTTAGTAAGCACTGATTTCCATGGCATAAGCATACGCAAAGCAGGTAAAGAATGGTTTCTGTATGCCTAAACCTGTTAACGCCTGTACTAAGTGAGATTGTTGCGACGGTCTCACGTAGTGCAACTCCTGCGGTCGCATGCAGTGAGCAATTAGCACGTTCCAGGACGTCGTCTCGGCACTGTACTTAGTGAGACGATCACTATGAGTGCCGAGACCATCCTGGCTGTCCCGGTAGGTTTTAGTCAGACCCTTTGTATGCAGTGATAAAATTTTCCGATTACCGGTTTCTTACTTTCCTAACCGGTTCCTGGCTTTAAACCCAGTTACCGGTTATACGGTTGCCACTTAATATCACTATTTCCTAAGAGATTAGGCGAGGAAAAAAAAGAAGATAGCTAGAAGAAAGAAACCACAGGATGAAAATAGGGCGACCATAATGATGCACAAACTGCAAGCGTTTCACAACCTCGTTGCTCTGTAGAAGTGACACTTGGTATGTTGTGTGATGCATGATTCGTGTGCATCATTGAATCTGACGGTATTGAGACTGTGTGTGCTTCAGGTGTTACAGTGTGCACAGTCAATTTTGTCAGCTGATTCTGCAGCAAGGAAAGCCGAACTGGAGGCCATGGAGATGACGTGGGATGGAGAAGTCCGCATTGTTTCAAAGTATTGCAGATCTGTTTCACTGATCGATTCTTGCATCTTCTTTGTTAGCAATATCTTCTGCATGTTGCATAATTGTAGCTAATGAAGTCAAGCAGAGCCATTACTGATGGTGTTTAGCAACGTATTCTTCTTGATGTTAAGTAGTTTTGATCTTAAGTCATGTATTACTCTTATTTTGGCCAACCATGGTAGTGATACGGCTTATTCTGTGTATTGTATGTTTGTGCTAAGTGCTTAAATGGATCACATTAGGTTTTGATGCAAGGGTTACTACTGAAGATAACAGCTACTTTGTGTTCGATGGGGTCCAGATCTGCCCACAGAAAGGCAGACCTCTTGGGAGGTGGGATTTTGGACTTAGATAATTTTTGGTTATTTCTGAGCTATGTTTGGCTGACTGTGCTTTGACACTGTTGGGGGTGGCAGGAAGGGCATCCGGCCTGTAAAAAATATGGGGGATGGTGGAGGTGGGCACTGGTTAGTCTGGATGGAGTGGCGCCCATTTCGATGGTCAGTGTGCCTGCCTCTGTTAATCTTCCATTGCACCATAAAGTCCAGAAGTTCTCTTCTGGCACCGGCTCACCCGGGTGGTCCCGGAAAAAGGGCCGTAAAATGGTTGTGGTGTGGTGTGTGATATGTTTGCCTGTCTCAGCATTTGCCTAACTCTTGTCATTCGTTCTTGTAAAGTTTACTGCGTTATGATTTGTGTCAAATGTTTGGCTGTTTGTCGAAGGCATTCGGCTGACCTGCTGCAGCTTGATAATGGAATAAAGGTGCCACCAAGTGGCTGGAAGTGTGAGAAGTGTGATCTCCGAGAAAACCTTTGGTTGAACCTGACTGACGGTGCGATACTTTGCGGCCGACGCAACTTTGACGGCAGTGGCGGCAATAACCATGCTGTGGAGCATTATCAGACAACTAGCTATCCACTAGCTGTGAAGCTGGGCACCATCACTCCGGACGGTGCAGGTGGAGTTGTGCTTTATGCTTCATTCTGATTGATATAATGACCTGAGGTGGTGTCCAAACTGATGCTGTGAAAAGACTAACTTACATGAACATTGCCATTAGTTCTTTGCATGGGACATTACATAAGTATGCAATTATTTTAATCCTGTAAAACTAGAATGTTATCATGGTTCACATTAAGGCTTATATATCTTTGTGTTTATGTTTACTTGTGAACCAAAAAAATTTCTGTTAATGTCGGTTAAAAATATGGGGCAATGGTGGATTTGGGCACTGGTAGTCCGGATGGAGTGGCGCCCAGCCAGATGGCCAGTGTGTCTGCCTCTGTTAATCTCTCCTTGCACCATAAAGTCCAGAAGTTTTCTTCTGGCACCGGATTACTCGGGTGTTCCCGGAAAAAGGGCCATAAAACGGTTGTATGGATGTGGAGGTCAGTTAAACTGAGATTCAGCATTTGAAATTCATTCTCATGCTTTCCTTTGTTAGTTAATGCTGGTATACAGAAAAATCGATAATTTACTATATTGCATCTTGCTTTTAATACAACAGCAACAACTATTTTACGGCCCTTTGTCTGGGACTACCTGGGTGAGCCGGTACCAGAAGAAACACTCACCAACCCGCCATCCTGATCATCCTGTCTTTATCAGCTTCTTCCATCTACCACGATCCATAGCATCCTCCTTGTTCACATTATGTGCTTGGCAATCTTTTTACACAACCTCTCTCCATGTCCTCTTTGGTCTACCTCTTGGTCTGGAGCCCTCCACCTCATATTCCATACATTTCTTCACCCAGTTGGTGTCTTCTTTTTGCAACACATGCCTGTTTTGCTGTAGTATCAATATTATATCTATTCCTAGTCTTTCTCTCAGTTCCTTACTTGGAACTCTATCTTTTACCTTAATGTTACACATCCATCTGACCATTCTCATCTCTGCTCGCTCAAGTGCCACCTCATTTGCTTTCCTGACAGGCCAGGTCTCACTTCAGTGTCGCATACTACTTCGCACACAGCTGCTATACAGCCTCCCTCTCCTAATTAGTGCATCTTGCTTTTAATAATAATAAAAGCATTTGTATAGTGCTCTGGGGTCCTAATGCCATGGTTTCATGTGCAATTATTGCATGCAATTTTGCTGAAATTCTTGCGTGGCTTCCAAAAATAATTGCACAGTTATTTTAGACATGGTTTCATGTGCAATTATTACATTCAACGTGCTGCAATTGCTGCATGCAATAATTGCAGGCTTTCAAACGTGCTGGAAAATATTCATGAGGCAAAAGTGTTGCAGCCAATGACAGCGTTTGGTGGAATCGCGTGACATAGTACTTGTGGCGCCGTTGGAACAAGGGACGCATCCATAATCGTTTAGCACACTTTCTTATCTTTTACAACTAAATGCTATCAATGAAATCGTCGCTGCTGACGCAGCGGCTGATAATAACAGTAATTCTTCGTCAGCTGACATTTTTGATGTGACATCACACACACTGACTGACAGCGATGGCTCCGCTCCGATCCTAAAATAATTGCATGCAATAATTGCACATGAAGGCACGGCTTTAGATACAGAGGCGCTGAAATGAATGAATGAAAGCTGTTGTCACAGATTTTTCTGTGTATCAATTAGTGTATTCTGATCATTTGGATAGTGTCAAAAGTGGATGTGGAATATTATTGTCTTGAATGCACGTAGTGCAGGTTGTGTGCTGTGTGACGGCAGATGTCTACTCGTATGCAGAGGACGACATGGTCGTTGATCCGCTTCTTGCCGATCATCTTGCACACTTCGGCATTGACATAATGAGCATGCAGAAGGTCTAGTATGCTAATATATACTGCAGTCTATTCTAGACTAGCTGTGTTCCGTGAATGGACGTCCTAATTGCATAAGTGCAGTGCAACAGATAACTGGGCTGCGGCTGGTAGAAGTGGATGGAATTTGAGGAGGGTATGCTCCCCCCATCCTCAAATAGACGTCATTGGAGCAATGGTGATTGTTTGGAGAGTAAGAGGGAAAATTATCAGGTCTTTTCTGTGCAGTATTGTGTGCAACAATTGTGCACAGTACAATGCACACGCATGAACAGACCTAACAGTTGTCTGTTGGTTAGATTAGTTTTTTGTGGTTATATTGTGTGTTACAGTATATCTGTGTTAGATTTAGCTTTTTGGGATTATTTTGTGTTATTTTCTCAGTACTAGTAAAGAGATTGGCTAGGAAGAGCATCTCTGAAATGACCTATTTTGTGTCAAGTGTGACGTAAAACCTTAACTCAATCAATCATGAGGGAATGCTGGAGAAAGATATAGTGGACTGTTGTTAAAGAGGATACCAAAAAGTTTGGTGTTGTCCCACAGAATGCACAGATCTTAAGCAGGTGGAGAAAGAAGATGAAGGGCAACTGGCTGACTGCTAATAAATGTATGTTTGTATGTAAGTTACACTTGCTGGCTTTGCTGCAGTGTATACGTAGCCATTCTGTTATTATTACATTGTACTGTGTGATGTATTGTTGTGATATTGGGTACTGGCATCAGGGAGCCAGCATGAAGACAATACTGCCCCTTCTCTCAGGAATCTGGTGGTGGATGAAGAAAGGACGGGGTTGGTGCTTTGTGTTTCCTTCAGTGCTTTGACACTGTTGGTTGGATGACAGGAAGGGCATCTGGTCCGTAAGAAACCCATCCGCTTATCCCAAAGGTTCTTGTCTGGAGCAGTTGGACAAAGAAAACTGACGGGGAACCAGCTAACCCAGAATTACCTGGGAAATGGCCTTTAAAACGGAGATGATGTGTTGTGTTGTACTGGTACTGGTTGTGGAGAGCCTACGCCGAGGAGCATTGTCTCTTCCCTCGGCAGTGTGGTAGTGGATGAAGGACGGATGAGGTCCAGTGGTTTGTGACAGGAATGGCGTCTGGTCACACCATAATTTTGCAGTAGTCCGCTCGGATATCGAGGAAGCACCTGGCTAACCCAGGTTCACTTGGAACCGGCCGACAAACCGGTGTGTGTGTGGCATTGTTTGAGTTGTCTGGGACGTGTGTTGATGTCTGTTGTTACGTGGCTGTAGACGGAGAAGACGATGGCCGAGTTGGAGCTGGACATTAATCAGCGAGTGTGGGAGTGGAGCCTGCTACAGGAGAGTGGTAGTCAGCTACAGCCGCTTCACGGACCTGGCCTCACCGGGATCCACAACCTCGGCAACAGCTGTTACATGAATGCCGTTATGCAAGTCGTCATGATTATACCGCAGTTTAAATCAAAGTAAGCCGCTGCTTCTCATTAACTTCAGCTACTCTGCGTTAGTTGTGTAGTTACTGTTTTAATTGTCGTAGAAGTGCATTTAAAGCTATTTTCAACATCGTGCAAGAAAAGTTCAGATTTGTTGAGGAAATTTACATTTGTGAGAGTTCATTTTGCAAGTGCTTTTGTTGCCATTTGTTCCATCCGGTTAATTGCGTCTTCGTTGGCAGAATGAAGTTATAGTTATGGTAGCAAAGGTGCTAGACATACAGTTGCGGAATTGATCATTGCAATCAGAATATCTTCACAAGTTGAGAGCTGAGACTGTCTTTTTTGCTGATTGCAACATGTGGCCCATTACGTGGAGTAATGGTTGTGTGTTTGCAGATATTATGAACCAGCCGAACAGATTTTTGCTTCATGTTCAGCAGATCCGACTACTGACTTTAACGTTCAGATGTGAGATATAATGTGGTATCGTTTCTGCGTCGAAATTGACAATCATCTGAGCTAGTTTATTTTATGTCAGATCTGTGTTGCTAAGTTTGCCTTTTGTCACCTTTCAGTCTGTTTTCTTGTACTGTGTAGACTTGACAGTAAAGTTTTATTAGCTACTGTTTGTTGAATTGACATGAGTCCGTGCTTTCATTTGTCTGAACTTATTTGTTGCTTGCCATTGCTGATGGCGTGCTGTACAGGGCCAAGTTTGCCCGCGGCTTGTTATCTGGTGACTATTCAAAGTCCACTGAGAATGCTGAAAATACAGTAAGTTTTCACATGACTCCATTAGTTTTTCCTAGAATTATTGCCATTAGAATTTTAGGATGATAGCTTGTTTGTGTAGTTCTGCCGTTTCTTTTGTACCATATTTGACCGTGTAATTTGCACAGAGCTAAGTCAGCAAGATGTGCATTGCTGTACGTTATATTTGCTGTAGTCGGTGCCTATCGGTATTCGTCCTGAAATGTTCAAGACACTTGTTGGGAGTGGACATCGTGAATTTTCAACAAAGCAGCAACAAGATGCGCACGAGTTTCTGCTTCATTTATTGACACTGATTGATGTAAGTTCAGCGTACGTGATGCAGTAATGGCTGATTCTTGGGTTTGTAGCTGTTGTTGCACAGCAGAGTAACGTTTCTGCATAATATCCCCCTTCCCTTAAATAGACATCATTGGAGCAATGATAATTGTTTGGAGGGTAAGAGGGAAAATTATCGGGTCTGTTCTGTGCAGTATTGTGTGCAACAATTGTGCACAGTGCAATGCACTCACATTTGAACAGATCTAACAGTTGTTGTTGGTTAAATATAGCTTTTATGTGGTTATATTGTGTGTTACAGTTTATCTGTGTAAGATTTAGCTTTTGGGATTATTTTCTGTTATAGTTTATTTGTGTATGTGTGATTTTGTTGTGTTATATTTAGTTTCTTCAGTAGTATGCCAAGAGATTGGCTAGGATGAACGTCTCCAAAATAGCCTATTTTGTGTCGAGTGGGACGTAAAATCTTAACTCATTTCTGCATAATATATGTTATCCTCAGATGAACTGACTTTGAACATTGTTGGCATCAGAGAGCTACCATACAGGGAGCAGTGCCTTTTCTGTCAGAGTCCGGAGGTAGATAAAGAATGGATGAGACCATTGAGTAGTTTTCCCTGATTGTGGTCAGTGCTTTGGACGGCCTATGCGCTGGAGTCTAGAGTAGGCTGGGCTCCTGCCTGAAAAGAACGAAAAAACAAACAGTCAGAGCTTTGAGTTTTCTTCGGGGCTTTGACGCTGTTGGTTGGGTGGCAGAAATGGCATCCAACCTCAAAAAAAATCTGTGCCACATTCCCAAAGGTTTACCTCCAGAACACGTGGAGGAAGAACACAGAGAGGGAACCGACTGACCAAGGTACACCTGGAAAACGGTCATTATAACGGAGATGGTGGTGATGGTCGTGTTGTACTTGTTGAACAGAGGCACAGTCGTGGTAGTTCTAGTCCAACAGTTGCCCTCAAATTCCGTGTTGAAGACCGTATCGAGTGTATGCAGTCACACAAAGTGAAGTACAACTATCGTGACGATTACGAGCTTGCATTGCCGATTCCATTGGAAGCTGCCAGTAACAAAGGTCTTTCTCTATACTGTACTGCTGATATTCTGTAGACTTGACATACATATCTCCCTGATGTGTTTCATGTATATAATTGTAACTTGCAAATCTACTGTCTGCAACTGTAAAGTTGCATTCTTGGCCTTTGGATTACATATAGTAATTTCCCATAATTAGTTAAAAGCAGTTATTTATGAAATTGAAATATACCTAAAAACTGATAGTTAGTGGTGGACTGGTGGTAGTGTTTTATTTGCAACTTAGTTGAAGAATGTTTAGTGAACATCTAATAGAAATCCATGGAGACTTTAATTCAGCAGTTGGTATATTTCTTACGTTTTAACTTTATTGTTTGCTTTGGTAGCTGGTGGTTTCAGTATTGCTACAGCATATTACTATGTTCTGTCAGATGAACTACAGGCGTATGAAACTGCTAAGGCTACTGCAGAAGCTGAAGGGAAATCCAGGTTTGAGTGACAAACTGTTTTCCATATTTCGTTACTTGCTTCTTTGTGTTAGCATGTTTGTATGTGGAAAAATAGTTGTCTTCTCAAGTCGTGTTTTTCCGTGTTTATCAACAACACAACAACAACCGTTTTATGGCCCTTTGTCCGGGACTACCCAGGTGAACCGGTACCAGAAGAAACATTCACCCACCCACCATCCTGATCATCATACAGTCTTTATCAGCTTCTTCCATCTACTATGATCGATAGTATCTTCCCTGTTCAAATTACGTGTTTGGCAAATCTTTTTGCACAGCCTCTTTCCACGTCCTCTGGTCTACCTCTTGGTCTGGAGTCCTCCACCTCATATTCCATACATGTCTTCACCTAATCAGTGTCTTCTTTTCACAACACATGCCCATACCATCGCAGCCTGTTTTGCTGTAGTACCAAGATTATATCATCTCTTCCCTGTCTTTCTCTCAACTCCTTACTTGGAAGTCTATCTTTTACCTTAACATCACACATCTATCTGACCATTCTCATCTCTGCTCGCTGAAGTGCCACCTCATTTTTTCTATCATATGTGTAATTTGGCTGTGTTATTTGTGTCGTTGCAGCCGAGAATTGGAAGTTGTGCGTGCAATAATTCCTTTGAGTGCCTGCCTGGAAGCGTTTGCTTCACCCACTTTTGTGGACGATTTCTACAGCTCCGCAGTTAAAGCACGAACGACAGCAAAAAAGTAAATAAATTTAGTTTTTGTTCTTGTCTTGGAAATTCAATTTGTCTACAGAATAGTTTTTATCACTGTTGTGACTACAGGAAATTCTTGCAGTTGATGATGCATTGACTGACTTGACTTAAAGTGAACGAGTTTGCATGGCTTTGTTGTGTGCAATGTGAATTGAAGGATTACTCGACTGGCTACGTTTCCTGACTATTTGTTTCTTCATATGCAGAAATTCACTGTTGGAAGTGATTGGGTGGAAAGAAAACTAGGTATAGTGCTGCCAATTATTTTTTTTAATTTTGCATGTAATATTTTGTTATTAATTTAGTGTGGTGCTTTGTATGATACATCTGTAAACTACTTAGGTATGAAACGTGTTAACAACAGATCACACAGTTTTACCAGCCATCTGGAATGAGCCTGTATTTGCTTTCTGAATGTGATTGTTTATTCAGTTCTGTCACTCTAGCAGAGATTTTTTACGTTGGCCACAGGTTAGTGGTGGTAATGTTTTGACCAGCATTTGTTATGGCCACCCTGCATAGCAGATGCGGGCATTATATTTTTGCCGTGTGGTTTCTTTCTATCTTCTATCTTCTTTTTTTATTCCTCGCCTAATCTCAGCAGCCGCAGATTGGATGTCTACCATACTTCCACACATGGCATGGCCCTAGTGCGAATTTAGAATGCAGGTCTGAAATGTGCTGCAC
>Ga0056133_10000447_pt1 | contig 10225 bp, 6 predicted proteins | sample WorMetGr2BELIZE1_FD_67351 | JGI IMG/M metagenome (GOLD analysis project Ga0056133, IMG submission 67351) | Marine gutless worms symbiont microbial communities from Max Planck institute for Marine Microbiology, Germany - Inanidrilus... ... | reverse complement strand
AGACCGATGGCTGCATCTGTTGTTTGTCATGCTGGTTGCAGCGTGCAAGCAGACTGTAGCAGTAAGTTTACGGTTAACCGGTGTTTGTAATTGTGACCGGTCACAATGCTAGAACCGGTTAACCGGTTAACCGTTAACAACCCTACTACCAACACTGGCCGCCGCACGTCTAATTACTTCAACTCGGCAGTGTGAACACATCACTCCAGTTCTACAGAAGTTTCATTGGCTTCATGTTCGTCAGAGGGTGGAGTTGAAGCTCGCGTGCCTAGTCCACCAGTCGTCAGCTGAACAAACACCGTTGTACCTAACTTCCGACATTCAGCTTACTACCAACACTGGCCATCCTCAGCTTCGACCCGTGTCTGAGAGGATATGTGTCGTTCCACGCACACACAACAGCTTCAGCGACAGAAGTTTTTCAGCTGCCAGTCCTCCTGTGTGGAAAGCCTTGCCATCATATCTGTGGCAGGACATGAATTACAGCCACTTCAAGCATGCACTGAAAGGACATGTTTAGGCTATAGTCGACCATGGCGCGCTGTGACTAATTTGCTTTCGTGCGCCATAGAAGTTTATTTACTTACTTACATAATAGCTCAGGGACTCTAGTTTTCTGTTGCCGAAGATCTCAGCAAAACTCAAATGTGGTCATCCTCAACAATGGCACCAAATGCAGGTGGGATAGGTTAAAATTGGTGATTTTCGGCAAATAACTCTCTATAACTAGAAAACGTTGACCATCGCAAGCGTTGTCAACTTAGTTCGATTTGCAGGTTTATCACATTGAGCATCCACCTTTGTTTGCAGCACAGTTGCCTTGATGCAGCGCGTCACGCGGGTTCGTCAGTGACATCTGATACTTGTCCATCATGAGTAGACCTACGTAATAGTTGTAGTGGCTTAATGCCATGTGTTATACCACCACTTGGGAGGCTAGTGGTGGTATGCCTATTGTCATCGTCAGCAGTTTACACTGATGGGCATTTTGAAAACTAATTTAATGTATATGATTACCGGTTTGCATCAGTATTCAGTTTTGACAGTCTTGACATGTATGTGACAGATGTAGAAGTTCAGATAGTGTCCATTTAGTGTTGTCATTACAATGCAGGATGCTGAATAAACTTGTGTATGTCTGACTGTAGGAACATTAACCAATGGTAAGAAGTTTGATTCTTCAAAGGATCGAGGAAGGCCATTCAAATTCAAGCTCGGTGCAGGCGACGTGATTCGTGGTACTGATCACTGTACTGTTTTGTATTCTGAGTGTTATTTTCTGGTGTGCTGTTTGTACTTGTGCAGTGTTCTGTCACACTGCTGTAAGCTGTTCATCTTTGCTTGATGTTCGTTTTTGTATAAAATGACATTCATAATTTATAGTTTAAATACTGTGTTTATTAATATGTAAAGTTTAACTGGTGTGTGTCTGTATGAGAAAGACGGAAAATTCATATGTCACATATTAATTTGCTGCATAATTATGTAGTGCTTTCAATGCTTTGACACTGTTGGTTTGGCGATAGGCAGGGCATCCAGTCTGTAACCAATAAAACATGCTCCAAAAATGCCAAAGGTTTGCCTTTGGGAGACCCAGCCTTATCTACAGTAAATGTGGAAAATTATAGGCCAGTTAAACAAAAACCAGAACTACTAACACATCATGTGGAAGGGAACATAGTATTATTTGATGTAATGCCAGTGCCACAATATGTGAAGCTGCAACGAAACCTTGTGATCCTCTTACTTTGTATATTGACACTGTTTAATATCTGCTACACTTCGCTTGTGTTTTGATGCTGCTTTGCAGGTGTAAAAAAGTCGTCCATTGTCTGACAATATTGACTGTCTTTGATAGTTTGTTTGCGTTAAGTTTTTAAAATCTAATTTTAATTGTGATGAAGGTGTATTTAAGCTTTGCTATTTGCTTTGTTGTAGGTTGGGATGAAGGTGTTGCACAGGTAATTAAAAACGAGATGTTTTTGGTAATCTTGCATAACCTAGCTAACGTGCATAGTTTGGATGAATTCAGTGATGTCATTTTTGAATCTAAACAGAATTTTGTGTAATGCAATTTTGTCACATATTTGTGACAGCATTTCCTGTTGTCTAGGGTATTTCTGTAATAGCTCTTTTGCATAGTTCTCAACTGTGGTATTGGTCCAAAATTTCTAATACTTTCATGATTTTTGAGATTGACTACTGATACAGACAAACATGCAGACTAATGGAGTTGGAAATAAGTGACTTCGGCTGAGCTATCTCTGTAACCTGTGTATTGTGTAGTTCAGTGTTATTTATTCCGTCGCACTCTTATTGACCCGCAGTGCAGTATGTAGTTTCCTACCAAAGTCCAGTGTTTTCACAGGCACAACGTTAACAAGGCAATCATAGATTACCATTTCTCCACGCTGTGCACTCCGGTCACCCCTCCGCGCTGATAGGTGATGCGGCCTATCGTCAACGTGCAGGAGGAGGACCGAGCCATAGACATAGGCAACATGCATCAAAAATTTCGTAAAGATCGTGCATGTGGTTCCGGAGATATCCTCGTGGACACACAGACAGGCATATTCATCACAGTACTTTGCAACTGCTCTCATGGGTGAAATAAAAATGGTACATTAAGGTCACTAATGCTGCAATCAGGGAAATAAAGTTTCCAAACAACCAGTCTTATGTTATTTCAAATGAACTAGATCTGTAACTGATTGTGCTTAATGGTGCTCTTCATGCTGTAATTTGAAAATGCCTGTTGGGTTGTCCTCGGTGATCTGTAGAAGTATATTTAAACACACCATTGGTGAAGATAGTGCTTGATGAGCATTGCCTCGTAGTGTGTGTGGGTGTGTATGTGTGTGTGTGTGTAAAAACCAATGAAACTAAAAATATTTAAGTGATAAAACGGTGCCAGCTAGCATGTGTTTGCAGCAGTCAGAAGAAGCTACTTGTTCATCTGTCAGTGCTGCTGAATTAGCAAGACTCTGGAAATTGCTGCAACAGCCGGCTATGTAGCTGGTCAAGTGCGGCAAGAAGAGACTAACTAGTACTGCAAAGGTGATAAATTATGAAAGGCCAACAGCACTGCATCTTTTGTAATGAAAATGCATTGTTTCTGTGTTACAGATGAGTATTGGACAGGTTGCGAAACTGACGTGCTCACCAGACTATGCATATGGTGCCAAAGGTGTTGGTGGCGTATATCCTTTTGTTACTTGTTTACACGAGGCAACTGGCTGTTGCTGTTGTGGCTGTTTGTCATCTCATGCGGCACGTGTTGACGTCTAGATAGTTAATGTTGTAAGGTTGCTGTCTAGCAGCAAGGGTATTAGTGTTGAGTGGCCAACAGAAAGGTTGCAACACCCCTTCCATCCGGAGTCCAGTGGCAGATGAAGAAGGGATATGGCCAGTTGGTTATTTTACATGGTTCTGGTCAGTGCTTTGACATTGTTGAGTGGGTGGCAGGAAAAGCATCTGGCCCGTAAAAAAGCCTATGCCACATATCCCCATGTTTCTCTTCCAGAACAGGTGCAGGAAGGAAACCTTGGAGGTCGCGGCTAACCTGGAAAACAGCCATTAAAACGCACGTCGTGGTCATTTAGGAGGCTCTTCCTTTGCACAGGTAGAACTAGATGATGCCTGTACAGCTGCATGAATGTGAATATGTGATGATTCCGTTCAGATTTGACATCTGTCTTACTGGCTTGTAGAGTGTATATGTCATGTTTATTGTCATTGGTCATTTCAGTACCTGGTTGAGTCACATATGATGCTCATCTGTGAAAACATTCATGGTACTATCTAGGATTGCATTGGGTAAACAAACATTTATGAATAAAAATAAAAAGAAACTACTCACGGGCAATTTGAGTATACTGTGTTAGATATCGTCGGAAAATGCAAACGTGTGGTTATGGCATGTGCTAAGACATGAATCATTACTGCATGATATAATCCAGGGAAGAATGAGAGGAGGCTACACGAGGTAGGAAAAGAATGCACCTGCTGAGCGATCTGATGAGAGGAAGTATGTGGCACTCATAAAGAATAGTTGAAGACAGGAAAGAGTGGCAGAAATTGATAACAGCTGGAAGTCATACACCTGCTTCTTAGCAGATCACTTGAAGAAGAATCTGACAGAACTGTCTTTTGGATGGTTATCAGTAGTGTTGTTGCAATTCCAGAGTTTATACTGTGGGTCGGTTTCGTTTATTTATTTAGATAAAACTGTGGTCATGGTTTTAGTTTTTTGATGAATGGTAGGTCTGTCATTAACAGAGGTGCTGTTTATAGGCAACAAGGGTTGTGACAGGCGCGTAGACCACACAGAATAACTGAAAGTGACGTGGACAAGACCAAGGCAGCACAGGGTGTTTGAGGACATAATTTAACTACTCTTATGTACTAGAGTTGAAACCAAGTGCTAGTGGAGATGGTGAAAAGCCGTTCAACTTCCTTAAGAGTGTTGTCTTTCTTGACAATTTTATTTTATTTTCCTCTTGTTGACTCACTAAAAGTGATAGCAAGTAGGCACAGTGAGAATGCCTCCCACACAAGCCAGACAATTGACCTGTCAAAATTGACATGCGGAGTGGATGGCATAGTGTTGCGGGAGAAACCGGTGAGTGCATAACGGTGTGAGGCAGGCGACACACGTGTGTCCACTACACCCACACAAACTTAACTTCTCCATATTCTCCCTGTCCCTGCCACTGAACTCTGGTGAATGCAATCCAGTACCAGCTTCGGCTGGGGTAAAGGCTGGAATGTCACCTCTGCCGGGTAGCAGGTAACACTGTGTGATCCCATATGGCATGTGAATTTTAATAGCGGTGAGGCATGTTGCGAACTGCTATATCCGGTTACTTTACTACTTTACTTTACTTTGTAGGCCTTGTTACTGCTAACATGGCTTTCCACTGGAGGTGGGGATGGAATGTTTAGGAAGCTAATTAAGCTGCTTACCTGTGAAGTGCGGGAAGCAGTTTCAACAATCCCGCATTGAATGCGTTGTGCCCAGTTACACAATCACTGCATGGCGGAGTAATAACACCCATGCACATCTGCTCAATATAATTTGTCAGATTCATCTCCTCAGAGTAAGTGTTTGGATGCATCTTAAAACCGCCAATTATGGCACTTAAACACCGTTTCAGCAAAAAACCTAGGTTTCAGCGTCGGTTTCGGATTCCTGTACAATGCTAGTTATCAGAGATACTTCTTCTTTTTAGAGCTTATGGCACACTGGAGGTTTTGGCAGTAACACGTATACAAATTTACATTTCATGTTGTTTTTAATAGATGCTATGAGTGTGTTATTAGCAGTTGAAGCACATGCGTACTCTGGTGCATTGCAGTAGATATGATGCACTTGTTTCTCCTTGTGCTAGATAGAGTGGTGAACTTGTATCAGCTGACTGCATCAAGTTATGCTGGAAGCTATTACCGTTCACACATGCATTACTTTGCTTCTTTTCATGTTTATCAGTTTTCTTCTTTGTTCAGTGGAAGAAAACTGGTTATGCATTTGTATTTGTACCCACGTAAAGTTATGCCATGTACAACTAATATATCCGTATTTAAGAACTAGAATTTGCAGTCACAGTATTAACAAATAGATAAGTTATTATGTGTTTAGATTATTTTATGGGTAGAATCTTTTTTGTGTTCAGTGACGTTCCTTCTGTGCCTTAGTGGTGTTGGTTTGGTTACAGGAAGGGCATCAGGCATTTAAGATGACCCACTACAGCTCTAAAAAGTTTCCTCTGGACTGGTGGACCACTGAGGTTCCAGTGCAGTCCGGGACAACTGTGAAGAAATTGTGGGGTAAAAAGTGCTGAGAATGAGATAATGTTTTTACATTTCTCGTGAGTCGTAGATGACACGAAATGTATTGTGGTCACCCACATCTCTGTGTCTGTTTGTCTGTCTGCGGCCACATGCCTACACTATTGCACAGACCTGGATGTAGCTTAGAGGAGTGGTAGGGGATGCCCCCTAGTTGTGCACTATTGGGCAGATTTGCAATCGGGGCACGGGTTGCGTTGCTATGGCAACATAATGCGAACACAAAATGTTAGCGAGTACATGCATGTACTTGCTGTATGCCTAGTTAATTGTTGTTATGCTGAAACCTTAACAGGATTATGTACTATCCCACCGAATGCAACTCTGGTCTTTGAAGTGGAGCTGCTTAACGTGGAATGATTCTGGAGTGCAGGCTCGATGCAGAACAGCATACATGAGAAATCCAGCAGACATCATTAGAAACTGAACTGATTAATCAAATATTTGCTGCAGTTGTAGTAATTTTCATTCTGTGGTTGAAGTACCCATAACATCTGTCCACCTGCCCCTGTCCAGTGTTTAACGTTGTGTGTGTGGTAGACCACCATTTGTTTTTGTCGTAGCATAAGCAGCCAGAAGCTAAGCCAACGTCTGATAGCCAATTACCTGTGTCTTTTGTCGTAGTACTGTAAACTGTTTTCTGTTTGTTTATGACTCTCTTTTTTGATCAACTGTCTTCATTCTAATTTATCAAATATTCCAGTATACGCATGCTTGTTGCTTTTGGAGGAATCACGGTACATCATTTTTGTGTCTGGTTGTTCCTTCTGCTGTGTTATTTTCGGGTGTTGTAGTCAGTATTAATAGTATTGTAAAACCATGGTTACCTGCATAAAATAGATTCTTTCACACTGTAATAAAAATCTTTCAGCGTGAAAGAATTTTATTTCATATATGTACCAGGTCTGAAATAAAACAGAAGTCTTTCAGACGAATCGAGCTCGACTGTGTTCTAAAATATTCATGAGCTGACACTGTTCAGTGACTGGTGACATCATGTCTGACACATGCATTTCAATGGACTTGAGTTGATGATTGACAGGTACTTCAACCAGTTCTCGTCTTCACCAGTTGGCTGAAGAGTGGCAGCTTGTGAATATTTTTGAACATGCTTAATTTACGCGAAAGACTCAGTTTTATTCTAGATCTCATTTCGTGTATAAAATGAAACTCTTTCATACTGAAAGAATTTTATTTCACCGTGAAAGAGTTATATTTCTTACATATAAACGCAGCCAAATGTATTTTATTCTTCAAAATATTATATTTTTTACTATATTTTGTCAGTGTGTCATAGTGATTGATATTGATGCACTTTTGTGTTGCTTATAATTAAGTTTTTTGTTGCACTTTTGCATTGCTTATAATTTTCAACTAGCGAGGTAAAATTACCTGTACATTAATAAATTTGATACCTTAACACATTCACTTTGTGCAGCAAAGCAGTGTAATCACACAGCATTATTTACTGTGAGTAGGAATACACTGATGTTTTTATTACTGAACTAGCGGCTTTGTCACTAGACCCGTACAATGCACAGTAGGTCCGTCCAGTGCTTGGCCGTTGTATATGTTGCTGCTGTAAGCTGAATACCCGTCACCTGATACTGTCATTGTCACGCCCTGCAGCAGGCCGCTGTGTGCACTGTGCAGGCCTCCGTAGCAGCGTGACTCATGGCATAGGCAGCATCACTGACATTCCTCAACTCAGCAACGGTTTTAATAGTAAGGATGATCCATATAACTTACAACCAAGGTGTCATTTTTTGTCAGGCGTTAACAAGTTGACTCAAAAGTTGATGATAATTATATACCAGTTTGAAGTTGTTCGTTGTTACCGTAGTTCATATGATTTTGGACTGAACCTGATGACAGATTTCTAGTGTTTACACAGGCAGTTTTAACCAATGATTGGGTTGTCGTTGCTGTCGTTTATGTATGTACGTCATTGGATGTGATGACACATTCTCCATTTTCCCTTCTTCTTGCCTTTTCTGCCTTGTGGCCCACTAAATCTGGGTTTGACTAGCCCAAGTCGGCCTGTCCTGTACATTGTGTATGTTCTAGTTGCTGTCAGTGAATGTCAGACGTATAGTGAGGTCCAAGTTTCCAGCATTTGCCACTTATAAGCAGTAGCTGTTGTCTTATGTCTTGTCTCTCAAATTGTGATTTGCCCCTTCTAGTAGACCCCATTACAGATTGCACTTCATCTTTCGTCCTTCCATGTGTCTGATACATTCCCATAACTGCAGAGTAGAAAGCCCCAAATTAACTCGGAAGTTGATGATACTTATGTACCATTTTGAAGTCATTAGTTATTAGTTCATATCATTTTGGGACTGAACCTGGTAACAGATTTCTAGTGTTTACACAGGCAGTGTTAACTAGTGATTGGGTCGTTATTGCTGTCGCTTATGTATGTACAACGTTGGTTGTGATGACGCATTCCCCATTTTCTCTTCCTCTTCCCTTTTCTGCCTGGTTTCCTTAGCCCACAAAACATCAGTTTGACTAGCCTGAGTTGGCCTGTCCTGCCACTGTGTCATGTGATCATTCAGTTGCACAGTTCATGTGGTGTTGCCTAAACGTGGCCCAGAAGCACAAGTAGACTCTGAATTAACTGTATACAGGGCAAACAGAAAGTAGTTAATGAGATGAATCAAAAGCAAATTTTGGAGAGCTTTGCCACAAAAAGCTTAAACAATCTTTCTTTAATATTGCTGTGATTTTTTAACGTATATAAGCAATCAATTAATTGTTAAAAGTTTTGTTCAATTAAAATTTGTCTTATTAGTTACTTATTATGTTGTGAGAATTGTCCTTTTTCACATATTGTTAATTTGATGAAGCATGCTGAAGGAAAATTAATCAGACATTTATTATTTATTCTATACAGATTGACAGTGGCTATAAATTGTAATTGTGATTTGCCCCTGTTTTCATGCTTCAGCGTCACTAACATATCATGTGTAACACAAATGCACCAGAGTGTACTAGCAGTTTTGAATTGTACTGGCTATAAGTACGTTAAAGTAGTTTGTTGAAATAATCAACTTAATTTTAAAAATCATTACTAGCTCTAATCTTTACTGTTTAGAAAGAAAAACACCCCATTTTTGTAAATACTGTGATGAAAAATTATCCTTTGGTGAAACTTTTTGGAAAAGTGTTAATATGTAGTTAGCTTTTTACCGCGCGAGCTACGCTAGCGCGGTCTTGGGAGTCGTAATTCTGTCCGTCCGTCACACGCGTGCTTTGTGACTAATCCAAAGAACCGACCGGCGATATTTTTATATCACACGAAAGGGCAATCATTCTAGGTTTCTGTTGCCAAAGGTCTCAGCGAAATTCCAACGGGGGCGCCAAAGAGAGGTGGGGTAGGTTAAAACGGCGATTTTCGGCCAATATCTGGCTATATCTCACAAACGGTGCGCTGTCAACTTAGTTCGCCGGCGAGTGTCACAAACTTCTGACAGTCGGCGCCAATGTTGATCACATCCACCGTCGAGATCTGTATTCAGCACCTAGGCCGAGTAGAAGAAATGGTTTTTGCCGAGCGACGCAGCTATGCTAGCGGGGTCTTGGGAGTCGTAATTCTGTCCGTCTATTACATGCGTGCTTTGTGACTAATCCAAAGAACCTACCGGCGATATTTTTATACCACATGAAGGGGCAATCCTTCTAGTCAAATGTGATTTTTCGTACAGTTGTGCAATAGCTGACCAGATTTCAACTGACTTAAGGGCTCGCGCGGTCTCTCTGCAGCAGCTGAGCTACTTGTTTGTATTGAAAGAACATACGGCCAACTGAAGCTTGCAGTCAAAATATGAGCCTCTTGTTACCATAGTGTGGGCAAATTTTTATAATTTGACTGGTACGTGCATTAGTACAGATAGTTAATACAGGAGCGCAAGTTTTTGTATTATCGCCAAGAAATGATACTTGTGTTTACAGGGCTTGTGGGCATTATCATTACTGAATTAATAGCTCTACTGAAATGTTTTGTCATAGTTTAAATGTAGCTGTTACGCCTACTACTGCCAAATCAGTTGTTTGTAATGGTTGATGTGAGCAAATATTTATCTAGTACCAAGTTTGATTTTGTTCATTAGTTGCATATACTGGCTGTATTGCCCACGGGGTGAACTGCCAACCTGAAACATTACACTGAGCAGTTTGAAATTCGGCAGGTGTTTTATTGCTGCCGAGCCAGTGATTTTTGGGCGACCGTTTCTAAAACGGTTCGCCCTGTGCTATCAGACCGTTGTCTGTCCTGCCTGTCTGTAACGTTGCTGTATTGTGGCAGACCGTTGGACGGATCAAGATGAAACTTGGCATGCTAGTAGGCCTCGGCCCTGGCCACATTGTGTTAGATGGG
>Ga0056133_10000444_pt1 | contig 10269 bp, 10 predicted proteins | sample WorMetGr2BELIZE1_FD_67351 | JGI IMG/M metagenome (GOLD analysis project Ga0056133, IMG submission 67351) | Marine gutless worms symbiont microbial communities from Max Planck institute for Marine Microbiology, Germany - Inanidrilus... ... | reverse complement strand
TCCTTCCACCGTCCCCCTTCGTCCCTCCCTCTTTCCCTTGCTCCCTGGTGTTGAGAGCATTAGGGGTTTTGCGCATGCTGCCGGTTTTGCAACCCCTCGGCGATGCTTACGGTTTCTAGTTGAAAATGTTTTTATTTATTGTAAGTATGAATGCTTACAGGTGGATGGTGCAAAACTCGTGAGTGTAAATAGTCCTGAAGAACATATGTTCATTGTAAGGTGGCTAATGGAAAATGCACAGCAAGGGTATATATCTTTATTGTGTTTGTTTGTTCTGTTTCCTGTTTGGTAATTGTAGTGATAGTTACTTCTTTAGTAACGTTATATGGTAAACTACAGTTTACAATGACTGCATATTTATTGACATGGATTGAAGTGCCATATCTTGACCGTACGGCGTATATGTACAGAAATGACTATTTGTTAGCTTTCGATAGAAGTCTGATATTAGCCATTGGCTTAAGCAGTCCTGATTTTCTATAAGACAGAAGTATGTTGGCTGTTAGAGGACGTTTTTACTAGTTATTCTTAAAGAACCAGGAAATCTGCTATATTTCTATTTCCGGTCAGTTTTGGTCTAACAACCTTGATGGTGTTCCAGATGTCATGTTTTTGTGAGGGAAATTTCACAAGTGCTGATCTATGTGAATCTTAGAGGGAGATAAGAGTGTTTACATAGTCGACAAAAGTGTGACTGGATTGTTTGTCCTGAAACTGCCCTTGCACCAACCCCATTCAAAATTGGCCCAAATATGACCCTTGCAAGTATGCAAATCTTGTAGCAGGTGGTTTACATTTGGGAGAGTAAACTGCCAAGCAAATGCAACTTGTGGCACAAATATAATTTCATTGCGTGCAACAGTTATGATATATGTTATTGTCATGGCACACAAATGTTTCGTACATGATGGTGTATATGTAGGATTTCATGGTTCACAGCTGGAACTCATGATCCAGGCACAACGGGACCAATTTCACGGGTCAAATTCTCATGGACTGATGGTGATCAAAGTGAAGTAACTGGGGCACAATTCTGGTTTTCTGAAGAAGTACGGCAATTGCCTGGAAACCGAATTGTGTACTACACTGATGGTAAAGTCCTTATTTTGTAACTATGTTGGATGACTTCATTTTTGCTTAGACCTGAGTTTTAAACTGTACGAGGGGCTGGTTGTCTAAAACTCGGGCATTAAATTTGGTTTAAAACTGGATTTTAAACTTGGTTTTTAGACAATGTAAAAGCAAAATCATTCCAAGCATTGGCTTAAAGCCTATTTTTGGGTTTGGATTTAGTGTCAGTTGAAAAGTATAATGTAAAACTTAAATTTAAACGAAGACGGGTAGCCAGCTATGTGTTAGTATGGTGTGCAGCTTTGCACATTGCTGTACTTGGATGGTCCTTGATTATGGTCGCCCTATGGAATAGGGCAGACCATTATATTTTCATCATCTTTCTTCTTCTTCTTCTTCTTCTTTTTTTCCTTGCCTAATCTCAGCGGTCCGAGATTGGATGTTTCCCATACTTCGGCACATGGTGTGGCCTTAGTGCAAATTTAGAATGCAGGTGAAACGTGCTGCGCGCAGCTCGCTGAAAATACGCAAAAATGACGCAAAAAATCGCCATCTGGGCACCATCGCACAACTTTGTCGGGCTATATCTTTGCAACTAAGGCATGTATCGACAATCAGAAAAAAACTTGTTAAGCAGCAATATCTCCACATGTTCACACAATATGGTGAACTCCGGCCTACTAGCGGCTGAGATCCTTTCGGGAGTTTGGGGCACCCCAGCTACTTTGTACGGCTTCCACGTCTTGGCAGCATTACTGCAGGGCATGTAGTAGTGGGCGTCAGCCAAACTTGGCGGCGTTGAATAGAGTGCGCCACCTATGTTTGGCAGGGCAACCATCACGTTGGGCATTGGCCCACATTTCTAGTTTTACTCTGATTAACAACTTGTGACTCAAAGGCAACAGCACTCCAACTTTTAAGAACAAACTTGAAACATTTCTATTTTATAAATTTTATAACATCACTGGATAGTAGGCTTTTAGCTTTTTGTATTTTATCATACTGCTTGTAGTTAGTTAGTTATTTAGTTGGAGTTTAACGTCCCTTTCAGCACAAATATGGCTATATCAGAGACGAATACTGCTTGTATTTTTATGGGCTGATCAGCTGTTGATGTATGCCTGTACATCTCAGTATTATTTAGGTGCCCACCTGGCATAGCCAGCATATGGCTATCTGTTTTTGTACAGTACGTTTTTCTTTATTGGTCAGTTGGTTGGTTGGTTTAGGCCCTAAATTTCTAGACAATGGATCTCAGCCATCCCTTAACGGATCACCACAAAATTTGCACACAAGTTTGGTTTGGGGTTACTGGGTCAAGTCTGAAAACCTACCTGCAAAAATGTTTTTATCCACCCCTACAAAAAATTTGGTGGGGAACCTCAAGTTTTGCTGACCTTCCACCAACCCACCATCAATGGGAAGCATGTAACTTTGAAACGTCTCAACATATTGACAGACAAAAACTAGATTTTCGTCTATGATAACTGCACTAAAAATGGTACCAAACTTGGGGGCATCACCACAGGGTTGATGCAGTCTAGGGCGAAAATTGATAAACTATAAATAATATGCAAAAAGTGCGTATTTTGTCCAATAGCAGAAAATTTTATGCTGGATGGCTCTTAGTTTCAGCATATAATTTTTCCAACACAGTGGCCTCTAACTATAGCACTCATTGTTTGGGGCTGTGGCCTCCCTGCAATTAAAAATATGCCTCCCAACTTTTTGACCCATGTCTATTATGGCCAAATGGCTGGATGGATCAGGATTCCACTAGTAACGGAGATAGGCCTCGGCCCAGGTGACATTGTGTTAGATGGGGACCCAGCTCACCCACACAAAGGGGCACAGCAGCACCTCCCCACTTTTGGCCCACTGCTGTGGTCTGCATCTCTGCAGGCCCACATTTTGCCCATAACCCACATTGTCGACTAGGCAGTGCACGGCGTGCGGCTGTCGTGGCAATCCTACCGGATAATTGCCACTCATCTAGTTATTATTATTATTATGACGATCACTCTTATTAATTTACTTAGTTATTCTATTATTATTATTATGACGATCACTCTTATTAATTTACTTAGTTATTCTAAGTTTTGAGATTTAGGAAGGGCATCTGCACTCTAAAATTTGCTCCATATTCTGTATGGGAGGAATTGGTTAATTCAAGTAAACCTAAAAATGGCTGTTGGTTGTTAGTGTGCAAATGTGTTTGTGTATGTATGTATTTAGGGTCGAAATGGGGATGGTCCATAGCACAGGATGCAAACATTTCTTTGCCATATATATGTGAAATTCCAAAGGCAGACATCTACAAGATTGTCCGAATAACACGAGGACATGGTTGGTGCTGCAATATTGAGTCATTTAAGTAATGTAGCTTACTGAGCTTAGTTAGGCTGATAGCTATGCGTAACCTTTTGGCACTAGTGCAGAACCATGCAACATAATGTATGTGGCATCAAGACAGAGGCTTATGAAATCTTTATAATTGAAATCTTCAGTATGGGTGGTGTCCTGCTGTGTCTGGAGAATTGGGATATGGCAGGGATTAGAAGGATCGTGGCATGGTACCGGTAAATTAGCATTCAATTCTGGTTTAGTAGGACTACAAGTAGTCACCTCACTTGCTTGCTAGGCTCTGTGAACCATTGACTATGTCACCTCTGAATGCTGCTAGATGATCTAGTGGTCGCATGGGATTATATACATATCCGTAAATTTGCAGAGAGGTCTCATGTGTTTTATATACCGTACATGGAAGATGAAGTTGATACACGTTACTGCCCAAGCTTCCTACTGATAATGTCAATCGTAATCCTATACACCCATAGTTACCACCCTGAGTATGACTGCCATTTGGCTAATACCATATTAAGTTTTGTCAGTAACCATTCCCCTCCCCTCCAGTAGACATCATCTGAGCTATGATGATTGACTGGAGGATAACAGGGAAAATTGTCAAACTGTTCTATGTTGTGTTGTGTACAATTGTATACAGTGATACACACACACATGCGAGCAGTTTAGGTTTAGTTTTTGTGCATTTGTTTAGGTTTAGCATTTTGTGTTTTTTTCTAGTTTAGCTTAGACTATTCTGTTCTTATGTTGCTTTTGTTGTGTTAGGTTTAGTTTCTTTAGTGCTATACCATCTTTGCGAAGAGATTGGCTGGGAAGAACGTCTCTGAAATGACCTGTTTTGTGTCGAGTGGGACATAAAACCTTAACTAAGTCAATCAATCTGAGTGACTGTTGTAGCCTGTGTCACATTGGCTTGTCAATAAAATGCCCACGGTGCAACTGTGGCTACTGGCATCGTCTTAGGTTCAATTAATATACTGTAATATACTGTAATATACTACCTTTTTAACCTCTATTTTAATACTTAGTCGTGCATTTGTGTTTATACGTTACAGTGGTTTTAGGTTACACATTGAACTCTGTAATACGCCAGTGGACAGTTTTTTGTAACTAGCGTACACTAAGTAACTTTAGTATTGTATTGTATTGTATTGTATGCATTGCTGTCCCGCAGTAAGGTCATAACTCTGGAGGCCAAAAAATATCTTCATCTCCATGAGTACTTGAACCGCAATATGTGCAGCTGCACTTACCACTATACTAAGAGGACACTTCCCAGTCTGGTCAGATAATTTGTACCAGTCTGAATATTTAGTGTGCATGTTTTGAGATTAATTTTGGTGACAGGCAGGAGGATTTGACAGGATCTGTATAATTTGGGCAAGGACGTCTGGAGGCTGCTGAAATGGCTTCAGGCTGCCACAGTTCGTGCTGATATGGTTAATACCTTGTCACAGCAGACAGAAAGTGCAGGGTGGTCAGGAGCTTTAGCGGCTGCATGAGTGTGCAGAGAACCCGACTAGTGTTATCTGAGCTACTGTACAGTCAGTTGTTAAAGTGGTTATCTCAAGCAGGGGGCTGTAGGTTAGAGAGGGAATTGAGCCACTGAGGGGCACATGAGGACGGGCAATACCCCTCCCCACATGCCTTAAGAAATCTGTCGGAATGTCGTAAGCCCCTCCAGTTTGATTCACAGTGACCATGTATTTTCACCACATTAAGCACACTTTCCTGGAAAAAATTTCCATGCAAAAGTGGCATCCAGTTGTGAAGGAGAGAGAATTGAGCTGCTGAGAGAGGCATATGAAGAGGGGCTAAACCCCCTCCGCACATGACTTAAGAAATCTGGTGGAATGTTGTGAGCCCCTCCAGTGGGATTCGTGGCGACCAAGTATTTTCACTACTTTTAAGCACACTTTCCTGGAAAAAATTCTATGCAGAAGTGGCGTCCAGTTGTGAAAGTGCATGTTACAATTCATTATGTCACTGAAAGTTATGTAGTGTATACAGTTGGTCAGATGGGATTGAAATAGTGGCAGGGTGTAGCAGGGGCACGCACTTAAGACAAAGCAGGGACTGAGCCTAACCTGGCCTCCTTCTCACTGTAACCAACCGCTGCATACAGTGCCTCGTCATCATTGTATCACTCGCATCTGTGTATGCGCCCACATTCACTTCACAGCACCAGATTTACTAACTTGCGGCTCTGTTCCATACAAATTTTGGGCCGGTGCCCTGGCCCACACCTCCTTTCTCTTTTATTTTCCACCGTTAGTACTGCCCTTCTGTGTTATAGTGAGGGATGGTAATGAAGGGAAAATGCCCAGAAAGAACAGAAAAAATGGTTTTAAGAATGTGAAGCCCCTAAATTTGAGGGGGCCGTGTTCATCAAACAGTCTGAGCACTCCGAATTCTGACAATACATTCCATTTATTTACACAGACCTAGTAAACTCGTGAGGTTAATGCCATTTCAACTAAGCAGCCCTGTGGAAAAAAGTGCATGGGTCTGCACCAATCACTGCTTTTGTGCCAGTATGCTTGTCTAATTCTAGCACTGAGGCACCATACCTTAAGAATTTTCACAGCAGCGTGAAAAAGGTGCTGGTATGCCACACCAATGCATACTGTCACGAAAAAGCACCATTAACAACACTGCCTTAACACTGTTGGTGACTGTAAGCCTGCTGATGTTGCATCTCCTCCAAGAAAGCAAAGGAATCCCAAGTGTAAACATCTTGCCTAAGGGTGTATTGTGGTGAGTTGTTGAACTCACAACCTTTTCAGCACTTTAGATGTTGTTGTACCATCATGCCACTCAAAGGTACCATCATGCCACTTGAAGGTCATTTTTTGCTGTGTGTGCTCATGTGTGATTTCATTATTTTTCTGCTATGGCTGCAGCTCTTGCCAACATTTCTGCTGTATAGTATTGCATTGTATGAATATCATCTGTTTGTGCACATGGTTGCAACTCAGCTTATCTGACATTATGGAGTCATGACCACCACTGTCTGGCTATATCCTGTGGGTTATGTGTGTGGTTGTGTGTCTATGATGTTGGTTTGCTGTGTAAACAGATTGAGTTGGCTTTTGGTGTGACAGTTGCCACATAGGTCAGCTGCTTTGCGTTACATGGGGGTATAGATCTGCCCACGAACAGGAATCCTTCCCGAAAAGAAGCTTGCTTCTTTTCGGGAAGGATTCCTGTTCGTGGGCATTCTTAACTTTGCAAGTGACATCAGTACAATACTTGCACTTACAATGCACACATAGTCAGCTATTAGGGCCAAATGTGTGGCCCAGCCAGCTTGTTAGATGCTGCAGTTTAGCAGAATTTTGTAGGCACAGCAACACAGTGCTTCATGAACCAAGGAACATAAATTTATGGGCCTAAGTTGGAATTTTTAATTCCAACTTAGGCCCATAAATTTATGTTCCTTGGTTCATGAAGCAGCGTGGATATTATTAAGTCGGTTGTGTTTATGTTTATTTTCAGCAGTGCCATCATTTCGATGCGCATTCCTGAAACAGCAACTAAAGTCTGGTTTTTCTGTGTTTTCAGATTTCGGCCAGGCAGAAATCGATGCAGCAAACCTGCCAATAGGTCCAATATTCATCACGCAGCCGGTCAGCACCATCTACGACATCCGGAGCACAATAAAGGTGGCATCTTTCAAGTGCGAGGCAGATGCACGACCGCTGGCGTCGTACGTCTGGTATTTGACGCATGACCAGCGTCGTTTTCCGGTCGACTTGACTGACCAGAGCAAGACGTTAACAAACGGCCGACTTACTATCGACGAACCATCAGAAACCGAGGACAACGGAGACTACCAGTGTGTTGCTAAAAACTCCTTTGGAGCCATTCTCAGCGACATTGCCACTTTGAGCTTTGGATGTAAGATTTTTTTCGCATGATGTTTCTGTTTCAGTGCCTCAACACTTACACATTCTTTCTGAGTATTTTGCAGAAGCTGGTTGCTGAATGCCTCGTGGCTCATGCATAATTAAAAACAGAATTGTGTTTGAGATTTCTATAGGCTGTTTGCTGTTCAGTTGCTATGTTGTTGTTATCTGTCATGTACTGAAAGTTACCGTAAACAAGTTCACAGTTCAAAACGGCTTGTAGTGACGACAGTGGCTACATCATGCATCTACTATGACTCCCATTTAACGATCGTTTTTAGCTGGATCCGGGTCAGCAAGTTTCCCGTCTTCTCCTCTTTCTCCACTTATTCCAGAAGAGAACCTTCGGGGATTAGTGGAAAAGTATCTTTTTGTGGACTGGATGTCCTTCGTGCCACCCAGTAACCCAGCCATGCACTGAAGGGAACACAAAGCACTAACCAGAACCAGAGGCCTGGCCTCGTCCTTTTTTCATCCACCACCAGACTATGATATAAGGGGCATTGCTGCCTTTACAGGTACTGTCCGATGCCAGTAGCATACTACATCACACGATTAAAAAAGCAAAAATCAAAAAAGCCAATATTGCTTTGCATCATGTCACCATATAGTCACTGTGCTGATAAGTAATACCACCTTTATGACTTTTGCCATTTTAGTTGTGTGATGTAGCCACTGTCATCTTTACAAACCATTTCAAACTGTGAATTTCTGCAGTAATATTTGATGTTTTATTACCTGCTTAAATTTTGCAAATCTACACGACACAAGTATTGCGTGATGTAATTACACAGTAACGTCAGGGAGTGGTCAAAAATAACATAATGTAGTGTAGACCTAATGTAATCAACATCTGAGTTTTGTGTAAGTTAAGTCATCTCTGCTAATACTGTAATTCTCTGAGAAGTAGATTTCCTTTGCATACCTTGAAATTGTGGCAATGGGACATTTCCAGTGTTTTGTTGGATTTTCACATTCACAGCACATGTGCAGAAATTAGGAATTCTTGGTCCATATCCCATCGTAGCCGTTTGATCACACAACCTCAATTTTCTATTAGACGTAGATATTTTGTCAACCAGAGATAGTTGTTTTTGATCATATGTAATTGTGCATACTTCCGTCATACACATAATCTATTTCCCTCATATTTGGAAACCCTGACCTGATCCACAAAAATAGTGTAGGCCTATTTCCCTGTGTTAACAGTCATACATCTGTCTCCACAAGAGCAAAACCACGTGTGAACAGGGTCCAGAATGTTCCGAGTATCCTAAAAGGCTTGAAATTTTGGCATGTAGGGTAATTTTTGGTCATATTTTCAGTGCACATGCATTCCTAGGTTATAAGTTATAATGTCATCCATTGGCTACCATTGACAGTGTGTTTGCAGTCACTGTGCACACACTGTACCACGTGAGTAATGTTAGATGATCTTAATGGCATTCTAATTGTGTAGAGTGCATGTTGTGTGATGAAATATGATTACAAGTAAACATTTAGTTTCGTCTCTGATATAGCCATATTTATGCTGAAAAGGGACGTTAAGCTCCATCCAACCAACCAAGCATTTAGTTTCAGTTTTCATGTATCTGTTCACTTGTTTGTCTGCATTGATTCTGTTGTCAGATTTGAACGACTTTCCGAAGGCGACACGTGAAACTCTGAGGGCCACAGCTTACGAGGGATTCGATATCAAGTGTCTGCCACCAAAAAGTGGATATGAAAGTGAGTATCACACTTTATAAAATGTTATTTTCCTGCACATTATCTTACAACATATTTTAACCATAAGTGTCAACTGTTGGGAGGATCGGGGAGACTCCAGTATATTACCTTGGACGTAATGATATTGTAATCCAACGGTATTTAACTTTTTTTTGTATGGTCAAGATACACACGAGAGATTGTTTTTTAGGCTTAGTAGTACATAAAAAACGTTTAGCAGCCGGGATCACCAGACCCTCTTGGAGAGCTTATAGGGAAGTCACCACGTTGTTATTGATGCATTAATGCATTGATGCCGCTGATCTTGATTATGTATTCACAAAATCTCTGAACATCAGAATTTTTTTTTTAAACTTTGCATGCTCACTCAACTCATTTCTTTACAGTCACATCAAGATTTACTGACTTGCAGTCCGTCTGCATGCCATCTGACAGTTTGATGTATCCTGTCATGTGTGTATTTATGAAAACGTCCGATGAAGATACTGATGTCACAGGTCTTGACTCTAGATAATCAACATCGTGAAAATAACATTCTTAACTTTGCAAGTGACATCAGTACAATACTTGCACTTACAATGCACACATAGTCAGCTATTAGGGCCAAATGTGTGGCCCAGCCAGCTTGTTAGATGCTGCAGCTTAGCAGAATTTTGTAGGCACAGCAACACAGTGAAATATTGTGTCTTGTACAGCACTGTCGTACATCTGGTACAAGACTTCGTTTGCCAATATGATTCGGACGACCGTCAAATGGTACATATTCGTGTCAAGCGACGGCACTTTGTATTTCCAGTCAGTGACACGAGATGACGTGGGCGACTATTTCTGCATGGTCACAGTTGCAGATGCTCAGGGCAACTTTCAGGAAGGTAAAGTCAGCGAGCCAATCCCACTGGAAGTGACTGAGGCCGGTAAGTTGTGATTGTTTGCTGTTTTGACTGTGAATCTTTGAAATGTGAGCACGAACAACCAAACTACACTCTGAGCGAGTTTATTATACCTGCACAAACCCACCCACAACACCACAACCGTTTTACGGCCCTTTTTTGGGACCACCCGGGTGAGCCAGTGCCAGAAAACTTGGACTTTATGGTGCAAGGGAAGATTAACCGAGGCAGACACACAAACCATCCGGCTGGGCGCCACTCCATCCGGACTAACCAGTGCCCATCTCCACCATCCCCCATTTTTTTAC
>Ga0056133_10000441_pt1 | contig 10280 bp, 7 predicted proteins | sample WorMetGr2BELIZE1_FD_67351 | JGI IMG/M metagenome (GOLD analysis project Ga0056133, IMG submission 67351) | Marine gutless worms symbiont microbial communities from Max Planck institute for Marine Microbiology, Germany - Inanidrilus... ... | reverse complement strand
GACGAAAATTAATTTATTGTCGTCAATGAAAATTTTCGTTTTCGTCGTCGTCGGCGAAAAAAACACTGGACTAAACATGGGTAGGTACGGTTACAAACGACCTCATTGAGATGGAACTCAGCTGGGAAGATGTGGCAGCATCAGCTGAGGACAGTTAGAGATGTCGTCAGCGTGTGGAATGTGGAATGACTCAAGGTCAAGTTCACTGCTACTGTAACATTTAGGCCGCATTCGACTTGACGAATCCCGATTCAGATTTTTCAGATTCAGTGAATCCGTCCATTCAGTGCGCGAATCCGAATCCCGATTTGCAAATCTGGGGAATCCAGTTTTGACGTGGATTCACTAGCGAAACCGGACGTGACATCAGTATCACAAACGTAAACGAATAACGACGTCACTTCTGACAACACCACAAACCCAGACCATTCGTTTTGCCAGTGAATCCAAATCCAGATTCACTGTGAATCTGAATCCAGATTCGTCAAATCGAATACGGCCTTAGTGTTTACAGCCAGCTGTAATATCGTAACAGATGCGCCACTTGCTGCCACTGAATTTGCACATTTGAAACAAAAATTCTGTCTCATTCAACAAAGCCACACAATATCACTGAGGTTAAACGTACGACACATTCACAATGACAGTTCGGCGAAAAGTCTTACAAGGAGACAAGATCGTACAATTTGCAGTAAGTCTTTGTAGAAGATTTTTACAAGAACTGCATATTTTCTGTACCGGTTCGTATCCTTGAAATAGTCCTGTAGTACACTCTTAGCATACCTGCACCCTACTCACGAGCATGGCTGCAAAACAAGATCGCTACAGTAAACACGTATCATCACAAATATAAACAGTAAGTCAGATACCCGGACAAGTTCAAAAGGAAATCGTTCGTGGAAGATACGATTGATCTTGGCTCCGCCAGAGAGCTCCTGTGTGCTGATCTCACTACCCGAGCCTTCTATGCTTTTGTCCAAGTCACCACCGAATGTTGTAAGCATTCTACGTAACAACAATAAAAAACAGATAAAATAACAAAAACATAATAAATATAACAAAACTGGCACAGATATTACTGTACTACAGACACTAATTACACAAAGCTAAAGTGTTTAAAGTGTACATGTATTGCATGAGTATCAGCAGTAGTAGCACACTAGCAGCAGCAGTTAACTCATGTATTCCTGTGTATCTGATGGCACTCTTCCACTGTTCCGCATGCCACATATGAAACTATAAATGTGGGCCAATGCCCAACGTGATGGTCGCCCTGCCAACATAGGTGGCGCCATCTGTTCGACGCCGCAAAGTTTGGCTGACGCCCACTACTAGATGCCGTGCAGTAATGCTGCCAAGACGCAAAACCCGTTGAAATTTGCAGGGGTGCCTCAAACTACCGGATCTATCTCAGCCGCTAGTTGGCCTGAGTTCATCATATTATGAGGACATGTGGAGGACATATTGCTGCTTAAGAAGTTTTTTTTCCGATTGTTGATACGTGCCCTAGTTGCGAAGATATAGCCCGACAAAGTTGTGCGATGATGACCAGATGGCATTTTTTGCGTCATTTTTGCGTCCTGTATTTTCAGCGAGCCGCATACACCAGGTTTCAGACATGCATTCTAAATTCGCACTAAGGCCACACCATGTGTAGAAGTATTGTAGACATCCAATCTCCGACCGCCGAGATTAGGCGAGGAAGAAAACAGAAAGAAGAAGATAGAAATCACAGGGCAAAAATATAATGGTCTGCCCTATTACACATGGCGACCATAATCAAATCACGTCAGAGCAGTGACAATAAGAAAACGACGTACTGCATCAGTGCCTTGGTCTTGCGTGCCGGGTCGTCCGGCCGAAAGTTGCGGTACTCCTCTACGTCCTTTTCCATCGACAGCAGCTCCGACTGCAGCTTGTTCCGCAAGCTCGGAAGCGTCGACCGGATGTGGTTGGTGAGCTGCTGGTTGAGAATTCGCTGCAGGTAAGGCGTGCCCATCCGATCAGCCATGTGTCTACATCGACCACCGGCGATGACATCGTACACTTCATATACAAACTGACAGTTTCCCACACATCAACAAATTTACTCGACATTGAGCCCAGATAGTACTGAAATGGACAACCATTTACAGGTATGCTAACTGCTTGATATGCAACCAGCCACTCAGCCTCCTACCCCCAGTGAGATGAGAAATGAGTACCTGCCAAGGGGCAGTGTCAGTGCTCTTTTACTGGAAAGATAACTGTCTGGCATTGCACTGTCCAAGCATCACAGACTCAGCGCCACATATGGGCTCTGACAAGGACCTTGCCTATGTTTCTCTATGGAGTGTGTTATCCTTTTTTAAAAATCCTACTGTGAAAAGACATATCAAAACACATATGTAAACGCTTTATTGGCCACTTATGAAGTTTACCAGGACTAGTCGGTGTTCCCAGGGTCTCCAAGGCCTTTCCTGACAAGAACCATTTGTTAAAACGGCATTATGGTGTAAACGATCACAATTTAAAACTAGTGGCTATGCTACATGGTTCACGGCAGGGGTGCAATCCGCATAGCTCATTATGATGTCATTGATGACGTCATAACTCCGAAACTATAAGAGAAAGAGAAAAACGAAGACCACCTCGCCCATGAAATCCTCTGAGCTATCCAATGGTGAAAACTGCATCGCTCTACAACAACTTTTGCAAAACCGGAAATGACGTCATTTATGACGTCATAATTTGGGTTCAAGATCGAAATTCCACAAAATGGCTCAAGAGTATTTTAGTATTGGTGCGTTCTACAATATAAACCGAAAATCAGGACAATCCTATCAAAACTGTAGGACGAGATGGTTTTTTGAGCGCCAAAACCCGTAAAAATACAAGTTTTTTTTAGGGTCAACCAGCCCCCAGGGGTCGGACAGCCCCTATATTCTAGGGGACACAACTAGATCCAGACATATAACATATGTCCTAGTTTGATCGAAATCAGATCAAAGACGGCTGAGAAAAACTGCACAAACAAACAGACAGACAGACAAACCAACAGACACTACGAAAATAATGGTCACTTGGCCGTGAACCAACATAATCCCTAACAAATATTCAGTCTCATATTAATTCCCAACAGAAGAAGTTGCAGTCCCAAAATGTATACTCATACATTTCCACTGCTGGTGTAATAGACAACAACAGCCAAAATGTACATAATGCAGGAACACAAGTTACTACCTGTAAGAAGGATGAGTTAAGAAGAATTTTCTCTCAGCTGCAAGCGCAGACCGGATGTCTTTTCGACCCTCAATGTCTTTCTGACTGCGATTTACAATGCCAATATAACCTACAACATTGTCACTTTTGCATGCAGTCAAAATGTCACAATGACAGCAAAATAACAGAACACAAGATGTACAGATACAACAAGATGGCATATAAAATGCATCTTAGAAGTTCGTATTTTATCCCATGTAATCATACATGCTGAAATATATCCCGATGAATAAGCAGTAATATCAGAGTGCTGATATACCAGCTAGTTAACTTGATGGTTTTGAGAAAGCAGGCATAACATAATGATCATTATTTACAGGAACTACCCAACCTCGTCGCAGTGGTAAAAGTCGATTCTCCAGGATGTCTTTTGCATCAGTTCCATCGTCCATGAGATCGAGCTTCGTGATGACTCCAATTGTACGCAGTCCTAGTGCCAACATACGCACAACAACACAGATAGTAACGCGTTTAACGGCCTTCTTCCAGGACAACCTGGGTAAGCCGGCACCAGAGAGGTAAATCATTGTGGATTTTACTGGAGCAAAAGATGATGGGGTGGTAGTGGCATCAGCTGGACCATATGCAAATCATTTGTACCTAACTCCACACAGACAACCACGCCAGTACCTCACCACTCAGTTCTTATAGGCCATATGCCCTTCTGACACCCAACCAACAATGTCAACGCACTGAACGCAAATACATCATATAATATTCATCAGTGACCTTGACCTTGACCTTGGATTGGGTCAAGGTCATATCAACACATACAATACGTGCAGGACTACCAGTATGCCCAAGCATCTGACTACAGCCTCATGCGCTACCGAAATATGGCCATTTGAATATCACGAAGTATCGACATAGGGCAAAGTTTGAACTCCTGTGATAGCTTTCCTAGATGGAAATTCCAAAATCGGGCTCCAACAAGCTGTAGACCAGATCCCATACTGTCTCCACCAGCCATCAGTTTTGAGCTCCACGCAAAAATGTTGGAGATAGGCCTAGAAAAGTGCAATGTTCGCGACTTTGGAAGCTCCATGACCTTGACCTTGACCTTGGATCCGGTCGACGTCATACTGGTGTGCATATGTGGTCGAGGTCTGCTCACACGCCAAATTAGATCGAAATCGGAAAAACTTTTTGTGGACGTACGGACGGACAGACACACCTGAGTTTCCAATCAGGCAATGACCTAAAAATCAATACTAAAAGTCTTGTCTGATTCTGGCTTTAAAGAGTGCATTCTTCAGCTGCGTTTCTGTGTAAATAACATGCCATCGTAAAATTTACTACTGCAACTAATAACCACAATATTGCAGTTTATGGCAAAGGCAGCAGCAGTGAATGTATGGAGACCTATTTTCCATCACTAACACAACAGCTGATACATGTATGTTACACCGTTGCTGTATAAGCAGTACCACTGAAAATTCTGGGACAAACTGCTGCTATATGCATGCACGAAATATGGCACGCAAACGCAGAATGCAGTACTGGTAGTCCGGTACACAATGGCAGCAACCAAAATCTCACAGAATATAGTACAAATTCATACAACACAGCTCAACTTAAAATGTCTCCAGTTAAATAAGCATGTTAACCGTTGATGTACAAAACGTGTTCACCGGTGACATACCTTGAGGGTCGACTTCTTTTGCGATCTTCAGTGCGTCAGAGTTGGCCAGGTCAGAGTTGGCCGGTGAAATGGCAAGAATTAAACAGTTCTCGCGAACGATGAATTCCATCAGCATGTTACGGATCTGGATCTCGATGTCCGGAGGCTGGTCTCCGACCGGGACCTTCGTCATGCCCGGAAGATCAATCAGCGTCAGGTTCAACACTGCCACAACCACACGAAAAACTCCAGTTCTTTTTGTGACGGTACGTGCTGGCACGGCATACCGGCAGCTTTCTCACAATGCAGACAAATCTTGTGAAAACAAACTGAAGCCATGTGGTCTCACTGCCAGCATTAGAAATGCATACCAGCACCTTTTTGTTTCCCAAAAAACAACACCGGAAATAGTAACTAGTACTTTAGGTGGCGCAGTAGAACAACGGGTATAGCGCTGGACTTGCGATCAGTAGATCGCTGGTTCAAATCCTGTTCGGGGCAACGCTGCATAATAACCATGGGTAAGTTGTTCACACCTATGCGCCTCTGTCACCAAGCAGTATAACTTGGTACCGGCCAAAGGGCAGTGATACTCTGCGGCTGGGAAGATAACCACAGGCCTGGCGGAAAGTAATGGCAGCCTACTGCCGGGTGGATGACTTACGGTCACCTGCGGGCTGACTGCCTGTACACCGGGATCAGCTCCGGGCCCAACGCTCGGTATCCAGTATGGGAAGCCGTTACCTTTACCTTTCCATTCTGTTAAGCAAACTTCTTCCTTTCAGCTTCTTCTATCAGTGTCTTGACACTGTTGGTTGGGCGACATCTAATTTGTGCCACTGGGGTATTTAGCTCAAAGGTTCTCTCCAGGTAGTGAAGGAAAACCAAAGGGGAAGAGTCTAACCAAGGCTCACCTTGAAAACAACTGTTGAAGTGACAGTGTGGTACTGGTTTAGCCATCTTATTTTCAAAACTAACTCCACGTCAGGATAGGCAGCACCTTGACAGAGCTAACAGATAAGTGGCATTTTTACCTGTCACCAAACCAATGGTGTCAAAGCGGTAAAATATGCAATCAACAACAGAATTACACTCTTCAACGTATGCAGTAAACTGTTGTGATTACAAGTCACCACGTCCATTCACGAATTCACCTTCTATCATTAAAAAGTTGCACATCTGCCTGACTGTTTCATATAAGATTAAGCAATGACACACATCTTGTATCAATGCGACTGTGTTATATTAAGAACCTAACTGATGCACTGGATACTGGGGTGTCAGAGAGCGGGTGTAAAGGGTGCTTCACTCAGGAGCCTACTAGTGGATCAACAAAGGACGATGTCCAGTGTGAGATCTTCCCTGACTGGTTTAGTTCCCTTCGGTGCTTGATGGCGTCAGCTGAACAGCTAAAATGGCATCTGGGCTGTAAAGATGTGCTTTAATTATAGCAAGTGGTTCGAGTCAAATCCAGAGTATTACCCCGGAAAGACTGTTGGTTAAACCAAAAAAAGAAAGAAAATTCTAAATATGGGAGTGTTGTTGTCTAGTATTAACAGAATAGTTAATATACATAACTTAGACCACTGTACAATCAGTACCACTAACAACAACGCAGAGGTTGTAAAAGCCCGCTTCCATAATTCCTTATTACACTGTAGTTCATCAATGTTTTTCACATTACTGGCATAATAAGAATCTTCCTAACACAGCAGGAAATGCAATATTCATTCTGCAGAACGGCTGTTGAACTTTAACGTCACTGACATCTCAAACATACTCACAACTGACAGCAACATGCAACTGAGGTCATCACCAACTGCAGTGCCTCTGACAAATATCCGACTAATTACACTTCAATTCATATAACACTTACCATGTGGCGAGTAGACACGTAGATTAATGGGAATATTTGAGATGCCCTTGTTTTTCCCAGTAACACGGTCGGTTTCGTCCTCTATTTCTTTCCGTACAGCTTCAAAGTCGGAAAATATGCGACCCTTGCAGTGAATAAATTCTGCATACTCTGCAAACAGAAATTACAACATATTGACACACCTCAAAAAACCACTTAGCAAAATCAATGACACATAACTGCTATTACTCACAACAACCATATTATCATTATTATTATCAACAGTGGCATATTCAACATTTGTGAAATGGGGGCCAATCCATCCCTTATAAAATTCAAGTATCATATTTCCCTCATATCTGTCCACTGAATGAGGTGTTTTGAGTGCTAATTATGGCTGCCCTGCATAGCAGATGCGGACATTATATTTTTGCCCAGTTTGTTCTATCTTCTTTCTTCTTTTATTCTTTCCTCGCCTAATCTCAGCCATCGCAGATTGGACGTCTACCATACTTCCACATATGGTGTTGCCTTAGTGCGAATTTAAGATGCAGGTCTGAAATGGGCGGCACGCAGCTCGCTGAAAATGCAGTTCCCAAAAAATCACCAAAAATTTGCCATTTGCACACCATCGCACAAGTTTGTAGGGCTGTATCTTCGCAACTAAGGCATGTATCGACAACTGGAAAAAAAAACTTGTTAGGCAACAAGCAGCAATATCTCCTCCAGCTGTCCTCACAATATGGTGAACTTCGGCCCACTAGCGGCTGAGATCGGTCCAGTAGTTTGGGCACCGCAGCTAATTTCAATGGGTTTCACGTCTTGGCAGCGTTATGCACGGCACTCCAGTAGTGGGCGTCAGCCAAACTGCGGCACTGAACAGAGGGTGCCACCTATATTCGGCAGGGCGGCCATCACGTTGGGCATCGGCCACATTCTAGTTTATAGGGCTGTCAAACGATTGATTTTTTATCGCATTAATAGCAGAGATTAATCTTTTAATCGTGCATTAATCGTGCAGGGACTCTCTGCCATAAGCTGTGCAAAAACGACTGACCTGAGTGAGATGCAGTTTGAGATGCTGAGTCTAGTGGGTCCAGGGAACATGTATTACATCGGGTGTAGATGCCCCCACAGAAAGGGGAACTTTTCAGGGTTTCTTGCGGATTGAAATGGTTGGGTAAAAGGGTGAGGTGTGCAAAAAACCAGGTGGACCTATGTTTTTTGCGCAGTTATTATTAATTAAAATCACAGATTGGAACCACCCTCTGTGGAGGCTGATGTCTACATATGGCGCTACGCACTCCTAGTGGTGCATGTCAGAAAAGAAGAAGAAGATAGATTAGGACTGTGATGATAATGACGTCAATGCTAAGCAGCATGCTGATGTAATGAGTATGCTGATGAATCATACCCTCCTTAGCATGGATGAGCTGCAAGACCAATGGTCGTCTGGTAACAATACCAGATCCACGCGGCAAGAAGTCACTGTCAAAAATTCACACAGAAAATCAAGTATAGTAACAAATATCACTTGAATTCACGTCATAAGTTTCAAAACTGTTCCGGTTCTCATCACATGCTATGACATATCTTCTCATGTCTATCAAATACACAGCTACATCAAACAACAATCCGTAGCACAAAACTGCAACAATATGACTAAAATGTCACTAAATTTCAGAAACCACATGAAAGTGTGTTTCTGACATGAGTAAAAATAATCACTGATCAGACACTGTTACACCTTGTAATTTAACACTTTGTAAGCCCTATGCTTCCATAACCTCTCTATACACTGGATTTCAACTTTTGTCTCTCTTACTGACAATATACATAGCAGCTTAATGGCAATCTTCCACCTTGGTCCTGTGCAAGGCTGAAAGCGTGGTAAGCTGGGTTAAGATGGGGTTAATAAGGTTAAAGTTAAGGTTAAGGTTAGGGTCAGTGTTAGTGTCAGGGTTAGCAACAGTAATTAGCAACTGGGTTACCCCAAAATTTTATACCAGTTTACCTGTTGCCATTCGCATCCCCGCATTTTACCCACAACCATCTGCACTTGTACATTTTTGTTATGGCCATCTAAGGAGTCAAGATGACGGACAACAAAATCATATGAATCATGAATGGACCTGCAAGTTTGGCAAAATATCAACAGCATGTCTTGGTCAAGATTTTCTGGTAAGGTCTAGATAACAAAGTTACTAGTGGTCCTTCTCTCACCATACTTAGTTACAAAATCGAATCAAACCACTTTATAATTGACATATCGCAGACCGGAGGCTAGATTGCAATCACACAGTCATTCACTCTGAAAATTAAATAAAGAAAAGCAACGAGTATCATATATGCCAGCTCCAACGATTTGACAAGCCTGCCGCTGAACTGTTCTGAGTGCATTTGGCTGTTCATAAGTGAGACTGGAATGCAAGACTGGGCAATGGGGCATGCGTGATCCATGACAAGCTTAATGACTGCTTCACAGAAGTAGACAACGTCCAACAGTAATACACTAAATCAGTGACAAACCACTGAAACCAAATCGGTGACAGTCATATCAATCAAGTGAGTGTCACCAAGATGACTTGTCAGCAAACTGACTATCGCTGTAACTGCTGTACCACTGCGCCCTCGGTGAACTAGTAGGGGGCGCAATGTAAATACCTTACTGTTACTACTAAGGCCAAATTCCATTACGCTATCTGGTCGCAAACAGGTCCGAGCTAGATGATAGGCCAAATTCCAGCTCGTTGCAGGTCTGTGACCAGCTTCGGACCGGTGTAGGTTAATAATGCATCAGCGTATCGGCAGGCATTGTAAGCATCAGCCGGATGCCGGGACGCGTCGTCGAAAAATATGAAGTCGGACTTTTAAAAATAAATTACGATGCCGTCAAAAATGTCGTCAATAAATATCAAGTCAGTCGAAAATGAATGAAGCGATCGACGTCCAACTGTACTTGTGTCGTCATTGACTGTACACTAAACATTAAACAACGCAACGGTCGGTAACGACCCCTAGGCCTAATACGGACAATACAGATGTTGAAAAATTACAATTGGTGACTTTCGACAAATCACACACAGTAACTCGAAAACGTCGACTGTCGCCAGCGGTGTATGAGAGTAAGCGCCGATAGGCCGATGCATCATTAACCCACATCCGCTTCGGACTTGTCTGCGACCAGGATAGCGTAATAGAATTTGGCTTTTACTGATAGTTCTCACCGGCCAACGAAGTTTTCCAGTACACTGCTCTTTCCGGCACTCTGGCTGCCGACAACAGCGATCTGTGGCAAGTCAAGAGCCAGCGGAACGCCGAGACCCGCGAAACAATCCTGTAGTTGGTTGACCATGGGGATCAACTGCTCCATGCCAGCGTTACCTGCCATGGCGCTCAGCTGACCAGCGTGATGGCGTGATCGATCCGACGAGAAATCAATCAGTTTTACTCGTAAACAATGACGCCGCCGTACGGCCGATATTTGGCTTTAACTGAACTCGGCGTCCGCCAGTCACTTGTGTCATAAAGCAACAACAGAGA
>Ga0056133_10000440_pt1 | contig 10282 bp, 5 predicted proteins | sample WorMetGr2BELIZE1_FD_67351 | JGI IMG/M metagenome (GOLD analysis project Ga0056133, IMG submission 67351) | Marine gutless worms symbiont microbial communities from Max Planck institute for Marine Microbiology, Germany - Inanidrilus... ... | reverse complement strand
ATTTTCAAAATACCCACAGAAGCAATCTTGCTGCAACTAGTGTTGGCCGCAGCATCTGTGAGTTGACCAGTCTCCAAGTTGACTTGACTGGTCCTGGAATTGACTAGTGCTTGAGCTGTGCAGACTGCTACTTATCCGCTCCACAAGCTGACTAGTCCGTGAGTTAGTGTTCTGTGAGTTGGCTTATCCACGAGTTGTCCAGTTGCTGATGTGTCCGTATCCTCTTGGTTTTTTTTACTGTTGGGTGTAGCATCCACGAGTTGACCATCATCATTATCATCATGTGTGTTTATTAGTGAGCCGTTAAAGCGCAGCATCGTGTAAAATATAGACGGTAAGTTCATGCTAGTAAAAGTACATTCGTCACTAAATGCCATGGTACAATGTACGCTGAATAAAATAAAATCTCCAAGTTGACTAGTCCGTGTCTTGACTAGTCAGTAAGCTGTCCACTGCACAAGCTGACTAGTCCACAAGTTGGCAGTCTGTGATTTTCAGTGTATTGCATTGAAAAACTGCAAAATATTGGTCATTTTCGATAATTTTCGTCTCGATGTAGCATCATAAATACAACTGCATACATGTACAGGCATTCGGCAAGAGAGCCAATTTCATCGTAATGATATGATAGTTTTAGTTGTACAGTTGGTGAAATTACTAGGTTAGTTAATGATTATGACAAAAAATTCGGGTTAAAAATTTAATTAATTTTTTAATGAGTGACAGTTGTGTTATTTTCAGATTACCTTTCAAGGCTGCAACAACAGTCTTGAAATAGATGAACAGAGTGGAAGGAGGTTGAAGGTTCGTGCAGCAAAGAGCTATCTAGTGTGGCCGTGCATGAGTTGGTACAGATATTTTGTTGTTGCTGCAACATCTGTTGCTGTTCTTCTGAGCTCTAGTACAAGGCATTTCGGCATGGCATGGAGGTCAAGTGGGTCTTCAAATGCACAGCTTGTTGAAAATCTGCAAGGTAATCTTGTCTTGTTCTTATTTTGCCCATAGTAAACAAATTATAATAACTTGCCAAAACCTTTTGGGCACGTTGGATCCAGGGAGTGCCGGGTCATTGTCATCGTTGTCATCATGTAGTCAGCAAGGGCCATGAGGTCACTCTTCAAGGCCTCTGTCAACTGATGGTTGTCACAAGTTGGCTGGAATCGTCAGTGTGTCATGCCAGATCTGATCAGCCAATGTTTGCAGCATATCACTTTGGTTGTCATTAGAGTCCATGGATACTTTTGTGTTTTGTGCAATTTGTGTTAAAGGTTGGCTACTGTGACAATTATTATGCAAAGATGGCATGGTTTTGATTGCTAGAAATGTAACTGTGAGGCCTGATGATTTGATCAGATTGAGTTTTGGAAAATCAGTTTTGAACAGACAGCTGTGAAGGTCAGCATTAACAAAATAAAAGCAGACTAGAATGTGGGCCGATGCCCAACGTGATGGCCGCCCTGTTGAATATAGCCGGCGCACTCTGTTCAACGTCGCAAAGTTTGGCTGATGCCCACTGCTGGAGTACCGTGCAGTAACACTGCCAAGATGCAAACCCCGTTGAAATTAGCTGGGGTGACCCATACTACCGGACCGATCTCAGCCACTAGTGGGCCAAAGTTCACCGTATTATGGGGACATCTGTAGGAGATATTGCTGCTTAACAAGTTTTTTTCCGATTGTCGCTATGTGCCGTAGTTGCTAAGATATAGCCTGACAAAGTTGTACGATGGTGTGCAGACGGCGAATTTTTGGCAATTTTTTGCATCCTGCATTTTCAGCGAGCCGCGTGCAGCACATTTCAGTCCTGCATCCTAAATTCACACTAAGGCCACACCATGTGTGGAAGTATGGTACACATCCAATCTGTGGCGGCTGAGATTAGGCGAGGAAAAGAAGAAAGAAGAAGAGACCACAGGGCAAAAATATAATGTCCGCATCTGCTACGCAGGGCAGACATAATTAGCAAGATGAAAGCAGTGCTTGATGAGGAAACTAATAAGGTTGACAGTATAGGAAAGTGGCCACGTACTGATTGCTGCAGAGCTGTTGGCAGAAGCTTTGTGGATGGCGGAAGAAAGTTTTCTTTTTTTTACACACGGGATCCCTTTGTCATCCAACAAGCAGTGTGAGAGCACTAAACAGAACTGAGAGCTCTAACCAGAGAAAATCCACCACTGTACCTCATTCTTTCTGAGCAACCCGCATACTGCTGAGGGTAGGGATGCTGCAGTCTTTAAACCAGGCGTCAGATGCCCGTACCAGTTGGCACACAGCAAAGCTTTTCCTGTCATGACTCAGTAGTTATTTAGTTATTCTCACACAAGTTTACTGTCTGGTGTCTGGCAGCTACCTGCCAACTTGGGGGCCATGCTGATGTCCACTGACAGTGAAGTACTTCACAGCCTCTTCTCTGAAATACATTTGAAATTGTAGACAATCATTCATGCTGTTATTGATTTTATCAAATAAGTTCCATTTTTACCTTGTAGCATGCCATAGTAGTATGTCTGTCTGTCACATGTTGGTGTTCTACTGAAATGGCTAAACGTAGGATCACGCAAACAATGCCACATGATAGCCCAGCGATTCATGCCGAAGACCTCAGCAAAACTCAAACAGGGTAACCCCTAACAGGGGTGCCAAATGCAGGTGGGGTAGGTTAGAATTGGCGACTTTCGACAAATAACGTGCTGTAACTCAGAAATGTCGATCGTCGCAAGCATTGTCAGTTTGGTTCGGTCACAAGTTTATCACACTGAGCATCCACCTTTGTTTGCAGCACATTGTTGTGATGCACCGCGTCACGTGGGTTCGTCAGCTACAGCTGATACTTGTGTAACCAACTGTATTATTTGTTATTTCAGTTTTATATTAGCTTAATAGCCATTGTGCTGATATACCTATAATAAACTATTCATCTACCCAATTCTCACCTGATAGTAGTGATAATGTGCAGTATGTGTTGTTTTATAGCCAATGGGATCTTGAAGAATCCTCGAATTGCAGCTGCTATGAAGGCGATTGACCGAGGCTTGTTCTGTAGAAACAATCCGTACATGGATGCACCACAAGGAATTGGATATGCTGTTACAATCAGTGCACCACATATGGTAGTTGCTTGCACTTAACATTTATTTTTTGCTGCATCATAAAATTTATATGACAGGTTGGTATTAACAGAGTGATTTCATAGTCATTATTAAAGAGCAAGGTATGGAGATGGTGCAGGTAACACCATTGAGGAGAGGTCAGCATCTTTTCCCTAATCCAAATGCAATAGATGCCATCAGCAAGGGCATGCTGGAGCTAAAACTTTACTCCAACAACATCCTCTAGTTACCGCATGCAGTGAACTGTGGAAGGTTCTGCTTTTGGCGCTGTCGGTCTGTAGTTTTTTTGTTTGTATGAAATATCCCGGGGAACCACTGAACTGATTTGCGCCATATTTACGTGGAAGACATGTTTGATCCCTCGCTTGGACGAGTTTGAAGGTCAAGGTCACCGGTCACCAGGGACAAAAAAACATTTTTCGGTCCTTTGGGCGGCATGTGTGCGGTTTATGTTTCGTACAACATCTTTAGCCTCTAGTTCTTAACTGGGGGTGCCAGTTAACACAGGTTGTCCTGTATAGTGGCCGTAAAATGATAGTAGTTGGTACTAAAGACGTAAATTGTTCTTCTTTTGGAAGTGTTTACTCTCTGCAGTTTGAGTCATATTTTGTTGAACTTTTATCTCCAACAACTGCACGTTCTGCTGCAGCCCAGTAGCATGGATTCATTTACCAGTAGTTCGTCATTGTCATTGTCTGAGTTTAAACGTTAACAGGTTTTCGTCAGCTGGAGTGTGTGTTACTGCTGCAGCATGCCCATGCATTGGAGTTGCTGTCTGAGATGATGTACGATGGTGCTCACGTGTTGGACGTTGGCTCCGGCAGTGGCTATCTCACAGCTTGTATGGCAATGCTGGTAACAGTGTGATTTGATCCTCATTATTTCTACGTATACCACATGGTGATACAGTCTAACTGTGCTGGGCTGTACGTCCCGCTTAAAGCAAATGAAACAAGCCTTCTTTCATTTCTTCTCCTGCCTTTCCTTCTTATCTACATTAGATCACTCCGGCTACAAAGAGTCACATTGTGTATCATGTTACGTTAGTGTGTATTGCAATATTGCAAAGTGCAGTTTAGAGATACTAGATTCATTACTAGATTATATATGTGTGTATCAGTTCTTATTCCTACAATCACTAACATTGCTAGCAATCAATTTTTATGTAACTAATTCATGGTACATACCTCATATAACCACTCCTTTCTCTGCATTTCTCAAAATAACTCCAGCAGTGTCTGTTGACGCAGTTATGCATTTTTCCTTATTCCAGGCCAGTACGTCCTTCATACCTGGCACTGTGTGTGGGTAGGCGAGTGATTTTGTACATCATAAACCAGTTCTAAAGACTCACTTGGCTTTCTCCTTCAGCAATGTTGTTTGACACCCACATTTTTGCTGCCACTGCAGAGTGCCATGCCTGCTTTGAAGATTGTCTACACTTTATTCGTAAGAAGCAATCATCCTCAGTCCGCCACAGGAGTGATCAGACTGCAAGCACCGCTTTCAGATGTGATGCCATGATTTTCTTGCCTGAGTGATACTTATTATCAACACCAAGTAAATTTGTGGTCTTTCACCTACTATCACATGTTGATGCAACTGATGCTGAAGATTTATTAGTAATTTTTAGGTAATATCATTAATATGGCATGAGCTGTGCACAGCAGTGGTCACTACTGCTGCATCTTTCATTTTATGCTGCTGCCGCCAAGTGAGGAGGCATTAAGTGAAGCTGCTATCCATCTGTGTCCACCTCGTGCCCCTAGCTCTCAAATGACGCTTTTAGAACTATGTTTACTGTGGAACACAAATAGGCAACCTCATTCTGGAAGTAGAATCCACCAGTCATCGTGGCTGTATGGCCACCAGAAGTGGCCGAAACGTCTCTGAGGCCAAAAAACTTAACATTATCAATGTCGCAAAAACCAAGTAATATAGAGCCATGATTATCATAAAACACAAATAGGAAGTCGTAGGCAGCATGTTATTTGCCTCGATCGTTATTATCATTTAATCACCGAAAGGACCAAAATGGACGTCAGCGGGTAGCATATCGTTTCACCGCCATTGAGGCAATACTGCTTATTTGCTTAATGAGCCTTCTTTTCCTGTTACTCCATTTTGTGACAAAACAGAACGTTTTTGGTATAATAGGAGCTGGTTTCTTACGGGCCAGATCGCTTTTCTGTTGCTCAACCAACAATGTCCATTGTCCAGCACTGACACCAACCAGCCAAAATCACCTACTCTTCTTCATCTTTTTCTCATCCGCTAACTGGTGTGTCATGCTAGACTCTGATGCTAGTATGCATGCTTACATACAACAGCAGTGAAACTAATAGTCTGCTTTCTGGTAGGTTTTGCTGAATCATTAATGTAATTTCTCGAATCATGCCGCCGCAGCTTGTCAAGCAGATGGTGTATAGCACTTTTTTGAGTTAATTATCGGTGTTTCAGAAATTCAGCATGTTCACGAATAAGTGAAAGCAACTGCTCATGTAATGTCACGATGCCAGTGCCCTATGCGGATTCTGGGGCATAGTGCACCTTCAATTCAGTTGTTGATTTCAGCACAGTGTATATTGTTTGCTTGTTTACATCATTTGCTTCCCTGCTTATCCTTTTTCTTCACTTTTTAGCAAACGTGAACTCAGTTCACGTTCGCTATATGATATCGCCCATCCATCTGTCGTCTGTCTGTCTGTAATGTTCATGCACCCTACTCAGGCGGTTGAAGTTTTCGGCAATATTTCTATGGCATTTGGTACCTTGGCCATCCGCTGACGTCCACGAAAAATTGCACAGAGATCGTTCCAGGGGAACCCCTCCGCCGGGGCAGTTAAACACAAGAGGGGTAGCTAAGTATAGCGATTTTGGACCTATCGGAAACGGTGCAAGATAGGAGGTAAGTTACTATTAAGCACTAATAGGAAGTCACATATGGGCTTTCGATTGGTACGAAAATCGGTGACCTTGAATGACCTTGAACGACATAATGGTTGTTATTTTGCGTTATTTCACTGAATTTGGTAGCTTTAGGGGCGCACTGCGTAAAAGTGGTTGAAGATATACCTAAACTTTCTGTGACAGAAATGTAGCTCAAAGCATCTAATTTTTATTTATATATCAACGTACGATGAAACGATGTAGGAAACCGCTCCATCAGTGGGATTAAATGCAAGAGCGGTGGCAAAATATAGCGATTTTGAACTTATCAACCGCTAACTCTCGGAAATGGCGCAAGATAGCAGGTAAGTTAGTTTTAATCACTAATAGGAAGTCGTATGTGAGCTTTCGATTGGTACCAAAATCGGTGACCTTGAATGGCGTAATGGCCCTTATTTTGCATTATTTCACCGAATTCGTGTACGATAATGTTGTTGTAAAACAATTATTAGGCCTACCTCGGTCTCAAAATCTACTTTTGATAGTCTGTGACAATATTAGTACAATCTGCGCAATTATTCAGCGATTATTTTGGCAGAACAAACTCTGATAACTTCGTTTGACGGATGTAGGTGCATAGATGATCAGGTGCATAAATTAGCATGGATATTTAGTTATACTAAAAATAGCAAGTCAGTTTAATGGGCGTAGGCGTTGGCCTGTACATATGTACGATGTTGTCATAAAACAGTTCACATTCGCTATCTCATCTCCTGATGAGTTCTTACTTCCTTACTTATCTACTCCCTTGCTTATCTTTTCCTTTGAGAATATACCCGCTCCGTTTCCAGGCCGGATGTCATTAGAGGCGACTAAACCCGGCTTTAGTTTTTTATGGTCGCCCTATGTAATAGGGCAGACCATTATATTTTTGCCCTGTGATTTCTATCTTCTTTTTTTCCTCGCCTAATCTCAGCGGTCGGAGATTGGATGTCTACAATACTTCCACACATGGTGTGGCCTTAGTGCGAATTTAGAATGCATGTCTCAAATGTAACTCGCCTTGTGTGGCCTCACCGGTAGAAAACTCCCCCCGGGAAGGCCCAGGGCTTAGCAGATTAGTCCATGAAGAAGCCCGTCCTAGTATTTCTTATCATACTTAACCTAGTTTTAAAGACATATATATCTTCTATATCTGTGCCGCACGCGGCTCACTGAAAATACAGGATGCAAAAAAGTCGCCAAATATCACCATCTGGGCACCATCGCACAACTTCGTCGGGCTATATCTTCGCAATTAAGGCATGTATCGACAATCGGAAAAAAAACTTGTTAAGCAGCAATATGTCCTCCACATGTCCTCATAATATGGTGAACTTCGGCCCACTAGCGGCTGAGATCCATCCGGTAATTTGGGGCACCCCTAGAAATTTCAACGGGTTTTGCGTCTTGGCAGCATTAGTGCACGGCATCTAGTACTGGGCGTCAGCCAAACATTGCGGCATTGAACAGAGGGCGCCACCTATGTTCGGCAGGGCGACCCCGACCATCAGGATGGGCATTGGCGCACATTCTAGTTGTGTTTATTTTGTGTTGCCATACATTTCTTTTGCTTGGTGAAAGTGTGCTTTTGTTGCGTTAGGTTTGGTTTTTCCATACCAAGTCAAGATATTGGCTTGGGGAACGTCTCCAAAATATTTTGTGTTGAGTGGGACGTAAAAGCTTTACTTGTAACTCATGGTGCCAGTAGGATGTGTCACACGAGTGATATTGAAAAAAGTGCAAATTGGTATTTATATGATGCAACTATGCAACAGTTACATGTGCTTTGGTCAGCCAACTCCTATTTAGCATCGTTTTCAGTAGCCGCTTAAACTGTGTGTAGCTAATGTCATTGTCACTGTCAGTCGTAAATTTGTATACTGCATAGTTGCAAAGCCTGTAATGTCCTTGTTGCCAGTACGATGGCAAATGTTTCAACAACTACAGACCATTAAAACTACTGAGCATACATGGAATAAAGTATGTTGATTGTTGAGAGAATTTACACTTACATACGTGGCAATCATTGATTTTGCTGGATGTATTTCACACTGTACATAACAGGTCGGTGAGAAGGGTGTAGCGGTCGGCATCGATCATATTGACGAGCTTGTCCAGTTATCAATTGACAATGTCAACAAGTCGCCAGACGCGGCCAAATTACTCAAGTCCGGTCAGCTGCAGCTTGTTGTTGGAGACGGTCGCCAAGGATGGGAGCAGTTTGCACCATACGATGCCATCCACGTGGGAGCGGCTGCTCCTGAAATACCAAAAGCTGTAAGTGAAGTTGTACTTGGTTCAGAGATGCAGAATCAGGGTTGTTCGTTGACAGTGGCGGTAAACGTGTGTAACGTTTTGATAACTCCGATGCGATTCAAGAATGCTAAGTCCTTTAAAGTTTCAGTTAAACAAAAGTAACTACGCTAATTTCTGATTGCGCATTTGGGCCCTGTCGTTATAAGAATCATTTCCAGGATAGATGTACAAGTCAACTAAAGCTGGGTTTTGTTTTTTACTCCCGGGATTGCCCGAAGAGCTGCTTGCAGTATTTAGATTACTTGAAGGTTGATTTTGAGTTTTTTTGCCGTGCACTGTAGGTCCACTTCTCCACACCAGATGTCACCCTTATGAGTGCATGGGTGGGAATGTGGGACCCCAAAAACTGTATTTTTTTTGTAAATTTTTGAATATAAATGGGCTGAGAAGGTATTGGAGTTTTACCTGTGTGGTACATTTCCGTAAAATTTAAAGTGCTCCATAGTAGCAAAACTTTATGTCAGATCCGAAAAGTTTTGGAGGTGCAAAAATGGTACGGACCTTTTCTGTGACTGGCGAGATGGACACAGTCTGGGGCTAACAAGTTTACTGTTTCTTTGTGTTGTGTGTCCGTCAAAAAATTTGATCCTTCAGAATGTAATAACTGTTTTTGTCTAACATACTGGTGAAACACGTACTGGTAGTAACATAATTTGTATGATAAACTATAATTCAGAGATGTGAAATTTTAGGTAATATTTTGTCAAAAGAATGTTAAACTGTAATTTACCAATTGAGTTTGTCAACGTGTACAGCACACTTGCACAGTTTGCAGATTGAAAACAAGCAGCAATTTGAAACAGTTACTGTGATTAACTATAAATCATAAGGCATTGAAGCTAGATATTTGAGCATTTTCAATGAAAATTTACTGCACATTCACTGCTGGCTCTATTTGTACAAGAATTTTAAGATCAGTCAACATTTGATTAAGTTACAGGCAAGAAAGCTGATTGCCTCACGTGCTCAATGTGCCCCACGTGCATTGTCTTGCGGAAAAATGAAGAACTCCACAGATATCTTGAGTATGGCAAAAAAACAACTGTTGTTAACTGTTGTTACATTGATTTTGACTTGGCTTAGATAATTATCAAACTGGTGTAGACCGATTTTGTATTGTCAACTGACATCATCAGAGACTTTGACTGAACGTTGACGACGTGTAAAAGGATTTTGCTGTGAAGTCTTTTTTGTTTGTTGCGGCAGCTGCGTACAGTCAGTTATTATGTGGGTTCCTGGGTAAATATCTTCTTGAGCATGACGATTTATTGAAGACATATTTCACAAGGTAGGGTTTCAACGCATCTAAAGTGTGGTGCCATCTTTAACCATCACTTTATTGCAAATTTGTTGCAGAGTCTAACAATGAAAGAATTTTGAAAATCGGTTAAGATTTGATAACGTTATTGACATAATTTCACTGCCACATTTTCGTGTTCCACAGTGTATAACTTTTTGGTTCACGGCCAAGTGACCATTATTTTCGTAGTGTCTGTCTGTCTGTTTGTTTGTTTGTGCAGAGTTTTTCTCAGCCATGTTTGATCCGATTTTGATCAAACTTGGACATATGTTGTATGTCTGGGTCTAGTTGTGTTTCCTAGAATATAGGGGCTGTGCGACCCCTGGGGGCTGGGTGACCCTAAAAAACTGATTTTTGCTTATATTGTAGAACACACCAATACTAAAATTCTCTGGAGCATTTTTTTGCAATTTCCATCTTGAACCCAAATTATGACGTCATCAGTGACGTCATTTTTGGTTTTGCACAAGTTGTCGTAGAGCGATGCGGTTTTCACCATTGGATAGCTCAGAGGATTTCATGGTGTGAGGTGTTGTCCGTTTTTCTCTATCTCTTATAGTTTCCGAGTTATGACGTCATCAATGACGTAATTTCCAGGTTTGCGAAAGTTGTCGTAGAGCGATGC
>Ga0056133_10000439_pt1 | contig 10285 bp, 9 predicted proteins | sample WorMetGr2BELIZE1_FD_67351 | JGI IMG/M metagenome (GOLD analysis project Ga0056133, IMG submission 67351) | Marine gutless worms symbiont microbial communities from Max Planck institute for Marine Microbiology, Germany - Inanidrilus... ... | reverse complement strand
TAACTTACCTCTTATCTTGCGCCGTTTCAGAGATATAGCCGTCGATAGGTCCGAAATCGCTGTATTTGGCTACCCCTCTTGTGTTTAACTCCCCCGGCGGATGCGTTACCCTGGGACGATCTCCGTGAAATTTTCAGTTGATGTTAGCGGATGGCCAAGGTACCTAATGCCTTAGAAACATTGCTGAAAATTTGACCTACCTGAGTAGGGCGCACGAGCGTTATAGACGACAAAAGAGATACGACAGACAGACGGACGGGCGCCGTGAACGTGAGTTCACGTTCGCTAAAAACTCATTGTTTGCACTGAAAATCAGACGACGAAAGACACTTACCCGCAGAAATGTTCAAACGCTGTCGAGTCAAACTCCTCACTCAACAGCACATCCACGAGGAATTCATCGCACTCTTTCTCCGCATCTTCCTTGCACTCCTCGCTGAAGAAATCTGTACAAAGTACATTACAATCTTGTTCGCCTATGTAACAGTCACTCTAGAGTGTCAATAATAGCCACACCCATACCCGCCCCTTTCAGGCCACGGCTGCCGTGGTCTTTACTTCCGAAGTAAAGTTCGGTACACACTAACCGTGTTCACGGCCGTGCTAGAGCAAAGTTGGTTACTGTACATAAGCGCTTTATTGTTGTTAGCGAACGTTCGCTATAATGCTGTCGCCCGTCCGTCTGTCTGTCGTCTGCCGTCTGCATGTCGTCGGTAACGCTCGTGCACCCTAGCTAGGCGGTTGTAATTTTCAACAATGTTTCTACGGTGTTTGGTACCTTGGCCATCCGTCGACATCCACATAAAATTTTACGGAGATCGTCCCAGGGGAACCCGTCCGCCGGGGGAGTTAAACACAAGAGGGGTAGCCAAATACAGCGATTTCGGACCTATCGACGGCTATATCTCTGAAACGGCGCAAGATAAGAGGTAAGTTAGTATTGATCACTTATAGGAAGTCGTAGATGCGCTTTCGATTGGTATCAAAATCGGTGACCTTGAATGACCTTGAACGGCGTAATGGCCTTTTTTGCGTTATTTCAGCGACATCGGTAGCTGCGTAAAAGTGGTTGACAAATGACGATATACCTAAACTTGCTGCGACAGAAATATAGCCCAAAGCTTCTAGTTTTTAGCGATATATTACTTATGGCGATATTCGCAGTGGTCTAATAATATAATGTTAGATATTATGGAAGACAACAAAAACTAGAGTTATCGATGACTGTTCAATGTGTCCAGTTGGTATGATTTCTATCTGTATTTTAGTCTAGTAATTTTTACTGCGATGTAAGTGGCCTTTGTGCCCTTTTGCTTTTATTAATAAATGAAAATGCTGCAACGACATTGAGGTCCGCAGGCAAGATAAAGGGGACAGCAAAGGCAAAAGCACCAAAATTTGTGAGGAGTTTCGTTAGGTCCTGTGGTAATATTTACGATCCAATTCTCGACATCAGTTGTTGTTGATGCTGTCACGCCTAGTATCATTATATCACGCAAAGGGCGTACGGAACACGCTAGGTATATCCAACAATGTTCTAAATCACACGAAATTCTATTTTGACACATAGTACAATGCTTAGATATAACTCCTTATAATGAGAGACTCGTAGAATTAAGATGACCACAATTTTCTCGAAATTATAAGGCATCGGGGCCGGAATTTTGTTTGCATTATACGGCCACGCCCAAGTCCCGACAGCGATAAAATTTTAACGACTGTATAGCTCGACCCAATTTTCCAACGTTTTTTCCAGTGAATGTTGTGATACGCATCTTCTGTGGTCGTAAAAATCGGCATTCTCCTTTGACTGTGATAAAAGTCATTGAAGTCGGTAATGCGCCAGGGTATAGCTCCCAAAAACGGAAATCCTATAGGCCTCCACTGCTGCGGCAGAGTCGGTTGGAGTCGGTACGTTGTCGGAAACGTGGCACTTCCGGTTCCGGTCCATGACGACCGTTCGAAGTATCGCCGATCGACTGAACAATTTCGTCGTCGCGAAACGTCGAAGTGTTACGTGATCTTCCACGCAGTGGCACATCGGGCGGCATTTCGGGCCTTTTTCTGCACTTTCGTAATGGCTGCAGCAAAGGCAGGTATGGCTCGTTCCACTTGTGGATAAACGTGGGAGTTGCAGATAAAACCGCATCATCCCTTGTTCACACGTGCCATACCTGAGCGCCTTACAGATGAGAGCTCATCAGGTAATCATAACCATTATATAAAAAATTAATCTGCATAGAATAATAAACTTAATTAGCGCTTACAGATAGGCAGGCCTACCCTTTTCAACGCCGCTGATCAACAGTAGTTAATAAGTACTACGGCATCAGACGAACGTTGCAGACGGACCACGCGACGTTAGAGATGAAGTGTTGAGATGAGATGAGACGGTTCATCATCACTCGGAAGGGCAGCACGCTCTCTTTGAGCCTATATTGCAGTGTGTCCCAGGCACACTGAAACCCGTCTAGTTTGATCTGTAACTTCGTCAAAATTCAACGGATTTTAATGACGTCTTCGCTGTTAGATTTTAAAATGAACAGCATTAGGCCAGCCTTGTGAAAGTCGAAACACTGAAAACGCACCCGAACACGAATTCAGCTTTTAACGTTAACTACAAAACAAAATAGCCGTTAAATGCATCAAATTACACTGACGGTTTCGTAAAATGTTCTGATGTATCATATAGATGAATATTCGTTTCAGATCATGTGTTCCAACAGGACAGTTTCAAAGTGTCCGCCACCATGCACGCACAAACGATCTCATGCACTGGTCAATCGTAGGGTCGATAACGTCCTGTTCAAGTTGAAGCAAGTTTGCATCAAGCATTTCTACACAGGTCATCAATGTCATGAATCCTTGTTTCGTATACGCAGTGCTGCACAGCACCCCAAATAAGTAAATATAAGGCACATGACCCTGGTCCATTTCGATGAAGCATTTGCTGATACGTGAGAGGGGGCCTATATGATATGATGCAATTTTCTGTGGTAATATCCCATTGTAATATCTGTAATGTTACATTTTTAGTGTTTAGACTTTCACAACGTAACGTAGCACATGATATTCTGTTTTGACACATGGTACAATGCATTCCTTATGAAGCTGGACACGTTGAGTTTCGCCACAGGAGCCCGGGCATACGCATCCTCTGAAGTAAAAGTGTGCTCATTTTAGCATCCTCTTAAAATGAGCACACTTTTACTTCATTTTCGAATTTATAATTCTGTTACAGATCCCAAAACTGACACCGGAAATGAAACGCACGTATATGCTTTCCTACAAGGACTGACCTTATGACGCTATTTACGGACATTTTAACGCTATTTCCAAAAATGGCCACCGAAACCACTTCCGGTTTTGATTTGACATCATGTTTCGACTGTGTGTACGCAACTTCCTGCTATAAGACGCGGTCAGTCTATGTACCCCATCCCCAGCCGTCACCTTTGTCTACAAATAGTCCACATGTCTGGAACCATACGACAATTCAGTGGATCTAATCAGAAAACTGCAAGTGCCTGTAATGCGGACAAGCTGAAAAAATATATTCTATTATATCTGACAAAACAAACTGGATTACTTACTGATGCTGCAATTATTCGCTGCATCAATTCGATTAAATGTGGTTAATCGGTAGGTGGTGTAGACGTTTGAGGCAACGGCACCACATGCGGTCTTCAGATCATCATAAAGACACTTGTACACATCGTTGAAGTACCTAACCATACAACCATGTCTTATAGTTGCCAAGATCCAATGGCGGCAAAAGGGCAGCGGTAAAGGGAGCAATTCGCCATTGGCGGCATATTTCAATCACGGAATCGGCATTTCGCATCAAATATTACACAAAATGTAAACATTCAAATAACAATCCTACTGATTGAGATAAGGACGACATTTCGCTGGTTACTGTTATTTCCAATACTTCATTCGCTATTGCTATCCAAGGTGCTGTGTTTGCGTTTTGCATTAATGCGTTCCTTACGCGGTTGATCATGACACTATCACAAAGTGGTGGATAATAAGGATGGTCACAACACGAGTACAGGGGAGGTCGGCAACACGAAAGTTTTCAACAGATCAAAAATATGAAGCAGTAAAACTGAAAAACGAAATTTTCAAACGTCCTGACATGAATGTTATGCGTAAGAATCACTGCTTCCCAACACAAAAGACAAACAAAATGTGCGCGCATTTTACAACAAAACCGCATCACTTGCCGGCAGCTGTCCGTGTTCGAAGCACCACTGACGTACATGTGTGGTGTTACACCAGTCGAGTTCGCTGGAAGTGACGCGTTGTAGCACGCATTCATAATGTTCTCGCCGTGCTCAGAGAAACATCCCCATCCTGGACCCTCACTGATTACTGCACAGCAATCAACAGTTTGACGGAGCTTCACCAATGACAGCAGACAAATATTTATTTTATGTTGATTGTTTGTTGATTGCTGTGCATTTTATGCAAATATGATGCAAGCGGAAGTTGAAAAGTACATTCCAGAGTAATTGCTGCACTGACGTATTAACAATGATGACAGGCGTGTCACAAAAAAGAAGTACGCCTACAAGAACTCATCAGGAGATGAGATAGCGAACGTGAACACTTTACGACGACATCATAGATGTAGAGGCCAGCGCCTACGCCTACGCCGATTGAACGGACTTCCTAATTTGTACTATAACTGAGCAACTGTGCTAACGTATATACCTATTCATCTATGCACTTATGCCCATCAAACCGAGTTATCAGAGTTTGATTTGCCCAAATAACTGCCGAATAATTGCACAGATCGTACTAATATGGTCATAGACGATCAAAAGTAGATTTTGAAACCGAGGTACTTCTTTTACGACGATATCGTACATGAAGTCGGTCAAATAATGCAAAATAACGGCCATTATGCCATTCAAGGTCACAGATTTTCGTAACAATCGAAAGCTCATATGCGACATGTTATTGGCGATTAACACTAACTTACCTCCTATCTTGCATCGTTTCCGAGATATAGCCATCGATAGGTCCAAAATCGCTATATTTGGCTACCCCCGTTGTGTTTAACTCCCCCGACGGAGGGGTTCCCCTGGGACGATCTGCGTAAATTTTTTGTCGATGTCAACGGATAGCCAAGGTACCAAATTCCATAGAAATATTGCCGAAGATTACAACCGCGTGAGTAGGATGCACGGGCGTTACAGACAGACAGACGACAGACGGACAGAGAGACGGACGTTCGACAGCATATAGCGAACGTAAACACAAGTTTAGGTTCGCTAAAAATCGGTTCTCACTTGGGCGAAGATCTTCCGAGCACAGATACTCATTGGCGTCGGCTTGACCGAGTGCATATAACAAGTTGTCAGACATGTTCTTGCCAGTGCAGTTGATTGCGTTTACGCACGAGTAATGACTTTCTGAAATACTGACAGAACAACGACACATACACGGAGTTTGTAAACCGTGCAACAGTAATGCTGTAGTTATGCAGTTATCAAGCTAAAAAGCATTAAGACATTTCAAACCGACGTGAAGGTGCCACCTAGCGAATGCGACTATTCACCGCGCGATATATCACCAGGTACTAATCATCGGGCGTTAAATACTTATTTATATATTTAGCCAAAACACAGCAAGTAACCGGCCACACTACTTAAAGGCTGTTCAACTGACCGGTGCAAATTCACCGGGAGACTGTTCATCGGTAATTAGCTATTTGGACATTTTTGCACTGACGCGTAGAGAAATAATTGCCTAGTGCACTCTTTCGTAAAGGCGTGAGAGTGGTGGGGAATATACGTCAGCGAAGGTATATCACCATCTGAATGATCGTGTGAAGCTCGCCGTCGCAGCATACGATTCTTGTGTATTTCTGTTCAGTTGCAATGATTAGAACCAATAAACTATTCTATTGTGTCATGTCTCATTTAATGACAGTTTCTATTTTCACGTGTTGCGTGTTCGTTGTTTAAACACTTGTATGTTGAGTGTACTTGTGCAGTGAAGAAAAGGCAATGTTAATACGAATTTTCAACAAAATAAACGGCAAAAACTGGCCAGTTTACAACGAAGTGTGAGGGCGACGGAGTCACAGCAATAAAACAGCAAATAGGACTTAGGCAGCACTCCACCACGAACGCCAAGCACGCCCTTACCAGCGAAGTCATATGGAAAATTTGAGATGCGAGAGTCTAGGCGCTCTAAAACGGCTGTTTATTGCGCATTACAGTCACATTTGCGCTGAGTTATGATCTTCCACATGACTGTTCAGGTAGAGGCGTGCTTAGTGTTCTAGGTGGAATGGCGAATCCTATCAAAGTGACATTTTTATCACGCAGGCTATTTTTTATTTTTGCACTGTGTGTAACGTTATGTAAAATTTCACTGGATGCGTAGGTGATATAACGTTTTTAAAAAAAATTAATAGTGGTTGTCTAGCATGTTCAACATTAACTGAAGTAGGTTTCCCAACACATAGCTTTGTTCAAAAAGATATTTTGCAAACCTTAGCCAAATTTGGCGCAAATACCTCAAACCACTCGTCAGATGTTGAGTTTTACTAATTTAACATCACAGCCGTCTGTCTTGTTGAATAAATTCAAAATTTCACCTGCCGATGGGCTTCACAATCAGCATGTGCATTAACCTGCCACATATCGTTGTGGTAGCTTGAACCATTGCAGAAAATTGTAGTATTATTTTTTTTTACTTTTTAAATATCAGCCGTCTGCGGTCTTGCATTTCAAGAAATTGCATTTTCAAGCAGCGCTAGGGTTCAGAGTCGGCCTATGCGTCATCGTGAAAAATTTCGTTGTAATTCTGTGGACGGTTGCAGAGAAATAATGATTTTATTAATTTACAAAATAAGGGCCGTCCACCATCTTCGAGTTTGAAAGATTAAAATTTTTAAAAGCGATGGGTTCAAGGTTGACGTGTGCATCATCCTGCCAAATTTCGTTGCGACCCCTTGTACCAAGGTGGAAAATGGTCATTTTTAAATTATTAAATAATGGCAGTTCGCCACCTGGGATTTTTGAAAATTCGAATTTTTAACGGCCGATGGGGTTGAGATGCTGAAAACGCGCTACCAGCCAAAATTTCGTGACCGCCACTGCCGGTCTACGGTGCTTCCGTGTACGATGACATTTCGAACGTCAGATCCAGAATCTGGACCTACAGACTGCAACTTGATTTATGCCTAGGAAATGCGGAGGCCGAACACTGATAAGCTATGACTGAAACTCAACAGAAAATTGGTAGTATCGGACGCGCCTTGATGACAAAATGGATATCATCGGCGTACACAAGGCGACGGAATAATAAACCACCTATGTCGATGTTAGTTTTCAATGACATATGGTTGCAATCTGTTGCAACTCAGAAAACTGCCGAAGTGCCGATGCAAGCATGCAGCCCTGACGGACACCTGACATCGTTTCGAGGTGTGCGCATTGTCGCTGCTGTATTCTCATGGATAGCAGCTATTAAATCTATGAGAACATCGCTCCACAGAGAAGGAGACGGCCATGATATCAAGGTACACTAAGTCTAAAGGTCTGATGAACTCTGTCTCGCAATGAACACTGGATTGTTCTCCCCGGCCAGTGTTAGACTAGTCTAGGGCATGTCCAGGAACATCTTGGAAGAGGCTATACATTAGTGCGCTCCACGTTCCCCGGGCCCAAAGAGGATGGAGTATAAAGGTTCATCGCTCTCTCTGATCATCGATGTTCGGAGCAGATGCAGGAAGAAAACCTAGTGGGCAACAGGCGTTAAAGCTGTATGTGTGCGCAATTATGTATATACGAAAACACAATCATTTGGCATGATTATCAGACGAAGGAAAGACAATTACGTGCAGAAACGTTCAAACGCTGTCGAGTTAAACTCCTCACTCAACGGCACATCCACGAGGAATTCATCGCACTCTGTCTCCGCACCCTCCTTGCATGGTATCCTAGTGTAATCTGCACAAAGCATATCGCAAATATGTACGAGTATGCAGCAGTCACTAAAGGGTCAGCCTCCTGTCGATAGCGACGAAGTGAACAAGAGCTCAGCAGTTGCTGGGATGGGCCACAGTTTGGCCACAATAGACATACATGAGCCGAAAAGTGGGGGCGGGGCTGCTGTGTCCCTTTCCGTAGGGGAGCTGGATCTCCATCCACCACAACGTTGCCTGGGCCGAGGGTTACCTCCGTACCAAGTGGTATCTTGATCCACCTAACACAATGTGGCCTGGGGCGAGGCCTACCTCCGTGCCAACTTTCATCTTGATCTGTCCAACCGTTTGGCCACAATACACCAACGTCACAGACAGGGCGAACCGTTTTACAAACTAGAACCGTTTTACAAACGGTCGCCCAACAATGAACAGCACTACCTTGTGAACGTCGAAACACTGAAAATGCACACAAACAAATTCAGCTTTTAATGTTAGCTACGAAACAAAATAGCCGTTAAATGCATCAAATTACACTGACAGTTTCATAGCGTTCTGATGAAAGTTCTGATGAATCATACAGATGATTATTCATTTCAGATCACGTGTTTCAAGACGACATTTGGTATGCCTAGTTTCAAAGTGTCCGCCACCAGCACGCACAACCGATCTCATACGGTCGTGCCATGCACTGGTTAATCGCAGCGTCGTATATAACGCCCTGTTCAAAGTCAAAGCAAGTTTGCATCAAGCATTTCTACAGGTCATCAGTGTCATGAATCATTGTCTTGTATACACACAGCACCCCAAATAAGTAAATATAAGACTCATGACCCTAGTCCATTTCCATAAAGCATTTGCTGATACATGATACCTGATACATATGATGCCAATTTCTTTGGTAATATCCCTCTGTAATATTTTACATTTTTCGTGTTTCTGTTGTTTTCGTGTTATTGTTGCTGCGCTACCTTTTGAAAGTCGAAACACGAAAAATGTAAAATATTACAGAGGGATATTACCAAAGAAATGGGCATCATATGTATCAGGTATCATGTATCAGCAAATGCTTTATGGAAATGGACTAGGGTCATGAGTCTTATATTCTTACATGCATTCATATTCATTTCTATGTCAACAGTGGAAACGGCAATATAATACCAATTTCTTTGGTAATATCCCTCTGTAATATTTTACATTTTTCGTGTTTCGACTTTCACAAGGTAGCGCAGCAACAATAATTGGATGAGGTGGCTGAAATTCACGCCATCATGTGTCCTTCATTTCTAAGTCAACAGTGGAAACGGCAATATAATACCGTTGATTTTATGACAAAGTTACCGACAAAAATAAGTTGGCTACTTTGGTTAGCACTGTCCATTTACGGTGGATTATGACCTTAACCCCTGACCTTTTGACTTCAAAAAGTCGCCGATTACTTGTGCAGGAGTATACACTGTGCCAACTTAGCTTCACGCCAGTATTGGCTTTCAATAAACGAAAATATCTTGAGAGCCGTTACTGATCTGAAGATTGCCCGCGTTACATGCAACCCGCAGACCAGTATCGGGATCAGAGATAACGAGGCCACGCGCAGCTCAGGTACAAAAAAAGGCGTCTAACCGAAAAACAGAAAGTTGTAAAGAGTTTTGAGTGAGGTGGAGTCACGGGACAGAATGGCCAACAGACAGTCGGCGTGCAGTTCATAAACAGTAAGTAAAGTGGTTGTTACTGATGGTGCAGTTGACGGCTGCTAGCCGCCACCGTATGGAGATAATAACTGTGTTGACGTAGAAGTCAGCGGCAGTGGAATCACACTTTTCCTCCATGGTGTAGTAGATGCAGTCCATGTACACGTCGTTGAGGAATCTAGCAATGCGGCAACATTCAAAACAATTACCACGCAGATACGCTAGTCTGTGACCATGAAAAATTGCCCATGAGTAACAAGTAACGAGTAAGTTTACTAAACACTTGCAGCTAAAGAGCTGAATAGGTAAATACCACAATCAGAAAAAAACAATAATAACAACACACAGAGAGAAACATACTAACACACACACAGACACACAAGTAAGCACTGTACAAAGGTACTACAGCAATCAAAATAGGAAATAACGACGCCAGACGATGAATGTAAGGAGTAGTAGGAAAACTAGATTTATTTGATTTTATGCTGGTAGTGATTAAGACCATATTGTATGAAGGAGCAGTATCGCTTCGTGCGAGTGTGAACTTTAGGAAACATTTGAGAGGATCTAAGCCTTGAGGTGACAGCCGACGGTCTAGGTGGGGGAGAAGACTGTGGAGACAGGAGGCAGGATCCGCGATATGACA
>Ga0056133_10000436_pt1 | contig 10300 bp, 6 predicted proteins | sample WorMetGr2BELIZE1_FD_67351 | JGI IMG/M metagenome (GOLD analysis project Ga0056133, IMG submission 67351) | Marine gutless worms symbiont microbial communities from Max Planck institute for Marine Microbiology, Germany - Inanidrilus... ... | reverse complement strand
TCATTACTGCATGGTATAACCAAGGGAAGAACGAGGGAGAAGGCTAAATGAAGTAGGAAAAGAACATTGCATCTGCTGAGTGACCTGATGAAAGGAAAGTATGTGGCACTCAAAAGAACAGCTGAAGACAGGAAAGAGTGGCAGAAATTGTTAAGAGCCAGAAGTCATACACCTGCTTCTCAGCAGATTACTTGAATGGAATGAACAAATGAATGTATGAACAAAAATAACTGAATAACTTGATCATACTTATTCATGCTTTATTAAATAATAGGTATAATATCTCACCACGTGCAAGAGTTTTTGTACGACCACTTCGTGGATGTTGCCACTGAGTATGTTGTGTCTCATGGCTACATAGTGCATACACTGTTCTTAGTTAGTTTTCTACATCTAGAACACTATAACTCTGATGGCAAACTTAAGAATCATGCATCGATATAATATAATTTGTCATCATTTTCAGGTACAACACATATTGGTCTGTACATTTTCCTTAAAAATACAGCAAAAACTAATCAAGCATTTTTGACATCAGTCAAACCGACATTAGTGGCACACCAATAACTGTAGCCCAGTAATCCTAGAGAATAATCAGCTAATGGTCAGAGGTCAGTGAACTGACTGACAAATATTTCTAAGGCTGTGCCTATTATGTCAGGATCCCGATGTAAAATTCCACTCATTCCACGTCGGGAAATAAACCTAACCCCAATCCTAACACTAACCCAAAATACAAAACCCTACTAACCCTATCCATAACAGTAAAATGATAAAAACCCACCTCTTTTCAACGAATAAGTCCACATCACCATTGCAACGACGCCATGTTTCCAAATACACTGTACATCTGAGGCTATAGCAGCCATCAGGCTGTGCTAACCATAACTGATTTCCCGATGTGTAGTACTATACTGCCTAACTAATAGCCGAACTATCTATAAACTGATAATATAACACTGCATTTCATAGCATATCAAGTTCTGCGACTATGTAAAAGTCAGTCAAGGAACTCAATAACATCTCTGTAAGAGAATCCATTAATCGTGAATGAATTTCTGGCCAGTTCTGCATTTTTGGCCAGACCTAAGTTTCACTCCATCTCTGCAGGTTCAGCTTTTTGGTTACTTTACTTACTGTCACTTTTAGGCAAATTTAACATCAAAATCTTACGGTAATAGTGTTCGGGTAAGCACAATCGCTGATTTCATATGCAACTTGCATCATGCAATGGATTGGAGTGCGGAACCCCTTCTGGATCTGGATAAGTAAGTAGCAACGTCCTTCAAAGGATAATACGCTACAGGTGGATCTTGGTCACGGTGATCAGCAACGGCGAAAAACGGTGCGGTATAGTGTAGTGTAAAAACTGGCAATGAACAAATGTACAGTAAAACAAATGTGCAGTTAAATGCATGGTGCAGGATGCAGATAATCAGAACTGTTGATGTCGGCTCAGGCGTTGTGTGAATGTATCAAGCGAGTCCGCTTCAGCAACTAGTTGTGGAAGAGCATATGTGCAATGTGCAATGACCTTTGTTTTAGCCTACTGACCCCTAACTAATGACGGTGTACGGTGTGGCTAATCCGGGAGGGGGCAACACTGTCGGTTTTACCCTTGTTTTAACATAAGAGGTAAATTAAATGTACCTAGCATAAAATACTTTTCCATCATCTGTGACTCGTTCTTCCCATCCAGCCGGTAATTCGTCTTCGCTGTCTGTATCTATCAGCACCGATTCCATATTAATCCATAATAACTGGATTCCGGAAGTTTATGCTTCTACAGCAGTCATATCCAAAATGCGATCTGAGCAGGATCTGAGCCATTGAAATCACTTTCTAGGGCTGTGCCACTTCAGAAATACTGAAGTACGTAATCGAGTACTCGTCTAAAACGGAGCGTTTGTTATTAGGTAAACCACGGTGTGGTTAAACGTAAACAAAACGGGTGACAAATTCCCTATTTGTACGTGTTATTCACAAAATCATTTTTGGGCTACCATTTCGTGGTGAATAAAAGATTTGTATAAATACGTGCGAACACTAGTATGAAAGTTGCCACTATGCAGTATGCAGTGAGACTGTGAGACCATCTGATGTCCATAAAATGTCGTCAACCTTTCTGTGATTCAGAAATTAAATATCATACACCAAGTACTTAAATAATCTAGCAACAAAATTGCGTTTTCTGCCTAAGAGTGGAGTAAGTAGGCGGGGCCTACTCAACTTGAGCCTTACATATTCAGAACTCCAGATACACCAGTGATGTGTTGTGGAAATTGGCTACCCGTAGGCCTGTAGCCTACGGCAACTACCGATAAGTGTTGGATTGACTAGGATGCCACTTGGTATGGAGGTAGGCCTCGGCCCACACCACACTGTTAGATGGGGACCCAACTCCCCGCAACAAAAAGCAGCACAGCAGCCCCCAATTTTCAGACCATGTCTGTTGTGGCCAAAGGGCTGGATGGATCCAAATTGACACAATACCGGCGTGTGACGGATGGACAGACAGACAGACAGAATTGCTATAGCTAGTACACTGCTTGCAATGCGAGCATTGCGGTGCACTGTAAAAAACAGGTAAAGCTTAACATACTTTATACCGAGCGTTGGGCCCAGAGCTGATCCCGGTGTACAGGCAGTCAGCCCGCAGGTGACTGTAAGTCATCCACCCGGTGGTAGGCTGCAATTACTTTCCGCCAGGCCTGTGGTTACCTTCCCAGCTGCAGAGCATCACCGCCGTTTGGCCGGTACCAAGTTATGCTGCTTGGTGACAGAGGCACATAGGTGTGAACAACTTGCCCAAGGTTGTTACGCAGTGTTGCGCCGAGTAGGATTTGAACCCGCTGCCTATTGATCGCATGTCCAATGGTCTACCCATTCCGCCACTACGCTGCCTGGTTAGCTGCTAGGAGTTGTTAAAAGGAGACTGAAAAATATGGATTTTGAGATGCTTTCCAAATGAATCCAGGCTTGGGTGGACAAATGGAGGAAAAGACAGCATGCCATAAATCCTCAAACAGAAGCCCCTGGCTTCTCTTAGTACAGTTGTGTCAGAGCCCCAGTTGTATTTGAGACCCTGCTTCTATTTGAAGCCTGGCTTCTATTACAGTGAACTGATGTCAGCATGTTGCTCAGTGGACACTGGACAGTGCACAAACATTTAGAAGTTAGTCACTACTGTTCACATTTATACTTACATGTGGCCAGAATAGTAATAATCCCTATTGGGTACAGATTCTACACGCAAGTAAACTGCTACCTGGCATGCATTCAAGATCTAGCCTGTATTTGAGACCCAGCCTCTGTTTGAGGCCCAGCTCCTATTAGTGCAAAATACTTGGACCCCTGGCTTGTATTTGAAGCCCGAATGTTGTTCAAGGCCTGGCTTTTATTTGAGGATTTATGGTATTTGACTTCCAATTTGCCTTCCATAAAAACTATGTCCCTATCTTGTAGGGATGTAAAGTCAGATTTTTGTGTTTTTAGAACCAGATAAAAATGGGTAGTTGAAAAAATTCCCGACTGAGCTGATGTAGCTGGGACTGAAAGATGCTGCTTTGCGACATGCCATGGTTACATACTAGTGAATGGTGATACTTAACATCCCGTCACTAGTTGATGACAGATAGTATGATAGGAAAGGGAGGATAGTAACTTTCCCTTTCCTTGTACATGCAGTCAAGCACAATGCTTTAAAACACTTTGGTCTTCACGTCCCTCCTCGTTGCCAAGACACGAGTCACAACAGCCTCCTGGAAATCTGGAATTTTTAATTCCTCCTGGAAATACTGGAAGTCTCCTGTAATTTAATTGGTCCTCCTGGAAATTTTTAACTGACGAAACGAAAAAAGGCAACCAGTCATAAAGATTTAGCTCCAGTCCAATTGTCTGGAAGATGATGATGATGATTAAGTATATTTCTTATTGTGATTATGCTTATTTGGTAACAATGATCACTGATGTCGGGGATTAGTGTCACTGCTCAGTAATTGTCAGCTAAAATTAGGTAAAGTCTACTGGGTAAACAGGATCGATGTGATCTCTGGAGTTAGAGTTTTGTTAAAATGTCTCCTGGAAATCGTCCGGAAATCTCCTGGAAATCTGTTTGTTTGGATTGTAGACAGCCTGGTCTTTGTTAACCCCATGTGTATTTGATGCTCCTGCTGTGGGTAACCCAGTTGAATTTTAGTTCATGTATTTTTCAGTCAGCAACAACTGAAATTATTGTTATCTCTGAGTCCACCACAGAGTGAAATTTAGCTACGTTGAGGTTATGTTAGTCCATGCAGAACTGGCTGCAAATAACACTGATATTTACAGAACCATTCAGTCAGTTTTCACATGGTCCCGTGGTTACTATCCCAGCATGTCACACAGTCAACGAGATTGCCAGATGGTGACATTACTTAAAGTTTTTTCACATTATTGAGTTAAATTCATTCACATTGTTTCTCGTATATTACATTTAATAAAATGTGACTTATTCAGTATTTAATAGCCACTTATTTATTATGATTTGTCTTATTTAATGTTGTTAAACACCATATTCGGCCGACGGTGCCACAGCGCCACAGCAATTTGTGGAAGGAATTCACTAATTAATATTGGATTCATTTTCACAGGGTATACTAATTTGCATGACTTCAATAGTATGGTGTAATGTAATAGGCCTTATTCAGTAGTTTATTGCTGCTGATTAATTGTTGTTGTTAATTTATAGCATTAAACAAAGCACATAGATAATATTCCATAATAGGCTATGATACTGTGACAGTTTCATGCTGTAGTAATGCCAGTGATGTTCATCTGATGCTGCCACTGGTGTAGATCCATCACTGTATCACATGTATCTTTATGTGTAGTCTCTGCATTTCTACAGTACACAGTTACCTGCATTATCGTGGTTTAGTTTATTAGGTTGCCAGTTCTATGAAGTAGAAAGGGTGACCTTGTTGGAGGTGTCAATTTTCAGGCGGACCTTGGTTCGCACCCGACCACTTTTGAGGCCTGTTGGGCCCAACATGTTAACTGTCCACATTTCTAGTATTAGGTTTGCTATGTATGACAGTATAGACGGTCTGTAATGAAAAATAAATTCAAATTGTCTGTTAATAGTTGTGATGGAGAACTTTGTCTTGTATGAGGACATTGGACGAGGTGACCACACTGTGGTCTACAAAGGACGACGCAAAGGAACAATCAACTTTGTGGCTATCAGCTGCATTGAGAAGTGCCAGCGTCACCTTATCACAAATACGGTAGACTGCTCATGTGTAGTTATGAATTGCACACATTAAATGTGTACAATTAGCTGCGGTTAACTACAAATAAAGGTGAATATTGAATGGTGTGTTATGTGCTGAAACTTGAAGGTGCTTTTGCTTTGTTAGCAAATTGGCACATAACCGCAAACATGCTCATGAGCACAGTGATGATCTTTCACTGTTCACAAAGCGTTTATGTTGTACAAAATTTATTACGCTGTATGTTCACGTTTGCAATTGATACACAGTTTCAAGGCCAAGACTGTTTTTGCAGCATCATGACCACAGGTTTCATCATGAAGATCACACCTTTCAATATCAAGACCAAAACTGAAGATGGCAACTCTCTTAATAGGTTACAAATGTAAGCATTAAAGTTAGGGCTGTAAAACAATTTTTTAATCGCATTAATCGCAGCGATTATTTTTTTAATCGCATGTTAATCGCCTTTTAAAGATGATATGCAATGATTTTTTGGTTGTTAAAGTAAATTGCTGGTCGTATGTCTTTAATATAATCAAATATATTTGAATATTGAAGAACATCAAAAAATAAGAAAATTGTAGAAAAAACGTCTGAAAGTGTGCACCGATGATTTGTTTACTTTTTGCAAGTGATGACCTCATACCAGGAAAACACAACCAAACAGCCCATTGAGTGTTAAATGTTGACAACCAATCTCACAACAACACACAGGCATAACGATAAATGTAGAAATAGGTTCTTAAAACATAAGCGGGTAAAATAATTTCTTGTCGAATCTTAATAAAACGCGAACGAAACAAGCGCATCCTGATATGACGTCACACATGACGATGATTTCCGAAGAATAGCTATACTAAGAAGACCACTAAACTTCTTCTTTTTAGCATTTTGCGGCATAATTTATCAAAATTTATTACACAGATGGGTTTATATTGCAGTAAGGAGAGCAAGAAACTACTTTTTCATCAAGTTTGTGAAAAACCGTTGCATATCACCTTTAACACACACTGTGAAGTATAGGCCTAGGGACTCTGTGCTGTGAGCTGTGCGAAAATGGTTGAACCGATCGAGATACAGTTTGGAATGCTGAATCGAGTGGGTCCAGGGAACATGTACTACATGGAGATGTAGTGCCCCACAGGAAGGTGCACTTTTAGCTGTCTGGCCAATTGAAAAGCATTGTAAAGCATAGGATTTTGGGGGTTGGGTAAAACTGTGAGCTGTGAAAAAAACAACTAGACCGATCTTTAAAATATATATGTCGTATGACATCTTTTTGTGCAACGAGTTGCCTTTTGGGGGCTTTGATGATGGCATCTGCATTAAAATTTTTAGTGGTGTTAATTTTTTAATTACAATTAATTCCTTAACATATTGACACGTTAATTTGACGGCTCTAATTAAAATAAACTGTTATGAAATAAGATGGCCAGTTTTGTTGTTATGGATGCCCTATGGAATAGGGCAGGCTATTATATTTTTGCCCTGTGGTTTCTTCTATCTATCTTTCTTTCCTTCTTTTTTTCCTCGCCTAATCATTGCAGATTGGATGTATACCATACTTCCACACATGGTGTGGCCTTAGTGCGAATTTAAGATACAGGTCTGAAATGTGCTGCACGCGGCTCGCTGGAAATACAGGACGCAAAAAATCGCCAAAAATTCGCCATCTGGGCACCATTGCACAACTTTGTTAGGCTATAGCTTCGCAACTAAGGCACGTATCGACAACCGGAAAGAAACTTGTTAGACAGCAAACTTTGCGGCGTTGAAAAGAGGGCGCTACCCATATTCGGCAGGGCGGCCATCACGTTGGGCATTGGCCCACATTCTAGTTTAGGATTGGTGTTGCCACTGAAAAAATAACTGTTATTCATTTAACTTAACAAGAATGTTTATATTCTTTGCAAGAGGCTGATAATAAATTTGTTATCATTTGTAAACAAGCATGACTTCCAATGCATGAGACTTTTCTATTAGCTAATATTGTTATGTATGCAGTTACTATGTAAATGGCAGAAAAGATAATAATGTACTGGTGCAGGTGCGGCTCACACATGAGATCAGTCATGCCAACATTGTTAAATTCTGTGAATGGTACGAGACAAGCAACCATTTGTGGATGATCGTTGAACTCTGCACTGGTAAGAGAACTTTGATACAGTTATGTGTTATGTAAACAATATTGAACATGTGCCATATTGTAATCCTGTTGTAAATGCTGTTAAGTCATATTTGCATAGTTATATTAATGAATTACATGTTGATACTTTACCCATTGTTGTTTGATGGATGCATAGTGTTGTTTGTAATTTTTTTCGGTACACCTTAGTAATTTTCTATCCTTTTTGTGGTTTCATTTGTTAATTCGTTTTTACTGTAAACTTTATTGTTACATTGTTGGTTAAAAATTTCTGATGCCAATGTGGTCTTCGGTAAAGTTAAATGTATACTAATGTGCGATATGAAGGTGGTAGCTTGAAGACTGTGATTGAGCAAGATCAGCATTTGCCGGAGTCGTGTATTCAGAAATTTGGCATTGACCTTGTGAATGGTCTTCATCATATTCATTCCCTTGGAATTATCTTCTGCGATTTTAAGCCCTCAAATGTAATGCCCATCATTTTGTTACTTAGTGACTGTGCTTTGTGTTGTCTTTATGCTGTTGAATTTGTTATTCATTTATGCTGCTAGTTTTTGTTGACAATGCCTTGTGCATTGATTTGGATATTAATCTGAAAGAGAACTTTGTGTACTTTTGTAATGTACTGCTGATTTTAGTATAGGTTGTTGAATTTTGAGGGCATGACATGGTGAAAAATACTGTTGCATGTCAAACTGTTTCTTGTATACAGATCCTTCTGGATGGTCCTGGTGATCTGAAATATTCAGATTTTGGTTTGAGCCGGATAGAAGGTGAAAACATCGAAGAACTTTATCAGCAATTCTCAGAAGCAGGTTTAAAAGTGACCTTTATATAACTAATGATGTAATGAATTCCATATTTATTTGTTCTGTTTGTGAGTTTTCAGTGACAGTGATTTGGTCAGTAGGCCCTATTTGAAAAGGGATGTTAGAAAAAAGTGTGATTATATGTTCATGTTATGCATATTTTACAGTGTAGCTGCTGTAAAGTCTGGGTGTTGTGTTGATTAGGAGAACAGTTCACCGCTGTGTCAGATGGTGGTGATTCATCTAGTCAGCATCCACAACAGTGGAATACTTCAGGTAACTTTGTGTAACAGATTTATGCAGGTTTGTAGTATATGTAGTTCACCAAATTACAACCGTTTTATGGCCCCTTTTTCCAGGACCACCCGGGTGAGCTGGTGCCAGAAGAGAACTTCTGGACTTTATGGTGCAACGGGAGATTAACACAGGCAGACTCGCTGACCATCCAGCTGGGCGCCACTCCATCCGGACTAACCAGTGCTCCCCATATTTTTTATGGGCCAGATGCCTTTCCTGCCGTCCAACCAACAGTGTCAAAGCACTGAAGGCAACTAGCGCATTCAGATTAGGGAGAAGACGTTAAAGTTCTCCTCAATGGTGTTACCTGCACCATCTCCATACCTTAATAGTTCACCAAATTGCCTTTAGTAATTTACTGACAAATAGGTTTACTGTTAGAAGTATAGAAAAGAGACAAAAGTGTAATAATGTGGTTTTGCTGTTTTTAAATTTCTAGCATGAAAATGATATCAGTTGCAGATATATCAGATGTGTCTGCTTTTGTTATTTCCTAGCTTACTGGTTGGTATATATAGATGATAATTTTTACTGGGTAACGTGTATGCAGTGCATAGTCATAGCACAGTATCATGATATAGCCCAATGTCTGTTTGTCCATCTGTCTATTACATACTGGTATTGTACTGAAATGGCTGAGCCCATTATCAAGTAATCATCGCTGGAGAGGGGTGTGGTCATGGTCATGACCCCCACTGTTCTATCTTCGGAATGGTTGAAGATACACAGATTGACCATAGTAAGTACTAGCCAGCTGATGATGTTATACCAAATGGGCTGTTCATAGACATGAGACCCCTTTTAAATTTTGGGACCCTTGTCCTCTCTTTGGAGCAAGTAAAAGGAGGCGGTTTTAATGTCTTACGCAGAGTCGCAGACTGATCACTGCGAGTCATGCAGTCCCTCAGCAATAGCTGAGCTTCTTGTTCAAGATGCTGTGAGATGATGCATGCAAATGGTTGATTTGAAAACATGCTGTTAATTTTGTTACAGGTTTCTTGATCACGTTAAATAGCTGATTAGAAATTTTACACTTTTTCCAGGGATGTAGTCTCAAGACCTTGGTGTTGGTCTCGAGGTGCCTCGAGCACATGAAAAATGGTCTTGGTCTTGAAATAAAAGTGTTGATCTTGACGAAAAAGTCTTGATATTTTCAAGACCTTGATGAATGATAAAAATTACAAACCACAAGTTTGTTCCAGCACTTTCTTGGGCTGTTGTAGTAGTCAAGCAATCCCAACTGTAGTGTAGCAATAAATGAGTGACATAAAGGAGAAAGGTGGCAAATGGTTGTTGATGAGACAAAAATCCATTCCATTCATTATTGAATAAGAATAACAAAGTTACATAACGAATGGAATGGAATGGATATTTGTCTCACTAGCAACCATTTGCCGAATTTCTCCTTTATAAATCTGACATGATCTGAAAGTCACAAATGTCTAATTACATCCAAAACTAAAACTGACAAATATTTTCAAATTTGAAGTACACTATTCATTCACAACAATACTGCTGCATATACCAGTTTGTGCACTTGTTGAGAAAACTACAAATTACGATACGATATGATACGATACGATGGAGTATAACAACATGCGCCGAAAAGCTGACGAGTAGCCAGCTTAATCTGCCGCACGGAACCAAACAAAAAAGAATAATGAAGAAACTAAAAACAAAAAAAATGGAGATGCTGAGAAGAAACAGTCCGGTCGTGAAGTCTGTGGAGTCAGTCCTGAGGCTGGAAGGGAGTCTGTGGTGGGAAAGATTTGTGAAAGAGGTAGGTCTTGAGG
>Ga0056133_10000435_pt1 | contig 10300 bp, 8 predicted proteins | sample WorMetGr2BELIZE1_FD_67351 | JGI IMG/M metagenome (GOLD analysis project Ga0056133, IMG submission 67351) | Marine gutless worms symbiont microbial communities from Max Planck institute for Marine Microbiology, Germany - Inanidrilus... ... | reverse complement strand
ACAAAGTTGGCACATAGGACTTTTGTGCCCGAACGATCTGCAATGCAAGGAGCAATTAACGTCTGCACAAAGGTTCTATCGAAGTGTTAAATATTTGTACAGCCAAATGTTATAGTGCACAAATGTGCTATCGCTGCAGATAGAACCTTTGTGCACGATGTAAGATAGAATTTGCGATAAAGTTGGCACATAGGACTTTTGTGCCCGAGCGATCTGCAACGCAAAGAGCAATTAACGCCTGCACAAATGTTCTATCGAAAACCGCTGAACGATAGAACTTTTGTGCACACAGAAGATAGGCCGAGCCGCAGATAGCTCCATTTTTAGAAGGCTTGTAACTTTTTCTGTGTTGCGAAATTAGAAAAACTGACGTCACAGGCTTGTCGGGCTCGTCGAGATCTGTCGAATGGTGTAAAAATCCCAAAACCGGAAGCAGATTGAGATAGAACCTTTGTGCACGGAACCCTCGATATTTTGTAATAAATAAATGTAGTTTCAGGAAAACGTAAACATCTGACATTAACAGCACAGGCAGGTTTGTCCAAAACCAGTCAAAGTTAAATTTACCGATTGTCTGTCAGATCCATGAAAGTACTTGGCTGAGAAATAGAGAAGTTGTTTGCCCCACAGTGACACCCAGTACCTTGTCCACGATGATATCTGGCACAACAACACAAACAAGAAAGTCAAACATCAAATATACATTAATCAACTCGAAACTCTGCTGCAGACTTTTTTGACCATCAACATATGGGACCACAGAATGGGTATTAGTGTACATAGTAAGATGGTCTGCTCAGCAACATGCCACAGCATAATCTAAACATTTGTTTGGGAGTGCACAACAGAGAGTCTGGGGGACTTTCTCATCCAGATGAGTCCCGGGGAAAAGTCCACTAACTAACTCCTGAGGGACATCGGTCATGTGCTGTGAGCTTTCTATGACCATTACCCAAGATAAGTCATTAGTCATCACTAGTCAACAAACAAAAACAAAGTACTACAGCCAACACACAGCCAATCATACAGCTGTTGTCACTTCCATGAGTGTTTACGTATCTGGTTCACAGCTAATACAACTGGCAGTTTTACTCATTATTTACGACTCTAAAAACTACATGCAACGGCAGTCGGATACACTCACAGCTGGTTTCTTGCCGTTTTTCAGCAATGTTTTGCGTCGTAGACAGCCTTCACATTCGTACTTAGCCGTGTACAAGTCGGGCGAGAAAACATGCTCAACAGAACTTTCCCGGCTGCAACACACGTACAAACTACACTCAGTCATTCACAGCCCAACTACTGTTCACTCCCTCGGCTCTTGGTTAACCATCTATCCAGTCACCACAAGTCAGGCTCGGTCCATAGTATACGCATCAACTCCGGGGGTGACGAGGCGGACGCATCACCAATAATTTACCTGGAGATATACGCAATGGGAAAATGCTTATCAACATTTAACCTTTGTTCTATTTTATATGGTCACGATTGACAAGAGTGAAGTTTTTAGGGTTAATAATGCATAAAAACATTTGGTTGCCAGGCTGCCCGGACCATATGGGAGAGATTACAGACAATGTTTCCACAAGGCTATGGATGCGTTGAAGCCACTAATCCCAAGTGAGCGGGATCTTTTGCAAGCTAAATGCCATTATAATGTCAACCAACACTGACCAAGCACTCAAGTCAAACTATCAATCAACACACATACATGCACACACACACACACACACTAACCAGCTGCCCACTTGAATGCCGAGAGGTGACTGGTGAAAAATTTCTTGCACAGCTTGTTAACCATCACGATCGTAACCAGTTCACTTAGTTTTTTCATCCACTAACGGTCACCTAAAGGAAGGGACTTTGCTGCCATTACATCAGCTCTTTGACCGTCAGTACCCAACATGCTATCATTTTGCAAGCACAATAAAATGCTGAAGTCAAGAACAAACAAAAAATGCGTAAACAAGCAAACTACAACTTTAGTTCCAGAAAGTACTTAACAAACATCTCATCAATGCCTAATCAGTATGAAGATGATGAGGAGAATTCTAGCATCTTCTTCCTAATATGAATGTGCTAGATGCCACATGTAATGGCATGTGGGCAGTAAAAACTAAAGTCCTCCAGTTTTAACAGGTGGTGTCGGCTAACATAGGTTGACCTACGTATAATAGCCACAAAATGGCCGTTGAGCATGAGCACGAGTTGTCAATGCTAGACCAAACACAAGAAGCCAACAAATGATAATATGCGATTAGTATTAACAGTCCACCTTGCTGATTTGTTTTTCTCAGCATCCGGTACATCAGCTACAGCATCACCTACAACAAATGTGGTTTATACTGCTTAAAAGCACCAAGTAATTAGTAGTACAGTATCTACAATTAGTAGTACAGTATCTATAAATGTATCAATGATCTATGTCACTGTATTGTAGCATTTATTTAACTTCTAAACCTCAGAACAACCACAGGTGTATCTGACTGACTGGGTTAAGGTTTTGCATCCAACTTGACAAAAAACAGGTCATTTTTTAGATGTTCTTCCAAGCCAATCTCTTGGGTTAGTACTGAAGAAACTAAACCTAACACAACAAAAGCAAACAACACAGAAACAATATGTAAAATTAGCAACAGAGAAGATAAAGAATTTGTACCGGCAGCTTGGAGAGAGTTCTGACTAGATGCACATGGGGACTGTTCAAGAATACTATCGTCCAACAAGTGTCGTTGTCCCTGCAGGTATGCAGCCGTTAGCTGGCTGCCAGCACCTGCCGAGCCTGGGTGGCCTTTCACGTGACTAGTGGCATAGAGTAGCCTATGCACAACACACCACAGCAAACATTGGCGAGTTAAAGGTGCCACACTCACTCAGTTCTGTATCCACCTTCTGTATCCTCATTTTCTTCTCAAAGTATTCACTGTATACACATAACTTATTGTATCAATCTAGCCATTTCAGCTACCACACTTTGCTGCTATTCTGACACAGTGTACAGTAGACAAGCAGCTCATTTCTGTTACACAGGTCACAAGTCTTAGGGTAGGTACTGTGCCACAAGTCTTACGGTAGGTACAGAAGTAAGTCTGTGACATGGTTACTGTGATGCCAGACCTATTGTTACCTTCCCAGCCGCACAGCATCACAGCCAGTGCCATTCAGCCATTACAAAATTACACTACTTAATGACAGAGACACAGGAATGTGAATAACTTGCCATGTGCCATTGTGACAGCAAAATGGCCCAGACACAACATGTGCAGAAATCCAGTGCTGCGACTCTTTTCACACTGATTGCAGAGCAGCAGAGTGTGCAGTGGCGGCGATACATGCACATATGTGCATAGTGTGAACTTTGCCGCTGTTTTTCATGAGTCTGATTATAATGGACACAAGTGTATCCATACAGATACGCACATATTCACGCATACTGTGAATGGCCATGTATTTCAGACCGTAGCTTTGTTACCATGTCCCTGCAGTTTTTAAATCATGGAATGTTAAATTTCTCATGCCATAATCAAGTTGAACAACAACTCATTAATGTCACGTGTACAAGAAGAATACAAAGATGAAATAACAATCAAAACTGCACAAACAGCAATTCCATGTAAATGTCTTAATCACAAAAGTTCAATCAAAAAGTGTAATCTCTCAGAAATGGTAAACATGCACATACATACATACACACACAAGACATTAGTGCGGACAGTTTAAGTGACAATTGAAAACATTTCTGTTTCAGAGTTAGACAGCCACGGCACATAGTGACTGTTGATTCTTGCGCTTTAGAAATACTCTTACTTACTTACTTACATGCACATAAATCAGTTTTTGTTTCACTGGCCCTCTTTTCTGAACTTACTCCAGGTGGGACCGGATTCCCTGCTAAAAGAACATTTAGAGTGGGTTTTTACAGGCCAGATACCCTTCCTATTGTGCAACCAAAAATGTCAAAGCACTGACGGAACCATATTCCACAAACAAACAAACAACACTGAATCCTTCAAATGATGTCCTAACATCATCACTTACTCTGGCGCAAGACTTCGTGTCTTGCGATGATGTGGAACAAAACTCATACTGCTGCCACGTCGGCCAATGGTTGCCGGCGTCGAGCCGTCCACGCGTGCTGGCTGCTGAGGAGAGTAGACGAGAGGCTGGCAAGACTTCACCGTATGCTCATCTCCATCTGAACTGTCATCAACCACTGCCGGAGGTTCCATCTTCAGCGACAGTCTACAAATGCAGGCGACATGTAAATGATGCAACGGAACTTTCTCCAGTCTTTTGCAGAACATCTTTAAACCTCGGCTGAAATGTTTTTAAAAAAGGACTTCAAAACTTGTGACAGGACTTGATATCAGCATCTCAAGCTACAAACAGTAGAGAGGAGCATCGGGATGGTATGGGGACATACTTTGGCTCGGCTCAGGCCAGGCTGCGCTTAGGCAGATCACAGCATAGGAAGAAAGTATGCTGGCATTTCATACAGTCATAATTGTAACTGTGTAAAGATCACAAATGCACTGTTTTTTGTCTTGCAACTGTCAACGAAGTATCGTAGTGCAAGTCGATAGTGCAACTGGAACTGCCGGCAATCGATATTCAGTTACTGAACTTACCCATCACCAAGAGTGCACAGCAGTAATGCCAACACCATATGTGATGTCATTGTTTTTACGCCGCAAGCCGAGTCGGGCCGGGCTGGACTGGCCAGGCCGAGCTCTGGTTCAAGCCAGCATTTATCAGTCCATAATAATAATAATAATAATAATAAGCAACGACAACGTTTATCGTGCTGTCCTCATGACCATGGTCACAGCGAGAGTTCACCCAGTTAATTTGATGAATGCAAACTGAGTGCAGGGTGGCCGCCAACCCTCAGACCAAGCCAACCGATTTGGGCTGTGAGTCTGCCGATAAATGGCTGTTACCATCCACATCCATCATCGATATTTGTTATTATTACTCAGCCCAAAAGCTGATACTCATTGTACCATCCTATGGAGGGTGGAAGGCTGAGTTGACCTAGGCATTGCAGGAAGGGTGTGCAGCCCGTGCCAAGGCTGCACATCTCGGTGGCTGTCGTGATAAACATAACTGGCTGCGGCCTCTCACACCGCAGTCAATCATGCCACCGCTAAATGACTGCAACCTGCTGAGCCACGTGGGTGTAAACAACTTGCCTAAGGTTGTTACTCGACAGCGCCGAGGCCGGGAATTGAACTCGCAACCCGCGAGTTGCAAGTCCAACGCCTTAGCCACTAGCCCACGCACATCTCTATCATACAGAATGCAGCTGTGAAGATTACGACAATCATCACCATTGTGATCATCAACAGCATCCTCATAACAAACAAACATTAACTGTATGAACGTGTAACGCGAAACCATAATGACAACAAGCAACATAACATGGTTCAAAACCTAACACATGTGCTGCAACTTTTCAAAATTACCACCAACTGCTAAATCACATTTATAGCTTGCAGCGTTAAACACTGCTTCCATTATTCAGCTGTTATCACTGTGTTATGCAGCAACAAAGTCAACAGCTTTCTAAACAGCATTTCGCTTTCATGAAGGACTTAAAAAGCAGCCAGCAACTGTTAGTACCAAACTTTTGGCAATCTTTATGCAGTGCATAATTGCAAAGCCTCTAAGGTGCTGTGTACACTGGTCGACTAAAAACAAAAAAAGTTATCAGCTCATGCCAGAAACTGTCAAGGGCACGTGTCCACAGTGAATACTGAACTATCAGCAGGATGTGATTAATTATGGCATTTAACAGACAGCACAGACAATGTCAGCTGTGTTCTCGCCAGCAGACTCACTTGTAATTGTCATCTTCAACGAATTTCTGCAGCTCTTCAATGTAGCGAACACAATTCAGATAATTCTGAATGTGTTCATAAACCGGAAGTTGGTCTGCATGCACATACAAGCATATTATTCATGTAACAACGATGAACTATGAACATTAACGGTTAACAGCTTGTGTGCGAAGTAGTATGCCACACGGAAGTGAGACCTGGCCTGTCAGGAAAGAAAATGAGGTGGCACTTCAGCGAGCAGAGATGAGAATGGTCAGATGGATGTGTTAGTTAGTTAGTTGGAGTTTAACGAGATGGATGTGTAATGTTAAGGTAAAAGACAGAGTTCCAAGTAAGGAGTTAGACAGAGTTCCAAGTAAGGAGTTGAGAGAAAGACTAGGAATAGATGATATAATATTGATACTACAGCAAAACAGGTTGCGATGGTATGGGCAAGTGCTACGAAAAGAAGACACTGACTGGGTGAACAAATGTGTGGAATAGGAGGTGGAGGGCTCCAGACCAAGAGGTAGACCAAAAAGGACGTGGAGAGAGGTTGCACAAAAAGATTGCCAAGCACGTAATTTGAACAGGGAGGATGCTATGCATCGTAGTAGATGGAAGAAGATGATAAAGACTGGATGATGATCAGGATGGTGGGTGACTGAATGTTTCTTCTGGTACCGGCTCACCTGGGTAGTCCCAGACAAAGGCACTAAAACGACTGTTGTTGTTGTTGTATTAACGGTTAACAACTCCTACGGTTGACATAGAGGTCTCATCCATGTCTCACGTGAACTCATATGGACACTTCTAACAGTTTAACAGAATAAAGTTTCAAGGCATTATGTATCCTTCTGAAAACATCAATAACATAATCATAGCAGGAATCAAAAGAAAAAGAACACAAAATTAATGCAGAGCACAATTTGAAAGTAATCAGTACTTAGTTGATCATGCAACAAACATTTACTGAAGGTAGAGACCGGCAAAAATTAATTGAAAACAAATCCAGCCAAATTTTTCGATTACCTGATTAAATATTAAAATTTCAACCAATGTGTAAACAATATAATTTTCCCGAATGCATTTCGATCACGAATGTTAATAAATCAATTGGTTTAACTAGCAATAAGGCTGAACAACAACGGATACCATATCTGGACTGTTGAAACTCGGAAATGACACGGAGTATGTTATTCATCTTGGTTCGCCGAGGTTGTGATTCAAGGCCCCCGGAATGTGGATGAGCAACGTCAACGTAGATAATGTCAGTCAGATACAAACCTGTGTAATGTCCACCAAGACACACCGTCATCAAAATATTCATCATTTACTCAACTGCTCCATCAACAAACAACAGCAATGAACTAGTTTTAAAGATGATATGCAATGATTTTTTGGTTGTTAAAGTAAATTGCGGGTCTATGTCTTTAGTATAATCAAATCTGTTTGAATATTGAGGAACATCAAAAATAAGACAATTTTAGAAAAAAATCGTCTGAAAGTGCACACCGACGACTTGTTTACTTTTTGACGTCATACCAGGAAAACACAACCAAACAGCCTATTGAGTGTTAAATGTTGACAACCAATCACGCAACAACACATAAGCATAATGATAAACATAGAAATAGGTTCTAAAAAACACAAACAGGTAAAATAACTTCTTATCGAATCTTAATAAAAGGCAAACGAAACAAGTGCAGCATGACATGACGTCACGTATGACGATGATTTTCGAAGAATAGCTATACTAAAAAGACCAGTAAACTTCTTTTTTAGCATTTTGCGGCTGGGTTTATATTGCAGCAAGCTGCTAGAAACTACTTTTTCATCAATTTTGTGAAAAACCATTGCATATCATCTTTAAGGCCCTTCTCTCCTAGGACCAGAGTCAGTACCAGCTATATCAAGTACATCAGCCACTCATCATCATCTCTATCAGTCTAACCTATGCCATTTACTGTCAACAGCAGAAAGATTAAACCAGTCTAAATTTTAATGAAGTAAGAGATAATGTGGTGCTAGTGACATCAGCTAGACCATATGCAAATCAGGTCAGGTCAGGTAGTTGAGGTTAACGTCGCTTAACATAACACAGATGATCAGCAAATCATCTGCACCTCCCTTCAGATAACCATACCAGCACCTCATCACTCATTTTTTACAGGCTGGAAGCTCTTCCTAACGCCCAACCAACAGCATCAAAGCACTGAAGGCAATACTGCCATGCTGTCAGAGTCTGTAATGCAAACACTGCATTATAATAAAATATACGTATGTTCCACTGCTACCAAACTCCTTGTCATTACTAGTTCTATCACAACAAAACACATTCAATTACCTAGATACGGAATGACTGGAAGTTTAGTGCAATTCATGTAGTCGCGCAGTTTCTGTCGGTTGTTGTTTTCTGAGAATAAATCTGCAATCTTCTCGTATGTCACTCTGTCACGTTTTGAGACCATCTAACGTAGCAGCACACAGACAGCAGGTACGTCACATGGACAGTGACACAAATAATGACAAAAATAACTACCAACCACCAATAATAATCAGTATAATGTTATGAAAATGTTACGGTCATTATACAGGTCAAACTGTTAGCCAGCACCTCCATTTAAGACCTGCAGGATTCTGCTGGAGCAGTTTTACTGCTTGCTAATGGCATTTGGATTAGGGAGAAGACACGAGAAACTTATCTATGCAACATATCCATCAACTCATTTCAAAAGTTCCAAATGTTAAACCTATGCATGCTGCATGTTATGTATTTTGCTCTTTCCTTAATGTCATAAAAGGCATAAATTAAGAGAATTAGTTGACATCTATCAAGACAGCTTAACAGCACTGTACTCGATGTATACAACAGACAGCATAATCAGATAATGAACAATTAATCTATCAACTTCCTGCAACAACTGCATGCTACGATCAAGACTGTTTCACATAATATTGGCTATAAATTTTGTGCTAACTCACAAAATACAAAACACCTGCAGAAGTCTGCCACTCTTGCACTAGTTGCCTCTCACCAAAGGATAAGAAAAAAAAACAGAGAGCTATTCTACTTACCGACCACGTTCGAACAAGTCGGAAGACTGGAGCACTTTGCAGAGCAGAAATAATGGCCATGACAGAGTGCAAATTGTTCAGTTCAAGAAGACGCTGCCGCAACACAAGCAGGCATGAGTGGATATTACACAGTTTAACAGCTCTGTGCCACCACCACCACAACCGTTTTACGGCTCTTCTTCCCGGACCACCCGGTTGAGCCGGTGTCAGAAGAGAAATTCTGGACTTTACGGTGCAAGGGAAGATTAAGAGAGGCAGAAACACTGACCATCCAGCTGGGCGCACTCCATCTGGATTAACCAGTGCCCACCTCCGCCATCACCCCCACACTGTGCCAAGTGACGAAAATACATTATCATACGCTATAAAGATTCCTAAACAGTACAATCTTGAAAAAAATGGCTATGGTGCTAAGACCATCAGAAGGCGTCTATGCATTAATTAATCCCAGCTTGTTTGTAATACTCTAAACTTGTTGGATACAGTTTGCGATTTTCAGTGGATCTCCTTGACTACAGTTGAGTTGAATGCTACACCGCTATACTACTGTTTTAAACTCAGTGAACCCCTAATTAGTACTTGCATAACACTCACTCTCAAACTATCAGAACTACTACCTCAAAGGATGTATGGCAATCTTTGGCTTCAACCAAAGCCTGGTTAGCCAGCTGGTTGGTCTATTTCTGGTTGTACACTGAATTCAGTAAGTGTGACTGCGAAAGACTGAGATTCAGCAGTAAAGGCTAAAAGTGCTTATTATCAAAGGTGGTGTAGTTTTCTAGTACAACTATACAAACTAATCTACTGCAGACTCTAAACATTTAACTTGTATGAACATATCTCGGACAAAATTAGACATCAACCAGCGTTCCACTTACTTTAGCAATTTTTATAAAATGTGCCAGTATTTCTCCTCGAGACTTCATCGTTTTACCAGACAGAATCTCCTTCTGGACCCAGAAATTTACCTAGATGCAGAGTATACAAACAATAATTAAGAACAAAGACAGCAAATATGCGACTGTTAACACAACCAATGTGTATATGCGACTAATTCAATGATTGAACAGCAGAGCTTGACAACGGCACAGCAGAATATCAACCAAACTGGGCTATACAACAATTAGTTAGTTGGAGTATAACGTTCCTTTTTAGCACAAATATGGCCATATCAGAGACGAAAGGTCAGGGATGGAAAGTTATCCGTACCCAGTGAAGGAGGGCTGGCGATATATTAACCTCAACCCTGGCCGCCTTTTTATTCAGCAGCCACCCAAAAAAGGCAAAGGATCGAGAGGCTCATTTAAATTATTATGCTAGCGCCTACAACAGGGGAGACAACTATCGCATCACAAGACTAAAACTAAACCGACATGAACTAAACAAACATGCATCCTTAACTA
>Ga0056133_10000433_pt1 | contig 10319 bp, 7 predicted proteins | sample WorMetGr2BELIZE1_FD_67351 | JGI IMG/M metagenome (GOLD analysis project Ga0056133, IMG submission 67351) | Marine gutless worms symbiont microbial communities from Max Planck institute for Marine Microbiology, Germany - Inanidrilus... ... | reverse complement strand
CAGTTTGATTCTAGGGGTGGGTTTTCGGGGTCAAGCTATCCGATGAAGACATAGCCAAGATTGAGTGTCAAAGGGTCGTTGCCATGGCAACCAATTAAGCAGTAATTCTTGGGCGACCATTTGTAAAACGGTTTGTCCTATGCTATCGGACCGTTGTCTGTCTGTCCTGTTTTGTCCTGTCTTTGACGTGGTGTGTTGTGGCCAAACGGTTGGATGGATCAAGATGTCATTTGGCATGGACATAGGCCTCAGCCTAGGCGACATTGTGTTGTATGGAGACCCAGCTCCCTCCTAAAAGGGGCACATCCCTCCAATGTCAGCCCATGTCTGTTGTGGCCAGATGCCTGAATGGATTAAGATAACCACTTGCTATGGAGGTAGGCCCAGGGCACCAGGGCAGATTGTATTACATGGGGACCCAGCTCCCCTCACGGGAAGGGGCACAACAGCCTCCCCCTCTTTTCGGCTGATGTCTATTGTAGCCAGATGGGTCGCCCATCTCAGCAACTGCTGAGCACTTGTTACATGATGTCATTTATGAGCTATCTGCCTGAGTGAAACTGTACTGTGTCAAAAAGACTTGGCTTGCTGTAACTTTGATGTATGTCAGCTGACTTTGATATCTTTTTTGATAGATGGTATGTTCAGGTTATGGAATTCAAACCCATGTGATGATTTTTGACAAATCCAGGTTTGTGGGTTTGTCAGCCATCAACTGTGGGGCCCAAAGACCCCAGCATTGATTTGTTGTCTCTGCATTAAAAACAGACGCAACACATCTGACGCTCAGTCTCCATAGCGGAGCGAGGTGGATGTTTTCAGCGGCGTCTGTTTGTTTGTCAACACAACAACTTCCAAATGATTAAACGTAGGATGATGAAACTCGTTGGTTAGGTGCATTGTACAAAAACCTCGCCTGAGGGACAAAAAACGACAGTGTGGTATTTTTCCGGAGCAGTACTCGGGGCGCAGTTCTCCGGGCCCTGCGTGCGGTCTGTGTTTTGGAAAACATCTTTAGCATAGCGAGCGTGGCAGGCATGGCAGTGGGCCACGCTAGTACATCCATCAGTAAATAAGTATTGCAGTTGTGTCAGTTCTACGCCGGTGGGGAAATCAGCACATGCTGTCTAGTTAGATATGATTCTTGGCTACCCATCAGCTTTTGAGGATAAGCTGTACATTGTGCATTCTGCATGTTATCGCATCATTCTAGTTTAAAAAGTAGCTCAGCTATCGCAGAGAGACCGTGTGACGCACGAGTTTCTTCGATTCGCAAAATTGCAAAGTGGAATTTTTGAGCCACCCTTTTGGGGGGGCTTAGAGGAAACGTAGTTGCTTCGCGTGTACGTCGTTGGAAGAAGCATGGTCGACTTCCTATAGGTGATAACAAGCCACAATCGCGCGCTAGCTCTTACTGTTGAGATGTTACAGGCGGAAATCTGTCGACGTGAGCAATTTTTGAAGGGGGTGAGTGACTTCGATCGCCCATTTTAGGTGGAAGGGATGCCCACCAACCACTGTTGGGTGGCAGAAAACTAGAAGGATTGCCCTTTCGTATGGTATAAAAATATCGCCGGTAGATTCTTTGGATTAGTCACAAAGCACGTGTGACAGACACGGATGGACGGACAGATGGACGGACAGAATTACGACTCCCAAGACCGCGCTAGCATAGTGTCGTGCAGTAAAAACCATGTTAGTTTACATTATATTGTACTGCTGTATGACTGTTGATGTCTGTATTTGTCCACATGTTTAGTATTTATAGTAATTCCTTGTAGAGCAGTCAGCTGCCGCCACTTTGTCTGCAGTACATCAGTTTGTGTGATGTTAGGTTGAACTGTGGAGCGGATCAAGATGACAGCCGCAAGGAACATGGTGCCAGTGGCTCTGGAGATGATACTGCGGGAGGTCCAAACTGTGAGTGGAAGGAACATGTGCGATTTTTCCGAGATGACATGTGGTCCAGTGGACAACCGTTCTACTATCTTGAAGCAATTGGATGGGTCCGTGACTTCATATTGCTAGCACACACACAGCAACTTCAGTGGTCGTTACTCGTTAGCACCATTTCATATTAGTTATGCAAAATCTGTTGATTGAACTACTGGGCTTCAGTGAAGTTGATGATTGCATTGTAGTCATTGTTGTTTTTCGCTTTTTTCAGTGTTGTTAGGTGGTTGCCTTTAAATGATTTTCAACCTTTTTACAGGCCCGTGGGCTTTTTTGCTGACTAGTCATGTGGCAGATATAACTGTACTACGTTGCGTGTGGCTTGGTGACGCAATAGGTAGCACATTTGTCTAGCGATATGGAGTTCATAGGTTCAATCCCCAGGCATTCCGCTGTCACGCAGCGACATTAGGCAAATTGTTCACACACATGTGCCTCTGTTCAGCAATCAGTATGCATTGGTGCCGGCCAAACGTGGTGACACTCTGAAGCTGGGAAGGTAATTGCGGACCTGGTGGGAAGTAATGGAGTCTACTGCTGGGTTTATGAGTGACGTCACCTGTGGGCTGTCTGTATTGATGAGAACCGGTGAAAATGAGTAATGAATGGCAATTCAGTTTGAACTCACAAAGTTAACGCGTCACAGTGATACCAAAAGGAGCCTAAAATTTACAGCACATTGTTTGCTTTACTCGCAATTGTGCATGTGATAAAGGTTTGGACTTTTTGTGGAATATCACTGTTGATTGGACTTTGAAATTTGGAATAAGAATCACTCAAGCCAGTTTTGTGTATTAAATTTATTTATTTTTTGCTTACCGATTACTAGTCGACTGTTTGATGATTGCAATAATGGATATAATGCATTTTCTGTTCCATGTTGCAGGGTGCGGCTGTCGTTTTGGGCGTTCAGATGAGCACAATATGCCACCGAGGTCACTGTCGTGGTTCTGAGGGGTACGGGCACTGGTGTCACTGCGGCTTGCTGTCGACTGGTCGCCTACATGATGGATTTCACTTCAACAAGTGGTTCACGTCTCATGTTCGTTATACAGCAGCACTCATCTCTCGTCTTGTTATGCCTGATATCCAGCGAACCGTGAAGAGGATTCTCCCGCCGTCAGCAGTGCCGTCAGCTCCCAGGACTGTTGCTGAAGTAGATGAGACAAGTACGAGCGATTCTTGTCCCACCGGTCAAGAAACGAGTGACCAGGAAACGAGTGACCAGTATGACACAGAGTTTGAGGAGTTTCAGAATGAACTGCGCGATTTCATCCGGAATTTGCACACTTCGCCGGCTTCTGAGATGCCCGTGAGTATGCTGAGTCATCTCATGTTAAAGAGAGTTGGCGTAAATGGGGTTTTTCACCATTTTTCTTGAACACCCAGTTAACTTTTGACTTTCTGACTGTGCACGTATCAAAATAGTCTTGTCATGGTAAAAAGGTAAAGGTGCATTACTCCTGGAGTGTAGGTGGGGTATTCATCTGCCTTTCATATGCCACGTTTTGCCTTCCAGTTCCTTTGGCGCTGTTGGTTGGGCGGCAGGAAGGGCATCCAGCCTGTAAAAGACTGAGTGGTGAGGTACTGGCATGGTTATCTGTCTAGAGCGAGGTGCAAATGATTTGCATATGAGCCAGTCGATACCACCGCCACCACATTATCTCTTGCTCCAGTAAAATCCAGAATGGTTTACCTTTTTGGTGCCTGCTTACCCAGGTTGTCCTGGAGAAAAGGCCATTAAACAGATGTAGTAGTAGTAGTAGTAGTAGTAGTAATTTCATAGGCTGCAAGCCCATAGGTGGTTAGATCGGTGAAGCCTGTAATGCTAGCTGTATGCAATGCCAGGCATATGGTACCGTTACCTTGTTAGCTACAGTGTGTCACTGACCCTTGACTGGTACCAAATTATACTTCTTAGTGATAGGGGCACAAGGGTGTGAACAATTTGCCCACAGTCATTATGCAACTGTACCTCAGCCAGCAGCTGCACTTGAACCGATAACTTCTTGATCGTAAGTCCAATTCTCAGCCTGTTGTGCCACTTGAATAACGGCAACTTTTTATTAATTTTATTAAAATTCTTGAAATTACTGGAAATGTTGATTGTTTTGAACTTGCGAGCAAGTAAACATCAGTATTGTACTGCTAAGGTAATATAGGAGTGAAAAATCTGACCCGCAAATACATAAAATTCACTTTAGGGAGAGCTGGCCTAATCAGGAGTAGCTTTGGATGATGAAGCTGGTTGAAGAATAAAGGCCCCAGAAGGGGGCTGATGGTCATCGCCACGTGACCTTGAGCTTGACCTTGTATCGGGTCAGTGATATCAGCATGCACAATACATATAGTACTACCAGCTCATCCAACCATTTGACTCTAGCCTTAAGCAGTAGGGAAATATAGCCCTTTGAAAGTCCTGTAATACCACATTCCATGAAGTTTGAAGTCACGTGATAGCTTAGTGAGAAGGAAATTCAGAAATTTGGCTGTAGACTAGGTTCCATATTATCATAACTCCAGTTTTGAGCTCCATGCCAAAATGGAGGAGGAGATAGACCTAGAAAAGTGCAATTTTGGGAACTTCAGAAGCTCAGTGACCTTGATCTTAACCTTGGATCGGGTCAAGGTCATATCAGCATGCACAATACATATAGGACTACCAGCATACCTGACCATGTGAGCAGTGGGAAAATATGGCCCTTTGAAAGTCCTGTAATATTGAATGACCTAAAAACCAAAAGTTGTCATATGACATTGTAAATTGTAGTGACCAAATGTTATGTTTTTGGTTGGTACTGGCATCCGAGAACCAGAATAATGGCAGCAGTGCCCTTTGAAAAAAAGGATGAGGCCAGGCCACTGATTGGGGTCTGTGCTTTGTGTTTCCTTCAGTGCTTTCACACTGTTGGTTGGGTGACAGGATGGGTGTCCAGCCCATAAGAAATCCTGTGCTACTTTTATGCAGAGGTTTTATTCCAGAACATGTAGAGGAAGAAAACCAAGGGGGAACCAGCTAACCTAGGTTCACTTGGAAACGGCCGTTACAATGGGAGGTAGGTGAAGTTTGTATTTATTGAGATGTGATGTCTCGTTTGGGCTTTTGTTTCATTTCAGAGCAAGCCTGAGGAGGATTTTGATTCGGTTGCTGTTGAGTGGAAGCGGCTGGTGAACGATTGTGTCCGTGGCATTCATTCTAATGTTCTTGCACTGAAGTATGCTAGGAGGGGCGATTACCGTACGGCTGCTCGGATCTGGCTGCGAGCAAGCAAAAGCCGTTTTTGTGATGCTAAGATTCTGTTCAATCTTGCCATCTGCTATCAGAACGGCCTTGGAATTACAAAGGACTTAGCAAAGGTAATTCATAGCAGTGATTGTCATAGTCTTTTTATCTTTTCCCATTTTTTGTTTCATGTGTGATGGCTGGTTGCGAAGTATTGTGATAAGTATGTCAATGTGTGTGTCTGTCTGTCTGTCCATGAGGATATCTCCAGAACCATGCACGCGATCTTTATCAAATTTTTTGTGCATGCTGCCTATGTCTGCGGCTCAGTCCTCCAGTATGTTACACGATAGGCTGCATTGCCTATCGGCGGGAAGGGGGTGACGGGAGTGCACAGAGCGGGCGAAGTGTAATCTACGATTGCCTTGTTTCTTATATGCTTTGATGCTGTTGTTTAAAGACATCTGACCTTTAAAAATCTGATTCCAGCTATCCATAAGCAGGTGTTGTATGTGTGTGCCATTTTGTTTCTTCAGTTGGTAACAGAATTTCAAATTCACCTTTACTATTTTAACTAAATAAGCAGTTCAGAAAGCACTTAGCTTGATAACAAAACCAAACTAGAAATGTGGGCCAATGCCCAACGTGATGGCCGCCCTGCCGAATATAGGTGGTGCGCTGTGTTCAGCACCGCAAAGCTAGGTTGGCTGACGCCCACTACTAGACTGCCATGCAGTAACGCTGCCAAGATGCGAAACCCGTTGAAATTTGCAGAGGTGCCCCAAACTCCCGAACCGATCTCAGCTGTTAGTGGGCCAAAGTTCACCATATTACGAGGACATGTGGAGGAGGTATTGATGCTTAACAAGTTTTTTCCGATTGTCGATACATGCCTTAGTTGCGAAGATACAGCCCGACGAAGTCGTGCGATGGTGCTGAGATGGCGATTTTTTGCATCATTTTTGCATCCTGTATTTCCAGCGAGCCGTGCGCACCACATTTCAGACCTGCATTCTAAATTCGCACTAAGGCCACACCATGTGTAGAAGTGTGGTAGACATCCACTCTGCGACCGCTGAGATTAGGCAAGGAAAAAACGAAGATAGAAGAAGAAGAAACCACGGGGCGAAAATATAATGGACTGCCCTATTCCATAGGGCGGCCATAATTACTTCAACTCTAATAGAGCATTATTTAAATGTTAATTTGTACTTTGTAAAAACAAGTTATTTGCACACACAATAACTAATACACTCCACTTTGACTGATCTATGCATCTGTCGTTGCTGTTGCTTTGTCTTCGTTCTCAGAACATCTTTTAATGGCCAGATGTCCTTCCTAACATAGATGTAATAAACGTTGAAAAATACATAAAACATTTTATAAACACGTTATTTTTATTTTTAAAAATAAAATGTTTATAAACGTTGGTAATAAATGTTCTGCTTTATCTTAAGACTAGTGAGAGTAAATAAGTTTACTCCTATCTATCTCTGTCCTTCATTAATTGTGCTGTAGGCCTATAGTGCAAAATTGGAATTAGCATAGTATCATGCATAATTGATCACGTGGTGAGACCTTAAATAAGTACAGTATGACAGTCGATATTTCCATTACAATCATTTGTTAAATGCCGTTGTCCTTTATAGTTAATACCTTCCAGTAGTGCTGGAGTCAGGAAATGTAACTGAGTGATTTTTACCTGTTGAAAATAAACAAAAATGTCAAAAAACCCTTCTTGTTTAAAAAAACGTTTGTAATTCTCAACTGCTTTATTGCTGTTTTCATCATTTTGTACCCTTCGGTTTCGTATGTATGTATAAATTGTACTTTGTGTATGATTTGATGATGATGATGATGATGTTGATGACCAGTATTGTGTGAATTGATGCTGTTTGGTAGGCGGTGGAATGCTATGCAAAGGCAGCTGATCTCAATCATGCTAAAAGTGCACATAATTTGGCCATATTGCACTTACGATCAGCCGGTGCTGATCATCAACAGGAAACGTTCAGACTCCTAGAACAGGCTGCAAGCCTCGGACTCAAAGAGGTTTTCTTATTGATTTTACATTACCTTTACATTGTTAGCTTGGGTGCTTGTTTGGGTTTCTCTGTTTAGGCCCTCATGTTTTAGGGATAGGTCCATTCCATTTCTAGGCCAGATGTTGTACAGGACGAACAAATCTTGGATTATTTTAATGTTTATTTTGTGTTAAAGTGTCTATAGGTTTGCTGGTATATGTCAGGTTTTTGCTGCGTTTGGTGTATTTTTTACCACCCTAAGTAATTGGCTGGGAAGAATGTCTCTTAATTGACCTATTTTTATGTCAAGTGGGATGATAAAAATTAACTCAATCAGTCTCAATTGTTTGCTGTTTCAGTTTGGTGTGTCATGCCTAACATTTATGCCTAAATTTTTGACTACATTGTCTCGTACCTTGTGAGTATCATGCCCGAGTGATTGGCTGGACAAACCCCTCCGAGAAGACCTCTAGTAACTGGAGGAAATTACCTATGTCCAGAAAATCAGATGCATAGGACTTATGCCAACAGTGTCAAAGCACTGATAGAAAGAAGACAAAGCACTGACCTAAACCAGTGGTCTGGCCTCACGTCTGTAGCTGATTAGAGCTATGATTACTGTAAAACAGCAATAGGAAACTCCGTGCTAGTAGTGGAACCTCCCGTTCAGCATGACTGGCTACCAGAAGTGGCCAAAATGTTTTTTGAGGCTGAGAAATTTGCTTTATGCTTATCTCAACAAGAGCTCAGCAGAGGCTGAGATCGGCGACCGTTTGGCCACAATAGACATGGGCCAAAAAGTGGGGGTGCTGTGCCCCTTTTGGGGGTAGTTGGGTCCCCATCTAACACAATGTTGTCTGGGCCGAGGCCTACCTCCTTGCCAATTGGCATCTTGATCCATCCAGCTGTTTGGCTACAACAGCTGTTTGGCTACAACAGATATGGGCCAAAAATTGGGGGTGTGCCCCCTTTTTGGGGGGTTGGAGGTGGGTCCCCATCTAACACAATGTGGCCTGGGATCAGGCCTACCTTCATACCAAGTGGCATCCTAATCCATCCAGCCATTTTCCACAGTACACCAATGTCACAGACAGACAGACAGCGGTCATGTAGCATAGGGCGAACCGTTTTACAAACAGTTGCCTAAAAACCAAGTGAGAAAGAGTCATGGTTACTACTAAACGTGAGTAGCAAGTCATAGGCTGCCTATCATTTGTCACGGTCATCAGTATCACCTCATCACTGGATTTGACCGAAATGACCATCAGTGAGGGGTATATCATTTCACTGCCGTCAAGGTGATACTGCTTGCGTTGTTCATGTGTACATCTATCTGCATGAAAACACTGCTGCAGTGTACAGTTTAAAATGGCTTTAGATGAAATTTGGATTGGATATTGACACCGAACTCTGCACGGTCAAAATGTGGTGATAGTGCTTGAGTATTGAAGCCCGTTGCTAAGCCTCTGTCTGTGTGGTTTCTGTGTGGTAGGCACAACGGGAACTGGGGGTGCTGCTTACTGAGCCGGAGCATCGTGATATGCAGCGTGCAGTTGCCATGTTCAAAAAAGCCGCAGAACAGCAGGTGTCATTGAGCTCTGTTTTGTATAGTTGTACTCCTTGCATGTGTTTTGGTAGCGCATTGATCTAGCATTATGGAGTTCTTACGTTCAATCCTCGGCCGTTCCGCTGTCCTGCAGTGACCATAGGCAAGTTGTTCACACAAATGTGCCTCTGTCCACCAGGCAGTGTACGTTGGTACCAGCCAAGGGTGGTGACACTCTGAAACTGGGAAGGTAACTGTGGACCTGGCAGGAAGTAATGACAGCCTACTGCTGGGTTTATGATTAATGTCACCTGTGGGCTGTCGGCCTCAGAAACCAGAGATCATCACTGGCTGCTTGGCACTTACGATCTACGGAACTATGGGTGTAGCTTTGTACTGCCTTACATGCTGTGGTTAGATGAATAGACTAAATGCCTCACAACATAGACACGTCTTCTGTGATGACCATTGTTACAGCATAATGCGAACATTCCTCATTATAGGTTTTATTGGCCAGGTGTACTTGGATTAGCACTTGCTATTTGTGCACCTCCAACAGTTCAGGTGACTAGAATTTGCTGACTTTTCCTTCAACAACATCCGAGTTTGGCAGATGCTGCTTCAGCTGTTCCACACCTTTGGTATGGAGTGACTTACCCTTGTCCATTAAGGTAAAAAAGGTAAAGGCTTCCCGTACTCGACACCGAGCGTTGGGCCCGGAGTTGATCCTGGTGTACAGGCAGTCAGCCTGCAGGTGACCGTAAGTCATCCACCTGGCGGTAGGCTGCGATTACTTTCCGCCAGGCCTGCGGTTACCTTCCCAGCCGCAGAGCATCACCGCCCTTTGGCCGGTACCAAGTTGTTCTGCTTGGTGACAGAGGCACATCGGTGTAAATAACTTGCCTAAGGTTGTTACGCAGCGTTGCCTCGAGCAGGATTTGAACCCGCGACCTACTGATCGCAAGCCCAAATGCCTTACCCGTTGCACCACCTCACCACCCTTGTCCATTAGATCACTCCAACCTTATGATCTCTTCAAAGTGTGGCTAAGAACTTATCTGTCTCCTTGGCGTTAACATGTACTGTCCCTTGCCACTTGGCAACTGCCTGCACCTCGGCTTCAGGCCTTTCTGATTGACTGTTGTGTGCATCAGTGCTTTGACACTGTTGCTTGGGCTTCAGGAAGAGCATCTGGCCTGTAAAAAAATTGAGTGATGAGGTGATGGTGTGGTTATCTGTCTGGAGCTTCATTGATTGATTGAGCAGGGTTTAACGTCCCACTGAACACATTATAGGTCATATCGGGGAAGGGTTTTTCAGGTCAAATGACCCAACCAACAGTGTCAAAGCACTGAAGGAAGTAGTGGTCCTAAGGATCGGGCTTCAATCCCACCAGGTCCACCTCACTATGTTACAATATTACATATGCATGCAATATACAGTCAGACACAAAATAATACATACACAACTAGAAATGTGGGCTAATGCCCAACGTGATGGCCGCCCTGCCGAATATAGGTGGCGCCCTCTGTCGAACGCCGCAGTTTGGCTGACGCCAACTACTAGAGTGCCG
>Ga0056133_10000432_pt1 | contig 10328 bp, 4 predicted proteins | sample WorMetGr2BELIZE1_FD_67351 | JGI IMG/M metagenome (GOLD analysis project Ga0056133, IMG submission 67351) | Marine gutless worms symbiont microbial communities from Max Planck institute for Marine Microbiology, Germany - Inanidrilus... ... | reverse complement strand
GCACAACTTTGTCCGGCTATATATTCACAACTATGGCACGTATTGACAATCAGAAAAAAAACTTGTTAAACAGCAATATCTCCCCCACATGTCCTCACAATATGATGAACTCGGCCCACTAACGGCTGAGATACCTTTGGGAGTTTGGGGCACCCCAGCAAATAGCAACAGGTTTCACATCTTGGCAGCATTACAGCATGGCACTCTAGTAGTGGGTGTCAGCCAAACTTTGTGTCATTGAACAGAGGGCGCCACCTATATTCGGCAGGGCGGCCATCACGTTGCACATTGGCTCACATTTCTAGTTGTAGATTAGAAAGTAATTGATGGTGAACTCCACATCCACATATTCCTGTATTTCCAATTCCATTGTTACCAACAAAGGTCCAACATATATGGTTTACGGTCTGGCACTTTCTGTTTCTGATACTGTACGTAGCCTTGGCGTAATTATGGCCGCCTTGCGTAGCAGATGCGGACATTATATTTTTGCCCTGTGGTTTCTTCTTTTTTTTCCTCGCCTAATCTCAGCCGTCACACATTGGATGTCTATCATACTTCCACACATGGTGTGGCCTTAGTGCAATTTAGGATGCAGGTCTGAAACGTGCTGCACACAGCTCAGTGGAAATCCAGGATGCAAAAAATTGCCATCTGCAGACCATCGCACAAGTCTGTCCGGCTATATCTTCGCAATGAAGGCGTGTATCGACAATCAGAAAAAAAACTTGTTAAACAGCAATACCTCCTCCACAAGTCCTCACAATATGGTGAACTTCGGCCCAGTGACGCCTGAGATCGGTTCGGTTGTTTGGGCACCCCAGCAAATTTCTGCGGGTTTCGCATCTTGGCTTCGTTGCTGAAGTGACGTCGCTCACCGGAGGCCAACCAAATTTTGCATGATGTTTGGCTGTCTCCTGGGCTGGTACATTATGTATACATTTTTGGGGGCTCTTGCCCCTGACGGAATTTTTCCCCATTCTAAATTCACTTTATGTCCAAGTCTTGCATTCTCCTATATTAGCAGTGTTACTGCATGGCAGCGGTCGTCAGCCAAATTTTGCGGCATGGTACAAGGAATATAATTACGTAACTTTCGCAGAGGGTGCCACCTATGATGGCCGCCCAGCTGGGTGGCCATCACGTTGGGCATTGGCCCACATTCTAGTTGTTGATTGTAAAATTCAGTAAAAGTCCATCCAGTTCCAGAAACGTGGCACAGCGAATGAATTCAAACTCGCGCAACCAACTCACACAGATTTCATTACAACCACAAACAATGTACCTCTCAGAAAATCAATAAGACCACCGATGTCCTCTCCATCCACGTTCAACACTGAACACAATCTTCATGGCAATGTGCCACACTTGACTTTCTAACTATATATCCTTCGAGGTAATGAACCATAACTCCATTCCTTTTGATAAACTTTTCAAAAACTCTCTCGAAGACGGTTGTAAACAACTGATGTCATGGTAAACATTTTCAGTCTTTTGCAAATAGTAAGTAACGTCATGTGTGGCGAGCAATGGAAAAAATGGCAAGTAAAATAACTAAAAACTTTTACAGTTACAGTAGCTGTTCTTGGCTATTAAATGTTGTTTACTATTGGCCTCAATGTTGTATGGCTTATGTCACCAAGCACGAAGGTAAAAGTAAAAATATGTTGTTTGTTGATTTTGTTTGCATAATCAAAACAGCAAGAGAGACTGATGTCTTAGCCAAATGGCCAAGTTGCTAAGCACAAAGGCAAAGCCATATGTTGCAGTATGTCTTGGCTTGTTTAAGATTAGACTAGAGTGTCTGCTAAGCATTTGGACTTTGACATTTGGAATTTGTCTTAACAAGCAGACTGTCTGATTTTGACCTCATAGCAAATAATTGACTTTTCATCTCTGTTTGGCATATGACACTCTGATGCTAAATTATTATGTCATACTACACTATTCCTTGATTACTTCAAACCCAAGTGCACATATTGGCAGTGTCACTAACTTAATCATACACAACAACAACAACCGTTTTACGGCCCTTTGTCCGGGACTACCCGGGTGAGCCAGTACCAGAAGAAACACTCACCCACCCACCATCCTGATCATCCAGTCTTTATCAGCTTCTTCCATCTACCATGATCCATAGCATCCTCCCTATGCAAATTAACTTAACCATAGCAAGAATTCATTTTAACATTTGTCACGGTTGAGGCATCGATAAACTCATAGACATGAGAACAAAATAAGTAACATAATCACAGCTGCTGACATTTACCAGTTTACCAAATGATATGAAGACAATGAAATGTCATCATATGCCTAGGAACTGATATGGTACTGCTTAGGAGTGGTATTATGTTGGCTTACACAAACAAGAGTCTTTGCTGTTGCAAAGTGACCACTCGATGCTCAAGTCAGTTGAAGTCTTGTCAACTGCTGCACAACTGTACAAAAAATCGCAGTTCAAAAGATACAGTCAGTAAATGACGTTATACATCATGCATAGTACTTGATATGATCAGTGGTCACACCAGATTCGAAATCTTCACTTCATTGGTTTCAAAGGTAATGCTTTACCGTGATACCATGTGGCGACATGCATCAGTGCTTTACTGATGCACTTGTTGTACCATTTGTTGGCTTTGTGGACCATCTTAATCATGTGCCATAATATCACAGTGCAGCTGCACACAGTATGTCTGCAAGGGCGAGCCATCAGTGACATCACAGTAACTACTACACAGCTATATACAAATACTGATGGTCCACATGCCTAATATAACGATTGCTTGCAGTAAGCAAAATATGTGGGACCCAAGTAGTGTGGCCGGCGGGCCAGTTAGAGACTACGTGGGTCCCATGTAGCACGTCCTGAAAGGATTAAGCTGACTTAGACTACAAAATGGGGTGGTTTAGGGTGGTTAGGTGTCACTGAGGGTGATTGGTAATGGAACCATTCCGTAGATCGTGTATGACTTCCTATTCATTTTCTCTTTGGTAATTATTTCCCGATCTTGTACCATTTCTGATGCCTGGCAAGTTATTTGTTGAAAGTTGCAAAATTTTTCTATCGACGTGTATCTGGTGTCCCTGTAATGGGTTTCCCCATGGGAATTTTGCCAAGTTCTTTGGCATCAGAAAACTAGAGTCCTAGGCTGTCATGCAGCTTCGTTTGCATGATGATAGCTTTAGCTGATTTGATAGAATACATCTTGTGACAGACTGACAGACACAGGGCTATAGCATATATGCTGCTGGTGTAGTGTCACGTGGTAAAAACTAATGTTGAAGCCTGCTTGCACATGAATAGGTGTTGTTATTCACAAGTGTTTTCATTAAGGGACATCGGAGACTTCATTGTTGTATGGGTGCTTGTTGTTCATGTGAATGTATTTAGATGAAGTTACTAATCAGAAGTTGTGGTGAAATTAGTGAGATCTGACCAAACTTCATCTTTGTTTTAACTAAGTCTTTACTTAAGTTTTGGGACTTAAGTCTCCATGTTGTAGGTTTAACATTGTGAATTTCCAGCAACTGATGGATGAATTTAGCTTAAGTCTAGTATAAGACTACTTATATTCAGAATTAAACCTGGTTGGCAACGAACTTGAGGTCAAGTTTAGTGTTAACTTCAGGCTTTGTCGAACTTTAGGTATAGTTTATGGATTTGACAGACCTAAACATCGCACACTGTTAATAGGCAAACAAATGTGTAATTGTAGACTGGTTCATTCTGGGAAGCAGCCATCATTGACTGGAGCGGGAGATATACTGACATTTGGTACGAGGTCAGGAACGCGGCACGGTGTTGAAGCTCACGTGTTTCGTGTGCAGACGTCTCGTGATCTTGCTGCGTGGACACATACATTAGTTCAGGGCGTCAACAGCGCTGTTCTCTTTGTTCGTGAAGTTAACACGGGTAATTCCTGTCATGACTGTGATGTAGAGATGCGCTGATAAGGCACTGGCGGATTATTGTTCGGCCAATAATCGGCGCCTAACAATATGAATACAGTTACAAAAACCTGACGTTCTTACCTTTTGAGATAGAAAACAAGTGCTCAGCAGTAGCGGAGATGGGCGACCGTTTGGCCACAATAGACATGGCCAAAAATTGGGTGCTTTGCCCTTTTTTTCAGGGGGAGCTGGGTCCCCATCTAACACAATGTCGCCTGGGCCGAGGCCTACCTCCATACCGAGTGGCGTCTTGATCCATCCAGCCGTTTGGCCACAATAGACATTACATTACAGAAACACTCTATCGCAACGGTCCTGACGGCCAGTACCGCATAGTAAACCTAATGTAATCGATTTGTCAGCCGAATCTGAAACTGGTTTCGGGAAGAACCCGAAACCGGTTTTGCAAATCAGTTACTCTCTAATACTCATCACTGTCGTTATTAGTCAGCATACCAAATCTGAAATGCCTAACTTACCCGTTCCAAAGATATGATGGTTGCTGTGAATCTTAAAATGGATCTCTTGACCCTGACCACAGCTATTTGGTGTTTGCTGCCGGAGGCTAATACTTGATACGGCGCACCTTTGTACAAAACTTGGAAGACCTGGCTTTGATCAGCCATTCCAAAGATATGAAGGAAAATCCAAAACGTAAAAACATGGGTGATTTAGGGCAAAAATTTCTGTAAATTGAACTATGCCATTAAAGTTTGTCTGTTGTGACTGTGAAAAGCATCTGTGTTTGAGTCATAAATGACCGTCAGTGGTTGTCTGTTATGCATATGAAACTGGAGACTGAGGTGGTTAAGAGTAAGCATGTTGTGTGTTGATGCAGCGGTGCAGTGGCAGGGGCAGAAGTGTAACCTGGTTATACACTACGAGAATGGCTTCACGCTTCTTGACTTGTCTGACAACAGCAACTTGTCAAAACCAAACATTCACTGGAATCATCCGTTTGAGAAACTGCGCATGTCTGCAGATGATGGCAGTCGACTTGTGTGGCTTGACTTTGGTGAAGACGGGGAACAGGTGAGTGAAGTTTACTGGTTAGTATTTGGTATATGTTTAGTACAGTGACAGTTAATTAGTTGTTGTTGCTGGTTGATATTTATGTCCACGGAGGAGCTGATGTTTGAGTGTATGGTGTGTGTATGTGTCTGGCTGTCTGGATTGGACAAAAAGTTGTCCTGTGTGAATTTGCATGAGTTTTTATGAATGTAGACTTTGATGCAAGGAACAGTTGGTTGATGTTGGGGATGATCTGGCCAGGACGCCGCCTGTTAGTACCACTGCACTCTGTGGACGTTCACTAGATAGTGCCTTTGTAGAACTTCTGAATACTTGCTGCTTAGATTAGATTTCTGTCAATTTTTAGTTTAATATATTCACATTATCACTGTGGCAACAAATTTTGTAATCATAATGATGGCCCGTTTAACAGATGTGTCACACCACATGTTCCTCTTCTTCTCTTGCATTCCTCACGGCTGTCTCCACTGTAACAGTGACGGTCTAGTCAAATGCAGCAGTTACTGTTTCTGTAGGAATGAAAGTGATTGCATAAACTTCACTCTACTCGCTGATTATGTCAGATGTGATTTGCTGCAAATATTTTCCATAGCTTCACATCATGTGCCCTGTCAGTCACATGGAGTTTCCCACTGCTTGTGAATGGTTTCACTTTGACTTTCTAGCAGGACATTCATCAAGAGATGGCATAGTGTTTTTATAGAGATGTCTTGATGGACATTTTGTAAGAACGACTTCTATGGACCCAAGTGTTATCTGATGTTTGCCAAACTTTGTCAAAAAACTTTGAACGTAATATTTCAGTCAAATTTAGAAAACATCTCTAGATCTTACCCTGTTTATCCCAAAACCTCAAAATCTGCCCCCAGAATTTTGGTACTCCATAGTCTTTGTAGTGGGTGAAGATACATACTTGAAATTTGGTGGAGAAATTGACCGTTGCAGTTACTAGCCAGTGGATGATACCCTAAAAGAAGACATTGTCAGGGTCATGTGACAGTTGTTCCACTTTGTGATACCTTCGTTTGAGAGCTGTTATTGAATAAGTGTCACATATATGCATGTATGCTTTGCATCCATGCATCTGTATTATGATAATAGAAGTTGACGTGCAGTGAATAATGATGATTTTAGCGTGCATCGTGCAGTGTGAGGGTTCATTGTGATGTGTTTGTGTTGTCAGGAGTTGGACGTCGACAGTAATCCAAAGCCGCTAGTATTCATACTTCACAGTTTTCTTGCAGCCAAAGTGTCACGTCTCGGCCTGCTGGCATAATCCATCAGCTGCTTATGGTTCACTGTCTCTTGCACTTATAGCCATATGGTTGATTTTCTCCTTTGAAGAACACTGGCATTTTTCTACAGTTTTGTGCTAATTATTCTGTTGCTGTTCTGTGTTACTTTCTTTAGCACGTTGTTCAGCATGTTGATATTTTACTTAATTTACAGCACATGTTCCAGTATTGTATGAAGTAGTTTTATTGTGCTCGCGCAGATGTGAAGAGGAATTTATTGTTGAATACAGTGCCAAATATAACATGCACGCACACAAGCTTAACAGTAATTTTTCAGGTAAACCAGGGTTAACTGATTATCCTTTTTCTTAATGCCAGTGAGTTTGGGATATAACGTCTTTTGATGTATGTTAGTAGTTATTTACTAGTAAAGTAAAGTAAATGGCATTTGTATAGTCATCTCTAAGGCACTCAGGTAAGGCACATGTTAATGAGTCATCGCACAGTTTTACCTGCCACCCACACATGCATCCAAAGATTGATTACTGTTGCGATAGCTATAAATAGTGAATGACTGCTCATTACGTTTAATTTTACCAGTTATTGAGGGGGACCATTTGGAGTTTTTTTGCCATGCTCGGGGACACGCTGCACCGATGGGGGTGAAATTCAGCGTGGATGAGTCACTGCAGGGGTGGGAGTGTGGGCTGCCAAAGCTGAAAATTTTACAGAATTTCGGAATATAAATTCCCCACAGGGGCGTATCTGGCGCGATTTTTACGAAATTTCCAGGGTTTGTAGGCAACTCCTCCCTGGGCTAACTGCTTAAATTTAGGAGGATTTGCTCGAGGGGTTCCAGAGTTACGGGGATGTAACGTTGGGTGCATTTTCCCCCCAAATTTTCAGCACCGCGGCAACACTGTACTTTGGATTCAAAAATGTTTTTGAGGTGCCAGAATGGTACGGAGCTCCTCTATTACCGTGTATAGTGGGGCTCGAACTGGGGATGAAAAAGTTCAATGTTTTTCTTGTTTGTCCGTTGCACATTTGGACGATAGAGATTGTGCTAATGACTTGGTTTTCTGCCTCTCAGGGGCTACACAATAAACTGATCTGGATGAAATTAGGCACATAAGCACAGTCCATGGGTGTACTGTCGCGTGCGAGTTTTGCCGAGATCGGCAAAAGGCAGTGCAGTGGGTACAGGAGTGCCCAAAAGTCCAAAAATCGGTCAAGTTTGTCTGGTTATATATGGTTGTATATAGTGGTGGGCACAGCTAACCGAAAAGTTAGCTTCGATAATCTTATAATCCGCTAACTGGAAAGTTAGCTTTGCTATCTCCAGTTTCGATTTAGTTTTTTTGGCTATAAAACCCGTAAAATAGACATAGAGCTGAAATTTTAATATGTTGTAGTTTGTAACTTAGAAAACAGCTTTGCAACAAAGTATAGCATGACAACGTAGTTACAACGAAATTGTTTTTAATAATCTTTATCAGTTCATTTTCACGTTCGCTATATGCTATGACCCGTCCGTCTATCATCTGTCTGCAACGCTCGTGTGCCCTACTTTGCCGGTTGAAATTTTCAGGAATATTTCTTCGCCATTTGGTACCTTGGCCACCCGTTGACATTCACGGAAAATTTTACGGAGGTTGTCCCAGGGGAGCCCCTCCAGCAGGAGGGTTAAATGCAAGAGGGGTAGTCAAATATAGTGATTTTGGACCTGTCGAAGCCTATATCTCGGAAATGGTGCAAGATAGGAGGTAAGTTAGTATTAATCACTAATAGCAAGTCGTATATGAACTTTCGATTGGTACCAAAATCAGTTACCTTGAATGACCTTGAACGGCGTAATGGCCGTTATTTTGCATTATTTCAGCGAATTTGGTAGCTTTCGGGGCGCGCTGCGTAAAAGTGGTCGAAAATATACATAAACTTTCTCCGACAGAAATGTAGCCCAAAGCATGTAGTTTTTAGTGATATATCACTTACAATGATATGATGTAGGAAACCTCTTCATCCGGGGGGGATTGAACGCAAGAGGGGTAGCAAAATATAGCCATTTTTGGATATGTCGAAGGCTATATCTCGGAAACGGTGCAAGATAGGAGGTAAGTTAGTATTAATCACTAATAGGAAGTCATATATGAGCTTTCCATTGGTACCAAAATCGGTAACCTTGAATGACCTTGAACGACATAATGGCCCTTATTTTGCGTTATTTCACTGAATTCGTGTATGATATGTTGTTGTGAAACAATTATTAGGCCTACCTCGGTTTCAAAATCTACTTTTGATAGTCTGTAACCATATTAGTACGATCTGCGCAATTATTCAGCAATTATTTGGGCAAAACAAACTGTGGTAGAAATTAGGAAGTCAGTTCAGTGGGCATATGCGATGGCCTCTACATGTATGATGTCGTCATAAAAAGTTCACGTTCGCTATATCATCTCCTGATGAGTTCTTGTGTCTATTCTAATAGCATAACTACCACAACCGTTTTACGGCCTTTTGTCCGGGACCACCCGGGTGAGCCGGTGCCAGAAGAGAACTTCTGGACTTTATGGTGCAAGGGAAGATTAACGGAGGCAGACACACCGACCATCCAGCTGGGCACCACTCCACCCGGACTAACCAGTGCCCACCTCCACCATCCCATTTTTTACAGGCCGGATGCCCTTCCTGCCGCCCAACCAACAGTGTCAAAGCACTGAAGGCAACTAGCGCATTTGGATTAGGGAGAAGACGCTAGAGTTCTCCTCAACAGTGTTACCTGCACTGTCTCTGTACCTTACCGTCTCCGTACCGTAATAGCATAACTAATCCATTCATTATGGCTTCTCCATTGTCTTGACGTGATGATGGTTCCCCCTCGTGAACATCTGCTTCTAAAAGTTGGCCTCTGACAGGGTGGCTCTCCTAGCTGTTAGCCCTCAAGATGTCGCTCCCTATCGATAACAGGCGTTCAACTGCAGCACTGGATAGGATAGCTGTGTTGAACTTCAGAACAGTGCGCCGCGTAACATACATTTTCAAATAGCAAAATGTCTGCTGAGGCTATCCAGACTTCAAGTTAGTGGAACTGAATTTAGTGGAAGCTAATTGGTCTGCTAACGGTTTTCAAAGTTAGTGGAACCGCTAATCCGCTATCGAAAAAGTTAGCTTCGCTAATTAGCGGATTAGCGGAAGTGTGCCCACCACTGGTTATGTGTAATAATATGTACCAACTGAGGTGAAATTTGGCGTGGAAGAGTACACCGTGGGTCCACTCTCGCATGCAACACTTGGCCCTGATCGGTAGATGGGCTGGTGCAGCAGCCCCCAAATTTGAAAATTTGGTCAACTGGTGCACACTGAGAATTCGCGCAAGTGGACCAGTGGCTTATTCGTCACGCTGCAGCAGGACAGTGTATACTGATATAAGTGGAAATTTGAAATGTAACACACAACAGGATCATTCTTGCATGCTCTGATCGGTGAAGGATTGGGTACTGGAGTTCCCAAAGTTGAAAATTTGGTGAAACAGCATGGTATTGTGGCGATATGTAACTATCAAGACAGAATTTGGTGAGGAAGAGTACACCATAGGTATGTTCTCGCACATGGGGGTGCTGCAGCGTGGGCCAGTAGCCCAACCAAAATTTTGATCGAGCCAAAATGCATTTGGCCCCACCAATAATTGGCCTGTATTTTTGGATGTTTTCCAGTCACCTAAGTCGTAGGCCCAGTATTTTAAAGGAAGCATTAGTTAATGGCTATAAAATTTCAATACTGGGATGTGCAAAATTGTCTTTCACTCTTTACTGAATGTTACACACATAACACAATGATTTCTGTTTGTCCCCAATCCCGATGTTGTGGCTTATAGGCCATAGATCACTTGTAGAACGTCAGTCGTGGCCCATGGTTCGCAGATTTGGCCCACACAAAAATTTTGGCATGGCGCCTCTTATGCTGTCGCATGCCAAATTTGGCCATAATCAGAAAGCGTAAAGGAGCCCCCAAATTATAAAATTTGGTCAAATTTACGTTTTTCGTAATTTTTTCACTCCGCAAGATGAACCCTCTCCTCCCCTCCCGTCCTCCCTTTCCGTCCCTCTTTTC
>Ga0056133_10000429_pt1 | contig 10356 bp, 7 predicted proteins | sample WorMetGr2BELIZE1_FD_67351 | JGI IMG/M metagenome (GOLD analysis project Ga0056133, IMG submission 67351) | Marine gutless worms symbiont microbial communities from Max Planck institute for Marine Microbiology, Germany - Inanidrilus... ... | reverse complement strand
AGAGATTCGCGACCGATCCGGACTCCCGCGCCCTTGAGGGCCTTGCGGTCGGCTCGCGTCAAGGCGGCGATTTCATTGCCGGCCCGCGACCGGCGTAAGGAGCCGAGATTCTCGCCGATCTGAAATGCGATCCCTCGGGCCGGCCCCGACAACGCCGCCCCCTGCAGTCGGAACAATGGCGCCAGCGACTCTTCGACCCTGTTGTCGATCCATGCCTGCAGACGCTTGGCGACCCGGTCGCGGGCCACGGGCACCAGGAGCTCGCTGGCCAGCGGTTCGATCCCGGGTTTCAACGGCGCCGCGCCCTTGACCAAGCGGGCGATCGGATCCCCGCGCCAGGTGACGTTGCGGGTCGGGCGGCCGGCGTCGTCGGTTTCGAGGACGATCGCTTCGTCCGGTTCCTTTTCGAAGGCCTTTACGCGGGAGGCGATTTCGCCACGCAGCGCCCGGCTCGCCGCTTGTAGGACGGTTCGCGTTGCGCCGGCACCGCCGGAACCACGAGCATTTTCGTCGGCATGAAACCGGAACCCGTGGAGATGCCCGACGAAGTGCCCCTCGACGAGGACGTCGCCGTCGGCTTTGACCGCGGAAAGCAGTTGCGGCTCCTCCTTCAGTTTTTTCGCCAGCTGCACCGTGCGCTTGTCGACGAAACGTTGGGTCAGCCTGTCGTGCAGTGCGTCCGACAACTTGTCCTCGATGGACCGGGTGCGCTCCCGCCATTCCCGGGCATCGGCCAGCCAGTCGCTCCTGAACGAGACATAGGTCCAGGTTCTGATCCCGGCGATCCGCCCCGTCAAATGCTCGATGTCGCCGTCCGTGCGATCGAGGCGGGCCACCCGGTCCGCCATCCAATCGCCGGGGATTTGCCGAACTCCTTGGGTCAGGTGCCGGTAGAGGGCGGCGAGCAGTTGGGCGTGTCCGTGGCTCATGACATTGCCGAAGTCCGGAATCTGGCAGACCTCCCACAGCAGCTTGACCCGTTCGTAGCCGTGGGCGAGGCCGGCGATATCCGGATCGTCGGCCAGTTGGCGCAGGACCAGTTCGTCGTCGGCACGCCGCGCCTTGGCCAGTCCGGCGAGTTCAGGCGGCACCGCGAGACTCGCCAATAGGTCGTTCAGTGACGAGAACGCAGGCTTAGGATTGCGCCACTGAATGCGCCGCAGCGGTTCGAATTCATGGTTTTCGATGCGCGCCACCACTTCCGCCTCGAGCGGGCCGGTGTCGCCCGTGGTCCCGAAGGTACCGTCGTTCATGTGGCGGCCGGCGCGCCCGGCGATTTGCGCCAATTCGGCCGCCGCCAGTTCGCGTCGGTAGCGGCCGTCGAACTTGCGGGTGGCGGCAAAAGCGACATGGTCGACGTCCATATTGAGTCCCATGCCGATGGCGTCCGTCGCCACCAGATAGTCGACTTCACCGGACTGATACATTTCCACCTGGGCGTTACGGGTGCGCGGGCTCAACGCCCCCATGACGATGGCTGCGCCGCCGCGCTGGCGGCGGACCAACTCGGCGATGGCATAAACGTCGCCGGCGGAAAAGGCGACGATGGCACTGCGTTTCGGCAGGCGTGACGTCTTCTTGGTACCGGTGAACGTCAGCGACGAGAACCGCGGCCTCGACATGAACTCGGCTTCTGGAACGAGTTTTCTGATCAGGGGTCGCATGGTCGCCGCGCCCAGGAACATGGTTTCCTCAGTTCCGCGGGCGTTGAGCAGGCGATCGGTAAACACGTGACCGCGATCGGGGTCGGCGCACATTTGGATTTCGTCGACGGCGAGAAAGTCGACGACCCTGTCGACCGGCATGGATTCAGCCGTGCAGACGAAATACCGCGCGCCGAGGGGCAGGATCTTCTCTTCGCCGGTTATCAGGGCGACCGCATTGCTGCCCTTCATGCGCACCGCGCGTTCGTAGTTTTCGCGGGCCAGGAGCCGCAGCGGAAAACCGATCATCCCCGTCGGATAGGCCAGCATCCGTTCCATGGCCAAGTGCGTTTTGCCGGTGTTGGTCGGTCCGAGGACGGCCGCGACTCACGTTCGGGGCGTACTGATCTGCATGGGGAATCATCCCCTTTCGCTCAAGCGAAGACAAGAGGCACGACCTGTTGTTCACTTTATGTTCTCAATTCGCTTTCGAATGCCGTAAACAATCCCGGCGAGTAGTCTGAGAATGTTCGCGGAATGACAGCGGAACAACAAATGTCAGGAGACCAATATGTTCACGGAGGCGATCTCAATGAAGGAAAAGGTAATCTCGGCAGCCCTTTTGGTCGCGTTGAGCGTTTTGATCATCGCGATCGAGTATCTGAAGACGATGTAATGATCGGAATTGGGGATAAGGAGCCTGAAAGCGTGGAGATCATCTGGATCGAACGGGCCGTCGTTGCCAACCATCTCTTCGAACAGGGTTTCAACGAACCCGATCCTGTTCTCGGTGTACTGCTGGTCGGTGACGTCGCCAAGGTACAATGGTTCTCCCATTCCTTGGGAGAGAATCGCATCGACGAGTTTTCCCTAATAAAGGTCAGCGGAAACTGGCGCGTGCTGCCGTCGCATCCCCACTGAAATAGCGAAAAATCCCGGGTTTGCACAAAACTTAGGCGATTCACAATTCTTCACATACGAAATATTGATTTTTTTTTGACTTCGGTGAATCGCCGATTCATAGTGTTGAAAGACGGTCCGGAACAAGCGCAGCCGGGCTTCGACTGGGAAAAGGCATAGAAAAGGTTAAACCGTGACCCGAAACGAAAAGATCATCTCAATCCTCCTTTCCGTCGCCGCCGTTATTATTGTCGGCGGAATCCAATACCTGAAAGGATTTTAGAAGCCCGCCTGCACCGAAGCCTTGAGCGGAGCCGGCGCCGTCTTCAATCTGGCCTGCGACATGGGTGGCATGGGTTTCATCGAGACCCACAAGGGTGACTGCATGTTGTCGGTGCTGATCAACACCCATTTGTTGATGGCCGCTGCCGAGGCCGGCGTCGGACGGTACTTCTACTCCTCATCGGCTTGCGTGTACGCGGCCGGGAAACAGGACCGAACGGACATCACGGCACTTCGCGAGGAAGACGCCTACCCGGCGATGCCGGAGGACGGATACGGCTGGGAAAAACTGTTCAGCGAGCGCATGTGCCGGCATTTCCGGGAGGATTTCGGCGTGACCACACGGGTCGCTCGCTATCACAATGTTTATGGCCCTTTCGGCAGCTACGCCGGCGGGCGCGAGAAAGCTCCGGCCGCCATTTGCCGCAAGGTTATCGAGGCCAAATTGTCCGGCAATCACGAAATCGAGATCTGGGGCGATGGTGAACAGACGCGGAGCTTCATGGAAATCAGCGATTGTTTGTACGGCACCAAGATGATCATGGACAGCGACATCGAGGAGCCGCTGAACCTGGGCAGCGACCAGATGGTGACCATCAACCAACTCGTCGATATCGCCGAAGGGTTCGCGGGTCTGAAACTGAAACGGCGCTACAATCTCGATGCGCCGAAAGGCGTACGGGGACGCAACAGCGACAACACGCGGATCAAACGTACACTCGGCTGGGCCCCGTCGGCCCGTCTGGTGACCGGCCTCGAGGCGACCTATCGCTGGATTTACGATCAGATGACCGGTGCCGGCGAGCGACGGTTGGCCTTCGTCGCCTGACGGCGTTAGGGCTGACGCTCACACCACCGCCGCCACATAAAGCGGTAGGCCTTTTCCATATCCCGCGCAAACCGGCCGGGATCGGTCATTTCGCTAGCCGACATGGCGTCCCGCATGGAATACCTTAGGGTCCTGAGCCGGCCACCGTCGGCCGCGAGGTCGGCGGCGATGTCGACATAGGACGACGGATCCATTGCAACCAGTTCCTCATGGCCAAGTCGGCTATTCAAACTCAAGGTCACACGGGCCGCATGCCATTGACCGGCCAACGCCACCGTCGGTACGCCCATCCACATTGTTTCGCAGACCGTTGTCGTTCCATTGTACGGGAACGGATCAAGAGCGACATCGATGTGTTCGTATATGGCCAGGTGGCTGCCATCGGCGATCCAGCCCAGCAATTCCAACCGATCGGCATCGACACCACGTTCACTGAACGCCTGCCGATAGCGCGCCTGTACGGTCGGATCCCCCATGGCCTTGGCCTTCATCAGCAGCCGCGAATTCGGCACACGTCCGAGGAGATCGGCCCATATATCGAGCACCGCTGGCGTGATCTTCGCCAGATTGTTGGCCGATCCGAAGGTAATGTAGCCCTTGTTCTCCGACGGTGGCGGCGAAATATCCGGTGCTTCCGGTGGCGGTCGGAACCCGAGAAATCCGTGGTCTAGCCTCACCAGTTCCTCCGTGTGGTAGGCCTCGGTCATGCCGGGCGGGTCGGCCCGGGCATCCGTGATCCGGTAATCGATGGCGTCGACACCGGTCGTCGCCGGATAGCCTAGCCAGGTCACCTGGACCGGTGCCGGTTTACGGCCAAACACGGCAAGCCGGTTGCCCATGGTATGGCCCGACAGATCGACCAGGATATCGATCCCGTCGGCGCGAACGAGATCGGCGAGTGCGTCATCCGTATGGCCGCGCACGAACCGCCACTGATCGGCCTCGCCCTGCAGCCACTCGGTGAGGGCGTCGGCAACGCTTAGGTTGGCGTAGCCGTATATCTCGACCTGGCCGCGATCGTGCCCGGAAAGCAGGGTTTCGAAGAAATTCATGCAGGCGTGGCGGCGGAAATCGGCCGAGACGTAGCCGACCCGTATTCGGCGTTCGGGATCCGGATCGTTGTCATGGGGCGTCCAGGCCGCGCTAGCATGGCGGGCCCCCCAGGCCTTGTGTTCGTTCAGCAGGACTGTCTGGTCCAAGCCGTCGAGATTGTTGAGGGCATAGACGAGATTGGAATGAACACCGGGGCGGTCCGCGTCCAGGTCCAAGGCGCGGCGATAGTAGGGTATCGCCTCCGCTGCCCGCCCGGTTTCCTTCAGCACCTCGCCCAGGTTGGAGTGGGGGTCGGCGAACAGGGGGTTGATCTCGATGGTCCGTCTGAGATGGGCCTCGGCATCGCCGTACCGGCCCTGTCTCTGGCGCACAGTTCCGATATTGTTGTGGGCGATGGCGTAATCGGGCATCAATGCCAGGGCGTTTTCCAAGGCCTTTTCGGCCTGGTCGATCCGTCCCATCTCGACCAGGGCGTTGCCCATATTGCTCATGGCCTCGCCATAGTCGGGTTTTTGCCGGAGCGCCTTTTCGAAGTGATCGACCGCCTCGGACAACCGCCCCAGGTTCTTGAGGACGGTGCCGATGTTGTTGTGGGCAGACGGGTAGAACGGCTGCAGTTGAAGGGCGCGGGTATAGGTGAGGCAGGCGTCATCGTCGCGGCCGAGCGACGACAGGGCCGTCCCCATGTTGTTGAGATAGCTGGCCTCGTCGGGGTCGATGGCACAGGCCCGCGCGATCGAGATAAGACCTTCGTCGAGGTTTCCCTGCTGGCACAGGATAACGCCGGCCAGATTCAAGGCGCCGGCGTTTTCGGGTTCGGTTTCCAGGATTTCGAGACAGATCTGCCTGGCCGAATTGAGGTCGCCCCGCTCATGGATCTGTGTCGCCCGTTCGAGACGGCCGTCGGCGTTTTGCGGCCCTTCGCCGGTCACGGCGCGGTTTTGCTGTACGTGGTCATCGCCGGTCAATTAATAGGCCGGATGGACGGGATGGAAAACTGGTTTGAACAGATGACGGCGGGCCAGTTCGCCGTAGCCTGCGAAGACGAAACCGCCGTTCTCGGCAGCCAGCCGATCGCGGTTCTCCCGGTAGAAGGCGGGGATTTCATACCACGGCATGGCCGGGTCGCGGTGGTGAACAACATGCAGGTTGTTGAACAAAAAGAGGAACCCGAAAAAATTACCCGATTCGACGATGGCGGTGCGCGCCTGAGGATCGTCGGCACTGCGATGTTCGGCGAACGAGCGCAGCAACGTCAGCATCAGCCCCGGCCAGGCGAAACAGAGGACGTAGGTCCACCAGGCCAGACCGGCCGCCTCGACGGCCATGAATAGGGCGGCGAGCAGCGCCGCGTGAACGCCCCAGGTCCGAACCGCCTCCCCGTCCAGGCGCAGCAGTTTCGGCACTTCCGTCACGGCCAATCCGCCAACGGCCACCAGCGGACCCAGGATCATGCGCCCGGCCAGCGTTTGGTGGACCAGCAACAGGGCGCGGCCGAGAGAACCGATGCGCCGCCAGCGTTCGGGAGTCACATAGAAGGACTCCGGGTCGTCGATGGGGTCCGTCACGCGGACATCGCGGTGGTGGACTTTATGGAGCCTCTTGTAGAGCGGATAAGGATAAACCAGCCCCAACGGCGGGAAGGCGATCAAGTTCCGAAGCCATTGCGGCCAATTGTAAAGCGCGTGTATGGATTCGTGCTGCAACGAAGTGTGTAGCGCCGTCAGGTAAGCCGCCAATGGAAAGAAAAGGTAGGGAGGTAGCGCCTCATGGCCGAACACCAGCGCACCCCAGCCGGCATAGACCGCCATAGCCAAGACGGCTGTTGGCCCATGAAGGGAATTAAATTGTTCGCTTAGTCCCCGGCCAACCCCGGTTGCTGATTGCCTTCCCATTCCATTACGCCGATCACAAAACCTGTAACTGAAAATCCAAAATCCCCCGTATCCCAATTACGGTTTCTTGTCATCAACTTTTTGTGAGCGGTGCCGGAGCCGGACTCGCTGAAATAAGCTGAGTCCGGCTCCGGGTCCCGAAAAAAACGCCGACCCTAAGAGGGTCGGCGAGTTCAACAGGGAGGTTGACCGGGGTGCTCTGGGGGAGGAGCAAGAGGAGAGGTTCACCCCCCGGTCAGTCGCCATAAGACCATCTGTGGGGAAAACCCTCAGTGACCAAGTCACCCAGTCGGAAAAATGCGAAAAACTTTTTTTTGGGGCCCAAATCACGGTCCGATCGGAGCGGTATCGTCAGTTCGGGGTGGCGCGCGGCACCAAGGGCACGAAGGCGACGGGCAGGATTTTCTCGGATTCGACCCGGCCACGTGCATCCTTGCGGAGCAGCACCAACATTTGCCGCGAATGGGGGCGGCCGATGGGAATGACCATGCGCCCGCCGGGTTTCAATTGCTCGACCAGGGTCTCCGGTATCCGTTCCGGCGCGGCGGTGACGATAACCGCATCGAACGGGGCCTCTCCCGGCCACCCACCATATCCGTCGCCGGTAAGCACTTCGACGTTCGAGAACCCGAGACGATCGAGACGCTTGCGGGCGCCATCGGCAAGAACCTCGACTGTTTCGAGGGAATAGACGCGGCCGGCCTCGGTGACCGTCGCCAGCACAGCCGCCTGATATCCACAACCGGTACCGATCTCAAGAATCGTCTCGGCGCCCTCAAGGTCGAGCAGATCGGTCATCAAGGCGACGATATAGGGTTGCGATATGGTTTGGCCGTGCCCGATACGCTGCGGTCGATTGACATAGGCGGCGACCTGATCCTCGGGGCGCACGAATTCGTGGCGAGGTACGGCCTCCATGGCGGCCATGACCCGCTCGGAAAATGCCTGCCGCCCGGTCCAGGACGCCGTATCGCGGGCATCGCTGGCGATTTCCTGCATCAGGCGCCGCCGCGCCTTCTCCAGGCGTTCATCGATCATGCCGATCCTCCGTCGCCATAAGAGTAGCTACGGAAAAACGCCCGGCGCAAGAGACTTGCGGAGGCCGTCCACTTGCGCCATATGAGGCGCGGAAATTTTATTTTTTTGTTTCGGACACCGGGGACCTTTATCCATGACGAAGGAGACCTTCACCTTTCAGGCGGAAGTGAGCAAGCTGCTCGATATCGTCGCGCATTCGCTTTACAGCCATAAGGAAATCTTCTTGCGCGAGCTCATCTCCAATGCATCCGACGCCTGCGACAAGTTGCGCTACCGGGCCTTGACGGAGCCAGAGCTGATCGCCGGCGACGGCGCATTCGCGGTTTCACTGAACGTCGACAGCAAGGCCAAGACATTGACCGTATCGGACAACGGCATCGGCATGGGCCACGACGAACTGTCGGAGACGCTTGGCACCATCGCGCGCTCCGGCACGCAGGCCTTCATGAACCAATTGAGCCAGGCCAAGAAAGACGACGGCAAGAAGGGGAAGGACGGCAAGGGGCCGGAAGGCGTCGACCTGATCGGCCAGTTCGGCGTCGGTTTCTATTCCGCCTTCATGGTTGCCGATACCGTCACGGTCGTCACCCGCAAGGCCGGCGAAGAGAGCGCCTGGGTGTGGACATCGGACGGCAAGGGCCAGTTCACCATCGAGGAAGGTGAGCGGGCCTCTCGCGGCACAGACGTCATCTTGCACATGAAGAAGGAGGAAAAGGAATTCCTCGAGGCGATGCGCATCGAGACCATCGTCAAGACCTACTCCGATCACATCGGCATCCCGATCGTCTTGAAGCCGATCAAGAAGGACGACGAGGAGCGCACCCTGAACACGGCGTCGGCGCTGTGGACCCGGGATAAGAAGGACATCACCGAAGATCAGTACAAGGAGTTCTACCACCACGCGGCGCACGCCTTCGACGATCCGTGGCTGACGCTCCACAACCGGGTCGAGGGCGTCATGGCCTATACGAACCTGCTGTTCGTGCCCTCGACGCGGCCGTTCGATCTCTTCCATCCCGATCGCAAGACCCAGGTCAAGCTCTACGTGAAAAAGGTCTTCATCACGGACAACTGCGAGGAACTGCTGCCGGGTTATTTCCGCTTCGTCCGCGGCATCGTCGATTCGGAGGATCTGCCGCTCAACATCAGTCGTGAGATGCTCCAGAATAACCCGGCACTGGCCAAGATCCGCAAGGCCCTGGTCAAGCGCCTGATCGGCGAGTTGAAGAAGAAGGCCGAGAAGGTGCCGGAGGAGTACAAGGATTTCTGGGAGAACTTCGGCCCGGTGATCAAGGAAGGTCTCTACGAGGATTTCGAGAATCGCGACAAGCTGATCGAGATCGCGCGGTTTCGTTCGACCCACGGCGACGATCTGATCAGCCTCAAGGATTACGTCGAGCGCCTGCAACCGGGCCAGGACGCCATCTACTACATCACCGGCGAGGATGCCGAACAGGTGGCGCGCAGCCCGCAGCTGGAAGGCTTCCGGGCCAAGGGCGTCGAGGTCTTGCTGCTCACCGATCCCGTCGATGAATTCTGGTTGCCGTCGGTCGGTGAATTCGAGGGCAAACCCTTCAAATCGGCGACCCGCGGCGGGGTCGACCTGGACAAGATCGAGGCCAAGGAAGGTGACGACAAGGCAAAGAAGGACGAGCCGGCGAAATCCGACGTGTCGCCGCTGGTCGCCGCCCTCAAAGTGGCGCTCGGCGATACGGTCAAGGATGTCCGCGCCTCGGAACGGCTGACCGATAGCGCTGTCTGCCTGGTCGCCGAGGAAGGCGACATGGACATACACATGGAGCGCCTTTTGAAACAGCACAAGCAGCTCGACCATTCGACACCGAGGATCCTCGAGGTCAATCCGTCCCACGGCCTGATCAAGGCACTCAACACGGCGGCCCAGGAAGCGGACGGGCTCGATTCGACCGTCGAAGACGCGGCCTGGTTGCTGCTCGACCAAGCCAAGATCGTCGAGGGGGAACCGGTCTCCGATCCGGTCGCCTTCTCACGGCGCATGGCGGCGGTCATGGAGAAAGGCCTGTCCGTCTCCTGACCTTTCGACGCCGTTGGGTTTAATACGAAAAAGAAAAGCCGCGGATTTACCGCGGCGACCGCATCAGCGGTCCAAGTTAAGCCGTGTCGAGAGTGGGGCGCTCTCTTGAGGCCGGCTGACGGCCGTCAAACCTGTCGGGACATTACAGTGTTGCGGACCGTCTCGATTAATTGGGATAGCTCGGCATGGCTCACACCGTCACGAGCCATCATCAAGCCCAAGGTCTTCCCGGACATCAGGTCGCGTAGAGGCGGTTCATTTCACAGGTCGTTTTTCGTCTTCACCTGGGCTTTCCCCAGGGTCCTTACGTTGCCCATGCTGTCACCTCCCTGGAGGCGAACGGGTTCCAGCGCCGTGGTTCGCTCGTTTACGACCGTATTTCCGATCGGTAACAGTTTTGCTTCGGTTTTGTGACAAATTCGTGACAGGCGGCTGGCGCCCGGGGGGACCTGTGCCTGCCGCGGACTGGCCGCGATCCTTCTCAATGGGAAGCGCGGCCCCATGTCGTCACTTTCTGCACTGTCAATTTTTGTCGAGGCCGACGACGGCGGCACCAACGATATGTCCCGACTGCGCCGATATCGTTGATAAACTCGTCCGAAAGAGTGTTTTGGGCGTCCGCTTCTATTAAGAGCGGACGTTTATTCGCCGCCACTGGCAGAT